>Ga0272441_10000033_pt1 | contig 297959 bp, 210 predicted proteins | sample SSMProp6N_FD_193582 | JGI IMG/M metagenome (GOLD analysis project Ga0272441, IMG submission 193582) | Marine sediment archaeal communities from Little Sippewissett salt marsh, Falmouth, MA, United States - SSM-Prop-6N | ecosystem: Environmental > Aquatic > Marine > Wetlands > Sediment ...
GCGGGTCGTACATGGTCGTTTGCTCCTTTTTGGACCTCGGTTTGCCAACTTGAGGCCATTTTAGAGGAACCGGCGACATGTACGCCCTTTATTTATGCGCCATTTCAAAAACTGGGGATCACTGAGGCCGGACAACCCTTCTTTTGCATCGGGCAAACCCGAAATGGTATACTCCGCCAATTCCCTTTAAGTGCCACCGGGGTAGCAAACATAACAGAGGCCACACGGCCCGAGGAGTACACAAAATGCCTTTAGTCCCGATGCGACAGATACTGGACGAGGCCGCGAAGGGCGGTTACGGCGTTGGCGCGTTCAACGTAAACAACATGGAACAAATACAAGCCATCATGGAAGCCGCCCATGACACAAAGAGCCCCGTCATCATTCAGGCCAGCCGCGGCGCCTTGAAGTACAGCAAGATGATCTATCTTCGCAACCTGATCAAGGCCGCTGAAGAAGAGTTCCCGGAAATCCCCCTGGCGATGCACCTCGACCACGGCAACAGCGTCGAGACGTGCAAACAGGCCATCGACCTCGGCTTCACGTCCGTCATGATCGATGGATCCCTCGCCGAGGACGGCAAAACCCCTAACACGTACGACGCGAATGTCGAGATTACGAAGAAGGTGGTCGACTTGGCGCATCCGCTCGGCGTAACGGTCGAAGGCGAGCTGGGTTGCCTGGGCGGTATTGAAGACGGCCACGGCGCCGGGCTTTCCGCCGACGAGGTCGACGCCCATCTCACCGACCCCGCCCAAGCCGAGGAATTTGTCGCGGCCACGGGGCTGGACGCGCTCGCCGTCGCCATCGGCACCAGCCACGGCGCCTACAAGTCCGGCCGGAAAGACCCGAAAACCGGCGAGGTGCTGCCGCCTAAGCTCGCGATGGAACGTATCCACGACATTCACAAGCGTATGCCCAACTGCCACATGGTGATGCACGGTTCAAGTTCGGTTCCCAAAGAGTTGACCGACATCATCAACCAGTACGGCGGCAAAATGCCCGGCACATTCGGCATTCCGATCGAACAAATCCAGGACGGCATCAAGCACGGCGTCCGCAAAGTTAACGTCGATACCGACAGCCGGCTCGCCATGACGGGGGCCATCCGGAAGGTCCTGTTCGAAACGCCGCAGAAGTTTGACCCCCGCGATTACCTCCGCCCGGCGCGGGAAGCCGCATACGGCGTGTACGTTGCCCGCATGGAAGCGTTCGGCCAGGCCGGACATGCCGGCGACTACAAGCCCATGACGCTCGAAGAAATGAAACGCGTCTACGGGTTCGGCGGCAACGGCGGAGGATGTTGCTGCCACTAACGGCTCTGCTATGAAGAATGAAGGCGCTGTTCCAGCCGGAACAGCGCCTTTCCTTTTCATTACCCGCTCGCACCTCTCATTGCGACCCCGCACCGCCTCCCGTAGCGATTTCCAGAAGAACCCGGCAATCCCGCCGGTACCTTCCCAACCTACCGGTGAGGCACTTTTTGGAATAGCCCACTGCGGCAAGTCTGTTGACGGTAAGAAGTATGGTTTTCGAAGCAGTCAAGCAGGAACCACCGCGGGGAGAGGCGGCGGGAACATGGCCGGCACTGGCGGAAGCTGTAAAGAGATTCCCCTCGGTCAAGGAGATGCATAATGGCAAACACGAACCTGCAACAGGCGAACCGTCTTATCCACGAGACGAGTCCGTACCTGCTTCAGCACGCGCACAACCCCGTGGACTGGTATCCGTGGGGCGATGAGGCGCTTAACAGGGCCCGGGAGGAAGACAAGCCGATCTTTCTGTCAATAGGCTACTCGTCCTGCCACTGGTGCCACGTGATGGAACAGGAATCGTTCGAGGATGAAGAGACGGCGGAGTTTTTGAACGAAAATTTCGTAACTATCAAGGTCGACCGTGAGGAACGACCGGACCTTGACGACATATACATGACCGCGGTGCAACTGATCACGGGCGGCGGCGGCTGGCCGATGTCGGTGTTTTTGACGCCCAACCTGAAGCCGTTCTATGGCGGCACCTACTTCCCGCCGATGGATATGTACGGCCGGCCGGGCTTCATGACAGTGCTGCGAAACGTATCCGCGGCCTGGCACGAAAAGCGCCAGCAGATCGATCAGAGTTCCGAGGAAATCGCCGGCGTGATCGAGCAGCACCTCAGCGGGCGGTACGCGCCCGGCGGCGAAATTACCGACGACCTGTTCGAAAAAGCCGCGGCTGACCTCCAGGAGTCGTTCGATCCCGCGGAAGGCGGGTTCGGCCCTCCGCCCAAGTTCCCGGCGGCAACGGCCGTCGGCTTTCTGATGCGGCAGTACATGCGCACCAACGAACGGCAACTGCTCGAGATGGCCGAGACCACGCTTACAAAGATGGCCCGCGGCGGCATCTACGACCAGATCGGCGGCGGGTTCCACCGCTACTCCACCGACGAACGCTGGCTGGTGCCCCATTTCGAGAAGATGATCTACGATAACGCCCAGATGAGCCGCGCCTATCTCGAGGCCTACCAGCTCACGGGCGACAATCTCTACAAGCGCGTGGCAACCGAAACGCTCGACTACACCCTCCGCGAAATGCGCGACGAACACGGCGGGTTTTTCTCCGCGCAAGACGCCGATAGCGAGAGCGTCGAAGGAAAATTCTATGTCTGGACGAAGCACGAGATCGACGACTTGCTCGGCGAGGATGGTTCACGACTGTTCTCGGACTACTTCTTCGTGAAGGAGGAAGGCAATTTCCCGTCGCACGAACCGTTTCACGCCGGCCGCAACATTCTGCACATCCCCAGGCCCGCCGAGGGCGTTGCGCATGAGCTGGATATGGACGAGGCGGAGTTCCGCAGGCGGGTGCGCGCGCTCCGGGGGCAACTGTTCGAGGCACGGGAAAACCGCGCACGCCCCGGCACCGACGACAAGGTGCTGACGTCCTGGAACGCGCTGATGATTTCGGCCCTCGCCCACGGCTATCGCGCGCTGGGCGACCGCCGGTACCTCGAGGCGGCGGAAAAGGCGGCGAATTTCGTGCTATCGGACATGATGCACGACGGCCAACTGCTGCGCGTGTACCGGCAGGGCAAGGCCCACGTGCCCGCATACCTCGACGACCACGCGTTCCTCACCATGGCCTTGATCGACCTGTACGAGACCGCGTTCAACATTCAGTGGCTCGACAAGGCCGAGGACCTGACCCGCGCCATGATCGACAAGTTCTGGGATCAGGAGGGCAATACCTTCTTTTTCACCGGCCCCGACCACAAGAACCTCATCGCCCGGCCAAAACCCACGTTCGACGGGGCCGAACCGTCCGGCAATTCCATGGCGGCGTACGCCCTGGCCCGGCTGGGCAAGTACACCGGCAACAACGAATACGTCGACAAGGCCAAGCGCGTCATCGAAAGCAATCTGGACCCCATGAAAGTCATGCCCCAGGGGTTCTTGAAGATGCTCGAAGCGGCGGATTTCCTGGCCGCCCCAACCCGGGAAGTGGCCATCGCCGGGCCGATCGAAAGCGACGAGGTCCAGGCGCTTCTGACGGAACTCAACCGGCATTTCGTGCCGCACAGGATTGTCGCCGTGTATAATCCTAAGAACGAGGATGCGGCGGCGGTTGCGCAGCGGATTCCGCTCCTTCAGGGCAAGCAGATGCTCGACGGCCGGCCCGCGGCGTATGTGTGCCGCGATTACGGTTGCCAGGAGCCGGTTGCCACGCCGCAGGATTTGGCAAAAGCATTGGGATTGGGACCGCCTGGAGAGGCTTGATGAGCAATTGGACGAGGCAGTTGGCGGTGGCGGTGGCGTTGACAGTTTTGGCGATACTTGCGGCCCCGCAAAGCAGGGCGCAGATGGACAGCGCCGTTTCTGCGGGGCCTTCTGTTTCTTTGGAAGCCGTGCCCGCCACCAACGGCATGCGTCCCGGCGAGACGGTGCAACTGGCGGTAGTGGTTGACGTCGAGGAAGGCTGGCACGTTAACGCCCATAAGCCCCGCGATCCCTACCTGATTCCCACGGTTCTCGAACTGGCGCTTCCCGAAGGGTTCGCCGTCGGCCGCATGGCCTATCCCGCCCCGGTGATGTACGAAGTGGAAGGTTTCCCCGAGAAACTGGCCGTGTACGGCGGCCAATTCGTCATCGGCGCGGAATTGCGCACGGACCCCGATGCCAAACCGGATGCCTACACCATATCCTTGACGCTGCGCTACCAGGCGTGCAACGACCGCCAATGCATGATGCCCACGCAAGTCAAAGGCGCCGCAGCCATAAAAGTTGTCGAACCGGGCGCCCAGATAAGCCCGCAACGCCCGGAGTTATTCGCGGGCCTGAACTTTGACGGTGAAGCACCCCCGCCGGCCACAGCCGAACCCGCCGCCCAGGAAACGCAATTTGAAACCGCCGGCTGGCGCGAGCTGATCGAAGACTTCGAAGTGGCCGGCAGCGCCGGCGGCTACCTGCCCGCCGGCGATTTCATCGAGTTCCTGGACCGCATTGAACAGGGCGTAGCCGAACCCGGCTTGTTCGAAGACAAGGCCTTGTGGCTGGTGGTGGTGCTGGTTGTTGTTGGCGGCTTGTTGCTTAACTTCACTCCCTGCGTATTGCCCCTGATACCGGTCAACCTGGCCATCATCGGCGCCGGCGCCAAAGCCGGCTCCAAAAGCCGCGGCTTCATGCTCGGCGCCGTGTACGGACTGGGTATGGCCGCTGCCTACGGCGTGCTTGGGCTGGTGGTGATTCTGGGCGTTTCCAGCACGTTCGGCGCCCTCAACGCGACCGTCTGGTTCAACACGGCGATCGCCGTTGTGTTTGTGTTGCTGGCGCTGGCGATGTTCGAAGTCTTTATGATCGATTTCAGCCGGCTGCAGGGCCGGCTAAGCTTATCCCGCATGAAAGGCGGCACGTTCCTGGCCGCCGGCACTATGGGCGTGGTGGCCGCCCTGCTGGCCGGCGCTTGCGTCGCGCCTGTGATCCTCTCGACGGTCGTCTATGCCCAGAACCAGTACGCCCGCGGCAACGAGCTCGCCCTGACCCTGCCGTTCCTGATCGGCCTCGGAATGGGCCTCCCCTGGCCGTTCGCCGGGGCCGGGCTGTCGTTCCTGCCCAAGCCGGGAAAATGGATGCAACGCGTCCGCTACGCGTTTGGCGTTATCATACTGCTGCTGGCCGCCTATTACGCCCACATAGCCTGGACCCTCTACGGCAACGCAAACAGCAGGGCAAACGAGGAAGGCTGGCACACCGAACTCGCCCCGGCACTTGTCGAGGCAAAGCAGGAACAGAAACCCGTCTTCATCGATTTTTGGGCCACGTGGTGCAAAAACTGCCTCCTGATGGACGAAACCACTTTCAACGAACAAAATGTACGAGAACGCCTCGACCAATACGTCAAGGTCAAATTCCAAGCCGAACATCCCGATGACCCGCATACCCGGGAAATCATGAAAAAATTCGACGTGGTCGGCCTGCCCACTTATGTCGTGCTCAAACCAAAAATAGAATGATCCGGCGTCTGCCGGGTCTAAATCAGCGCACAAGTTCGCCGGCATTTGGCTAATCAAATGTGAAAAATATCAGATAAACGGGTAAAATAAGGGTTAGTAGCAATCAGTCGCCTACAAGTCATTGACATTATTTGAATTGAACTCGAAGCTTTGCCATTTACGATTTGAAGGAAAGCCTTCAGCGGCATCACGCGCCGGTCAACAGGGCACCGGCCACCGGCGTGTAAGGTGTTCCCTGCATCTTATTGCAGCCACCAAGAGTCCCCACTCACGACCCGCTGTAGAGGATGCCGATTGGATTCTTCGCCGCGCCGGCCTCGACCCATTTTCATATCGCCATGAATCCTTGCAGCGACGGCTGCCGGCTTGCCGTCGAGCCCTGAAGGTACACACGAAGGATGAGGCGGTCAAGCTGCTTGAAAAACGGCCCGAGTTACTGCCTGTGGCGGTGAGTTCGCTGCTGATTGGGGTAACCAGATTTTTCCGTGATCGCGCTGTCTTCAACCGCATGCGGAAAGATGTTATGCCTGTCCTGAGCGAAGGGGGACGCCCGCTTCGGGTATGGAGCGCCGGTTGCTCGACGGGCGCGGAACTGTACAGTATGGCCATTTTACTGGCAGAATTGGGCCTGCTCACAAAGACCTTTCTACTAGGAACGGATTTCCGCGATGACGCGATAGAGTATGCGCGTACGGGGACATACGATGCCAAGGTAAAGGGACTTACCCCAGCCGAGATCGACCGGTGGTTCGGACAGGAAGGAAAAACCGTGCGGCCTGCAGAACGGCTTCGGGCCCGAATACGGTGGAAGCAGGCCAACTGGTTGACCGATGCGGAAAAAGGTCCGTGGGACATTATCCTCTGGCGAAACGCGGCCATTTATCTGACAGCCGAAGCCGCCTTTGCGGTATGGGCGCGTCTCCACGGCCAGTTGCGCAAAGGTGGTTTTATGATCACGGGCAAAGCTGAGCGGCCGCCGTGGAGCTTGGGGATGCACATGGCGGGGCAGTCCATTTACCAAAAAGCGGGAGTATAATCAATGGCGGAAACCGCCGACGACATAGAAAATGTGAAACCGGTTTGGAAACTTTCCCTTGGGCTGACCGCGGCCCTTATTGTTTTATGGGCTGTCATTCAGTTGGCCGTCTTCGAACTGGAAATTTTTCCGCTTACGTACGTTTTGCCTATGCTCATTTGCGTCTGGACGCGCGACCGGCTTGCGCTCTGGCTTATGGCAGGCGTATTCCTGGCAATCTCCTCCCTGAAGTTGTTCCTGATCCTGTCGGCAAACTCCCTGCCCGTGTTTGAAGACTGGATTTCCTATACCGCCACCGTTTTAAACATTCTTGGCGGCGCGGTTGCCATTCATGTGGTGATCGCCCTTCGGGAACGGGTGCACATGACGATGCGGAGGCTTCAGCAGGCTCACGAACAACTGCAAGAACAATCCGAAGAACTAACCCAGCAGAACGAAGAGTTGGCCCAGCAGAACGAGGAGATTCAGGCACAGTCCGAAGAGCTGGCCCAACAGAACGAAGAGTTGCAAGTGCAGACGGAAGACATCGTCGCACTGAACAACGAGCTGTCTTACCGCGAACGCCTGCTTCAGGCGTTGCTCGATTCGGCGCGGCGGCTGGAATCCGAACAGGAGATCATGCGCTACGTCGCCGCCACCGCCACCGAACTGTACGGGGATGCCGCCGACTGCGTGGTCGTCTATGAAAAACAGAACAGCACGCTATTGATCCGGGCAGTCGCCGGGCTGGAAGAACACGAGTCCGTCGCCGAATTCCGGCCCGCGAAGGACGCGTTCGCCAACCTCGTCATCGAAGAAGGGCGGACGGCATGCCTGGAAGACGTGTCGTTGCGAAAAGACATCGAGATTCTCGACGTAGAAGGCAGCGAGCCGTTCCAGAGCGTTCTTTGCGCGCCCATGCGTGTTCAGGGGGATCCAATCGGAGCCGTAGCCGTGTACAGCCGCCGCAAGCAGGAATGGACCGCCAACCAGTTCCGGCTGACGGAATGGCTCGAGGGACAGTGCGCCCACGCGCTCGAGACGCTACGCATGCAGAACGAACTTTGGCGGCAGGCCGCCCTGCTCGACCTCAGTCCGGACAGCATCATCTGCAAGAAGCCCGACGGCACTATCACTTTATGGAATAAGGGCGCCGAAACCCTCTACGGCTGGCGCCGGGAAGAAGCTCTGGGCCGGAAGATTGAAGATCTGCTGAAGACCCAACTGCCGCAGCCGGTAGAGGAAGTCAATCGACAACTCCAGCGGGACGGGGAGTGGTCCGGTGAAGTAATCCACTTTTCTAAGAACTGCGAAGAAATCGTCATCCAGGGCCGTTGGCAAGCGTTGCACGACGATAACGGAAAAGTTGTGGAGATACTCGAGTCAAACATCGACATCACCGGCCGCAAACGCGACGAACAGCACCTCAGGAAGCTCGTCGACGATCTCGCCCGGTCAAACCGCGATCTGCAGCAGTTCGCCTATGTGGCCTCGCACGATCTTCAGGAGCCGTTGAGACAGGTGGTTGCCTTTGTGCAGTTGCTGGAGAAAAAATACGGCCAGAAACTGGACGAACAGGGCGCCGAATACATGCGGTTCATCGTCGAGGGCGCGAAGCGCATGCACAAGCTGATTCTCGACCTGCTGGCGTACTCGCGCGTTGACCTGGCTACCGCCAAAGTGGAGCAGATTTCGCTCCAAGACGCGCTCGAACAGGCGGTTCACAACCTGTCCGTCTTGATTGAGGAAAACAAGGCCACCGTCACGTCGGATACTCTCCCCGAGCTAAAAGCCGACCAGGCCCAGTTGGTCCAGGTGTTCCAGAACCTCATCGGCAATGCCATTAAATTCCGCGGGGATAAGGCGCCCGAGGTGCATGTGGGCGTCGAAAAAAATAAGCACGCCTGGATTGTGCAAGTTTCCGACAACGGGATAGGGTTCGATCCCGAACACGCCGACAAGATATTCCAGTTGTTCCAGCGGCTGCACACGCGCGACGTTTATCCGGGAACCGGCATTGGGCTCACTATCTGCAAGCGTGTCGTGGAACGGCACGGGGGGGAGATGTGGGCTGAAAGCAAACCGGGCCAAGGCGCCTCGTTCTACTTTTCCTTGCCGAGATAAGGGTGCTGCCTTACTCGGTTCGGGCGTGCTCGGCAAATCTCACGATCTGCACCAGCATTTCCTTCAGTTCGCCGAAGTCGAAGGGTTTTCTGGCGAACATACCTGCAAATCGGGAAATCGGGAGGTTTGGAAAGCCAACCCGGATTGGGCTATTCTCAACGAACCAAAAAAAGGCAAGGAGAAACTCTCATGCGACTCAGCATTGGCGGCTACAGTTTCCACCGGCTGCTACAGGCCGGCAAGCAGGACATGTTTCAGTTCATCCAAGACTGCAAACGGCTCGGCGCCACGCAGCTCGACCCGTGGAACGCCCAATTGGCGCCAATCCGCAGTGGGGACCAGGTGGTCAAAGCCGGTTCGGACCCGGAAAACGCCGATCTTACCGCACAGGACGACGAATACGTCCGGCGGGTTAAGAACGCCGCGGACGAGGCCGGGTTGCCGTTCGGTTGCCTGGCGGTCGATGGATGCCACATTTACGAGCCCGAGCCGGAAGTGCGCCAAGCACACGAGCGCCTGGCGGACCGGTGGCTGAACGTGGCGCAGATACTCGGCGCCCCGCAGGTGCGGATCGACGCCGGAGGACCGCAGAACATGCCCGACAAAGTCTTCGAAATCATCGTGGCCGGATACAACGATCTGATCAAGCGCGCCGGCGACAAGGGCATCGAGGTGCTGATGGAAAACCATTGGGGGCCGAGCCTGGCGCCCGAAAACGTGGTGCGAATCCTCGAGGCCGTGGACGGGCTGGGCCTGCTGTTCGACTCGTGGAACTGGGCCGAAGGCATGCGGGAGCGCGGCTGGGAAATGTGCGCCAAGTATGCGCGGTCGACCCATTTCAAGACCTTCTCCTTCGACGAGAACGGCAACGATCCGAAGATCGACAACCCGCGGGCAATCCGCCTTCTGGTGGAAACGGGTTATGCCGGCTGCTGGGGAATCGAAAGCGTGCCGGATGACGGCGACGAGTACGGCGCGGTCGAAAAGACCGCCGCGCTGATCAAACGCACTTTGAACGAACTCGGCGCAACGGAGGAGTAGAGCCATGGCAGCAGCCCGCAGCAAAGCAGCAGTCCGCAGCAAAAAGGTTAAAATGGGCATTATGGGCGTCGGCCAGATCGGCAAAATCCACCTCGAGAACTATAAGAAGGTGCCGGGGGCGGATATTGTGGCGGTGGCCGACCTCGATAAGGCCGAGGCCCGCCGGGTGGCAAAAGAGTTTGACATCCCTGCCGCCTACGGCAGCGCCGACGAGCTTCTGGCGCGCGATGATATCGAGGCCGTTGACATTTGCCTGCACAACAATCTGCACATGCCCTACACGCTCGCGGCGTTCAAGGCCGGCAAGCATGTGTATTGCGAAAAACCCATGGCCGGCGCCTACATTGACGCCGAAACAATGCTCAAAGCCGCCCGGAAATACCGGAAAAAACTGTCAATCCAGCTGTTCACGCTGTTCTCACCGGAAACCAGGGCCGCCGTCGAACTGATCGAACAGGGCCGGCTGGGGCGGCTGTATCACGCGCGCTCGACCGGCTACCGCCGCCGGTTCAGGCCGTACGTGGACGGCTACGGGACGGCCAGTTTCGTGAAAAAAGAGGTGGCCGCCGGCGGGGCGCTGTTCGACATGGGCGTGTACCACATCGCACAGGTGCTCTACCTGCTGGGCAATCCCGGCGTGCTCACCATCTCCGGCAAAACTTATCAGGAAACCGACATGGACGCGAAGCGCCGCAAATTGAGCGGCTACAACGTCGAAGAACTCGGGGTGGGCTTTGCCCGGCTCGAAGGCGGCATCAGCCTCGACATCATCGAGTCGTGGGCGATACACCTCGACCCGTTCGAGGGCTCGTACGTCGTCGGCAGCGACGGCGGGATACGGCTGGAACCGTTCGGCTTCTACGGTTGCATCGGCGATCTGGACGTAAACGCGTCGGTCGATCTCGAGAACTTCGAGTGGCGCAAACACACCGTGCGATGCGTGGGCGACGTGTATGACAGCTCCCAGCACCACTGGGTTGCGGCGTTGCAGGGGCGCGTCGAACTGCTCCCAACGGCCGAGGTAGCGCTCAACACCATGCTGGTTTCCGAAGGCATCTACTTGTCAGAAAAGCTGGGCCGGGAAGTAACGGCCGACGAGGTCCGGGCGAACTCGAAGTCGCTGGCGGTGAAAATTAAGGGGAAGAAGGCCGCGGCTGCGTCGTTGAAACGGCGCGTGCGGAATTAGCGCAAGGCGGACTGCCTTGGCGCGGGAGAACCGACATGAGCGCGATTCGGGTTAACCGCAGAAGGTTTATGGCAGCGGTGGCGGGGGCGGCGGTGGCGGCGGGACAGGCCCGCGGAGAACAGACGCCACGCAAGCCACCGAACGTGGTCTTCGCGTTCAGTGACGAGCACCGATGGCAGTCCATGCCGTTCACCGAGACGCCGGGCCTCCATGCGCCGCAGATGGCACGGCTCGCAAACGAGGGGGTGACGTTCACTAGTTGCGTAAGCAACTACCCCGTATGCAGCCCGTACCGCGCCATACTCATGACGGGCCGGTGGCCGTATGAAACCGGCATGATCGACAATAACCTCCCGCTCGATTCGAACCAGGTTACACTGGGCAAGGTATTCCGCGACGCCGGATACAAGACCGGCTACGTCGGAAAATGGCACCTGGGCGGCGTCCGCGCCGAGCCGTTTGGATTTGACCACTCCCTGATTTGGACGGGCACCAACAACCATTACAAGTCGAAATACCACCTCCGCGACTCCAAGCCTGTCGATACCAAAGGCTACAACGCAACGCTCATGACGGATCAGGCGCTCGAGTTCATTTCGCAAAACCGGCGGCAGCCTTTCCTGCTGATGCTGTCGTGGAACCCGCCGCATTCGAACTTTCTGGACGCGCCGCCGGAAAAGCGGGCGATGTATCCCGAAGGCTCGCTGGGTTGGCGCGAAAACGTGCCGGAAGAAATCCGCACCGGCGAGATCAAAGGCAAGGCGATCTGGGACCAGTCAAAGTCCGATCATATGCGGGGCTACCACGCCCATATCTCGGCCATCGACGATGAGATTGGGCGGGTTCTAACGCATCTCAAAGAACTGGGACTTGACGATAACACCATCTTTGTCTACACGTCCGACCACGGCACCATGATGGGTTCGCACGGGTTGGGCAGCAAGCGCCAGCCTTACGAGGAATCGATCCGCGTTCCGCTATTTATCCGTTGGCCGGAAAAATTGAAACCGTCAAAGCGCGGCGGGCTTATTGGCGCCATCGACCTGATGCCAACTCTTTGCGGCCTTGCCGGGCTTGACGTGCCCGCCCAGTGCCATGGGCGCAACTTGTCGGCTGTCGTCACCGGCGAAGCCCCGGAAACGGATACGGCGCAGTTCATCATGCACATCAGCAAGAACAACGCCTCCGGCGGGCAGAAACACCCCGCGCCCATCTTCCGGGGCGTCCGGACGCGCCGGTACACCTACGCCGTCAAGGAACAGGGGCCGTGGGTACTGTTCGATAACGAGAAAGACCCCTACCAGTTCGATAACCGGATCGATGATTCGGATTTGGCGGGCCTGCGAGAGCAGATGCATGTCATGCTGCAACAAATGTTGAAGGAAGCGCGCGACCCCTTCCCGCTTACACCCTCCCCGCCGGCAGCGTAAAGTAGAACGTAGCGCCCTTGTTCGGTTCCGATTCAGCCCAGATGCGGCCGCCGTGCTGTTCGATGGCCCGTTTGCAGATCGCCAGGCCGAGGCCGGTGCCCTCATACGTTCCGCGGGCGTGAAGACGCTGGAAAATAACGAAAATATTTTCCGCGTGTTCCCTGTCGAATCCGATGCCGTTGTCTTTCACCCACACAAGCCACTCGTTGTCTTTCTCGCGTGCGGCCACCTCGATCTCCGGCGGTTTAGCCCCCTGGAATTTCAGCGAATTCGCCAGAAGGTTCTGAAACACTTGCGCGAGGAGCATCGGGTTGCCCCTTACCTGGGGCAGAGGCTTGATGGTAACCTTGGCGCCGGTTTCGCTAATGCGGGCCTGGAGGTTTTTGCTGGCCGTGTAACATACCTCATTAAGATCCACGCTGGAAACCTCGGCCCCGCGCCGGCCCACACGCGAGTAGTGCAGGAGGTCGTTGATGAGCGTCTGCATTCGGTTTGTACCTCCCTGAATGAAGTCGAAAAACTCCCTGGCCGTGTCGTCAAACAGCGTCGAGTAGTTCTTTTCCAGCAGGCGGACGAAACCCCCGATCTGCCGCAACGGCTCCTGCAGGTCATGCGACGCGACGTAAGCGAAATGCTCGAGATCCTTGTTCGACCGGGCCAGCGAATCGGCGCTGTCGCGTAGTGCGTCTTCGGCGCTTGCCTTGGCCAGCGCCACCGCCAGGTAGCCCGCAAGCCGCTCCCAAAGCGCGATCATCCTCGGCGTGAACGCGTTCTTGCGCCGGTCGTTCATTTGAAGCAGTCCTATCGTGGCCTCGCCGCTGTAAAGCGGGATGAGTGTGACCGATTCATAGCCCTCGGCGCTGCAGCGGCCGCGAATGTGCGGCGGCAGGTTCTGCTTCGGTTCCGCCGAAAGAAGGGCGCTGATGCTGTTTGTCCAGAAACTGCCGGCGGGCGTCGACGAAGGGCCTTCCAACAATCCCCGCAACACATGGCCGCACAGGCAATCCAGAACGGGCCGGCCTTCGCTGTCGCGCGACAACTCGTCTCCGCACATTACGCAAAGCGAGCTCTCGGCACGCACAAATTCCGAGGAAAAACCCGTAGTGCCGTAGTAGGGAAAATCGTCGCCTTCACGAAGACGAATGCCGACCGCTTCGCACCCCGACTGTTGGCTGAAAAACTTCACCGATGCCCGGATCAGTTCGTCCAGCGAATGCGTATCGTTCACAAGCTTCAGAAAAGCAATGGTAACATCCCGTTCGCGTTCGGCTTGTTTGTGATCGGTATAATCCAGCACAAACGCGACCACGCGTTCGCCGATGTCGTCAAGAAACGATCCGCCGATAATCACGGGCACCCGGCTGCCGTCCGGCCGGACGTATTCTTTTTCAAACGGTTGTAAAACTTTTCCGGCGTCCGCTGACCGCACAATGTCATCTTGCCGCGCCAGGGCATCCGGCGGGGTGATCTCGCGGTAATTGAGCAGTCCGGCCTCGAGTTCGCTGCGTTGCCGGCCAATAATACGCAGATACTCACCGTTCGCGTCGGTAATCTGGCCCGTTTTTGTGTTGGCAAAAACGACGCCGATCATGTTCGCTTCGACCACCGACCGGAACCGCTGTTCACTTTCGCGCAACGCCTCTTCCGACCGTTTGCGGTCGGTCACATCGCGCAAGATCACCAGGATGGCCGCGCCCCCATGGTCGGAAAGCGACGAAGCCGCCATCTCGACCGTCCTGGCCGTCCCGTCTAACCGCTGAATTTTCACCTCGGCCAAGGGCGCGGCGCCCCCATGCTCGAGCAGCCCAATCCGCTGGCGCAAGAGCGCGTGGGAATCGGGATGGAATATATCGAATGGCGAAAGGGCCAGTAATTCCAAATCGTTTGCCGCTACAAAAAGGCTGACCGCGGCCGTGTTCGCAAAGACAATCGAGTTCTCGCGGTAAATCAGCACGGCGTCGGGCGAAAGTTCAACAAGGTTTTTGTACCGCTCCTCGCTACGCTTCAACTCTCTGAAAAGGGTTTGGTATGGCCTGCGGAGACTCGCCTCGACCAGCGCCTTGTAAATCATGACGAACGAGAAAAGCACCAGCAGATGGCCGAGCATGTTAAAAACGCCGTAAACGTCCCGGTAGAACATAAAAAGTATTTCGGCTGCAATGCCCGCCCCCATGCCCATGAACAGCGGCCGGAACACGTTTTCGTACAAGGCCTTACGCTGGCGCCAAAGCAAAAACATCGCAAGAACGAAAAGGCCCGATATTACGCATTCGCTGATAATCTTGAACGTGGTCAGCCCGTCCGTTTCGCTGAAACTCTCCGGGAATATCCGCCACGTGAAGATCGAAAGCAACAAGAACCCGGCGCTTATTGCATAAGCACTCAGCAGCAAATTCACATTCAGTCGCCGCTTGATAAAAAAAGGCGCGAGAACGAACGTAGCCGCCGCAAGGTATCGCGTACCTAGCCAGAGCTGCGTCGCTGTGTTCGAACCTTCCCCGATTATGGCCAAACCCTTGTAGGCAAGCAGGTGAAGCGCGTGAAAAAGAGCAAGAAAAAGGCAAGAAACGGCCAAAATCAGTTGAAAGCCACTGTCCAAGTAACGCCGCCCGTTCCAGCCAACGACAAAAACGCACGCCGCCACAACCGCAATAAACAGTTCCACCCCTGTGTGAAAAACAACGTAGCCGTGCCAGTTGACAACATAAAACCCCAGCGCAACAAAGAAAAGAGCCGCCAAATAAACAAAAACACTCCTGCCGCTTAGGCGAAACTTTTGCGGCAGGGACGGCTGGTCGGATTCGGTTGTCAGCTGATGACTCATCGGTTTATCGCAGTTTTCGAATAAATCTTGCGCCCCGCAGCCAAGTATATCACAATTATACCCGCAAGATTTGCTAATGGGAACTTAAAATTCCCGGGCGGCGCAGCCCCCTTCAGGTGCCCGTGTGCCCGAAGCCGCCGTGGCCGCGCTTGGTGTCATTCAGCGATTCGGCGTCCTGCCATCGGACCTGAATGACAGGGGCGACAATCATCTGGGCGACTCGGTCGCCGCGTTGGACCGTGAAGGGTTGGTTTCCGTGGTTTATGACGATGACGCGGATTTCGCCGCGGTAATCGGCGTCGATAGTCCCGGGGCTGTTGAGCATGGTAATTCCATTCCGCGCGGCGAGCCCGCTCCTGGGGCGGATCTGGGCTTCGATCCCAGGCGGGAGCTCGACATGCAGGCCGGTGGGGATCATGGCGCGCTGGCCCGGTTGCAAGACGACGGGTTCGGTTACTGCGGCGCGGATGTCCATCCCGGCGGCGTGCTCGGTGGCGTATGCGGGGAGCGGAATATCCTCGCAAGCAGGTTGCCGGTAAACCCTTACCGTCAGCCGTTCGCCGGGACCCGTCACAGCTCGATCTCCGTCATTGGAGCGTGTTCGGCGGGCCCAACGGCGGCGACGCTGCATTTGTCGGGCTGGAAAATGTCTCGAGCCAGGGCGGCCATATGGTCGGGCGTGACGGCGTCAAGCGATGCAACGATTTCCTCGAGCGAAACGAGCCGGCCGTAGTACATCATGGACTTGGCCATGCGCTGCATCCGGTTGAAGGTGCTTTCCAGCGCCATCAACATGCTGCCTTTAAGGTGCTCCCGGTTCAGCTCGAGTTCCTCCGGCGGCACGTCTTGGTCGCGCAGCTTGCGAATTTCCTCGAAGGCGAGGCTGACGGTTCGGCCGAAACTTTCGGGCGCAACCGCGGCGTACACACCGAACATGCCTGAGGTGATATATGCCGAGTTGAACGTGTAGATCGAGTAGGCAAGGCCTTCGTCTTCACGGATCCGCTGGAACAGGCGCGAGGTCGACCCGCCGCCCAGCGTTGACCACAGGATATCGAACATGTACCGCCGCTCGTCGGCCACCGTCGGCCCCGGGAAGCCGAAACAGAAATGGTTTTGCCCGATGTCGCGGTCGGCAATTCCTATGCCGCTGGCCAGTGTGGGCGGGCCCGGCCGCGGCAACAGCGGTTTGCCCTCGAGGGATCCGAATTCTTCGGCAACCTGTTTCATGACGGCGTCGATGTCGAAGTTTCCGGCGATTGAAAACACCATGTTCGCCGGCTGATACCAGTCGGCGTAGTACTGGCGGATGTCTTGCATTCCAATTGTGGCGACGGTTTCCGCGTATCCCGACACCGACCTGCCCAGCGGATGGCCCGGCCACATCCGCAGGGCCAGCAACTCGTGAACGAAATCTTCGGGCACGTCTTCGATGGTGGCAATCTCTTCGAGAATCACGTTGCGTTCTTTATTCATCTCGGCGAACGTGGAGTTCTTGATGACGTCGGCAAGTATCTCGATTCCGGTGGCGATGTGCCGGTCGAGCGTCTTGGTGTACACGCAGGTGTACTCGCGCGAAGTGAAGGCGTTAAGATGGCCGCCGCGGCTTTCGATGGGCTCGATGATTTGGCGCGCGTTCCGCGTGGGGGTGCCTTTGAAGAAAAGGTGTTCGAGGAAGTGGCTGATCCCGCATGCGGTTTCCGGTTCGTTGGCCGAGCCGGTCTTGATCCACAATCCGGCGGTTGCGGAATGCGCGTAAGGCAGATGTTCAAACGCGACGGTCAACCCGTTGTCGAGCATTACGGTCACGGCGTCATCGTCGTAAGAGTTTTTCTCTGACATTCGGTGTCCTTATGCGAAACGGGCGCTCCATAAGGAGCGCCCGGCGAATATCACCTTCATAAGGGTTACCGGCGCCGCCCGCCCCCGCGGTCTCCGCGGTCACGCCCGCCGCGGTCGCGTCCTCCGCCACCACGCCCGCCGCGGTCGCCACGGTCGCCGCGGTCGCTGTATCTGGGCCGGCTGCCCTGGCGGCTGCGTTCCTGCTCTCGGCGCTCGTCGTGCTTGGCGGCCTGTTCGGGCGTAATCCTGCCTCGCTCGCGGTCGGCTTCGATCTTGGACAGATTAACGCGGCCCATCCGGTCAATTTCAATAACCTTCACCTCGAACTCGTCACCGATTTTGACGGCTTCGGCGGCATCATGGATTCGATCAAGGGTAAGTTCGCCGTTTCTGACGAGCCCTTCCTTGTTGCCCAACACGCTCACAAACGCGCCGAACCCGGCAAGGCGCGTGACGGTTCCGGGATAGATCTTGCCGACTTCAACTTCCGCCACGATCTGCTCGATCATCTCGATGGCGGCATCGGCGCACTCTTTATCGACGGCCGCCACGTTTACGGTGCCATCGTCTTGAATTTCAATTTCTGCGCCGGTGCTCGATTGGATTTCGCGCACGACTTTGCCGCCCGGCCCGATGACCTCGCGGATCTTGTCGACGTCGATCTTGATGCTATAGATGCGCGGCGCGTACTTGCTGATTTCCGCCCTGGGCTCGCCGAGGCACTCGACCATCTTGTCGAGAATGAACATCCTGCCGGCCCTGGCCTGATCGAGCGCCTGGCGCATGATGTCGCTCGATATCCCGCTGATCTTGACGTCCATCTGAAACGCGGTGATCCCCTTCCGGGTGCCGCACACCTTGAAGTCCATGTCGCCGAGATGATCTTCGACGCCGAGGATGTCGGAGAGGACGACGTATTTCTCGTCCTCCTTGATCAGGCCCATGGCAATGCCGGCAACCGCTTCCTTAACGGGCACGCCCGCATCCATGAGGGCCATCGTTGCGCCGCAAACCGTCGCCATCGAGCTCGAACCGTTGCTCTCGGAGATATCCGAAACAACCCGCACCACGTAAGGGAACGTGTCTTCGTCGCTCTCGCTGGGAAGCATGCGCAGCAACGCCCGTTCCGCAAGTTTGCCGTGGCCCACTTCACGCCGGCCCGGACCCGAAATCCGCCGGACTTCGCCCACCGACCAGCTCGGGAAGTTGTAGTGCAGCATGAACCGCTTGAACTCCTCGCCCGTCAGCTCGTCGAGCCGCTGCTCGTCGCGGCTCGTGCCGAGTGTGCTCGAAACGATGGCCTGGGTTTCGCCGCGCGTGAACAGGCATGACCCGTGAGCCCGCGGCAACAGCCCCACCTCGATGAAAATCTGCCGGATCTCATCAGGATTCCGCTCATCGAGCCGCTTCTTTGTTTCAATGACCTTCTCGCGAATCAGGCGCTTCTCAGCCGCGCTGAACGCGTTGTTGATTGTCGGGATCCGCTCTTCGCACAGTTCCGGCCCGTACTTCTCGGCCAGCTGATCGATGAGCTCGCTCCTCAGGGCGGAAACCGCATCGGACCGTTCCTGCTTTCCGGAGACGGCGTAGGCGTCCAGGATCTTCGGCGCGGCGATCGCCTCGACATCCGCCACCACTTCGGGGTCGAGTTCGAAAGGCGTGAACTCCGTTTTTTCCTTGCCGCAGCACTCGCGCAGATTCTCGATGCACTCGCAGATGTGCCGGATATACATGTGGCCGAACTCGAGCGCCTTGACCATGGTGTCTTCGTCCACCTCGTTGGCGTCGCCCTCGACCATCATAATGGCCTCTTTAGTCCCGGCGATGACGAGGTCGAGGTCGCTGTCGTCCATGCGGGGCATGGGGGGGTTGACCATAAGTTCGCCGTCAAACATTCCCACGCGCACCGCGCCGATGGGCCCATTGAACGGGATGGCCGAGATGTGCAACGCCGCCGAAGCGGCATTGATGCTGAGCACGTCCGGGTCATGTTCGTTATCGGCGCTGAACACGGTCTGGTAGACCTGAACTTCATGCGCGAAACCTTTCGGGAACAGGGGCCGGATCGGCCGGTCGGTAAGGCGGCACACGAGCACTTCGCGCTCGGTTGGCCGTCCTTCACGGCGAAAGAAGTTGCCGGGAATCCGGCCTGCCGCGAAACTTTTCTCGCGGTAATCCACAGTGAGCGGGAAAAAACTCGCTCCTTCTAGCGCCTTTGGCGACATGACTACCGCAGACAACACCATGGTGTCGCCGCTGTAGGCCATGACGGATCCGCTGGCCTGTTTCGCGATTCTGCCGGTTTCAAACCGCAGTTCGTCCGCGCCCACACTTACTGTTAAACGTTCGTACATTTTGGAGAACTCCAATCTGGTTGTTGGTGGAACGCTTCGCGTCTTTTGGGTCGGGGCGTGGGTTATTTTCTCAACCCGAGCGCTTTGACGACGGCGCGGTAACGTTCAACATCGTTATTTCGGACATAATTGAGCAGGTTGCGTCTCCGCCCCACTAACTTCAGAAGCCCTCGCCGGCTGGCGAAGTCCTTGTTGTGTTTTTGGAAATGCTCGGTCAGCTCGTTAATCCTCTCGGTGAGGAGCGCGATCTGGACCTCGGCGGAACCCGTATCGTTCTCGTTCTGCCCGAAATTCTTGATAATCTCTGTTTTTCTGTCTTTTGAAACTGCCATTGGTAATATCCACCTTTCTTCAATTCGCCCCATCCCAGCACGCCGCCTGGTGGCCTTGTTTGACTTGAGCGGACGCCCGAGCCTGGGGCACTTTCATTCAATTATAAACTATTCTTTGCCGGAAAGGGCTGCAAGCCCCGGAAGCTCTTTTCCTTCAAGCATTTCAAGCGATGCGCCGCCGCCCGTCGAAACGTGCGACATCTTGTCGGCAAACCCGAACTGCGTTACGGCCGCCGCGGTATCCCCGCCGCCGATAATGGTTGTGGCATCGGATTCGGCCAGAGCTTCGGCCACGGCTTTTGTTCCTTGCGCGAACTTCTCCATCTCGAACACGCCGGGAGGGCCGTTCCATACGATCATCCGGGATTTTGCGATGGCCTCGCGGAACTTTTCGACCGTCTTCGGCCCAATATCGAGGCCCATCCAGTCCGGAGGAATCTGGTCCACGTCCACGGTCTTTGATTCGGCATCGGCCGCAAATTCCTTCGCCACGATGCAGTCGTCCAAAAGGAGCAGGTCAATGCCCTTTTCCTGGGCCTTCTTCATGACGTGTTTGGCGGTCTCGATGCCGGGCTCGTCGAGCAGGCTTTTGCCAATTTCGTAACCCTGAGCTTTCAGAAACGTAAATGCCATGCCCCCGCCGATGATGAGGGTGTCCACCAGGTTGAGCAGATTGTCGATCACGGGGATTTTGTCGGAAACCTTTGCGCCGCCCAAGATGGCAAGCAGCGGCCGCTCAGGGTTGGTCAAAACCTTGGTAAAAAACTGCATCTCCTTCGCCAGCAGGAACCCGGCCGCCGCCTTAGGAACATGATGCGCGACGCCCTCGGTCGAGGCATGCGCGCGGTGCGCCGAACCGAACGCGTCGTTTACGTAAAGGTCGGCGAGTTGGGCCAGTTGTTTGGCCAGCTCGGGATTGTTCTTCGTTTCGCCCTTGTTAAACCGCGTGTTCTCGAGCACGATGATATCGCCCGGCTGCATCTCATTGACTGCGGCTTCCACTTCCGGCCCGACAAGCTGGTCAAGCTTTTTGACGTTCCCGCCCACGAGTTCCCGCAACCGCTCAGCCACGGGGTCCATCTTGAACGATTCGTTCTTCTTAATGATTTCGGCTTTTTCTTCTTCGGACTCGGCCTTATCGGGATCTTTGGGCCGGCCGAGGTGCGACATCAGGATCAGCTTGCCGCCGCGGTCGCAAACGTAGTTGATGCTGGGCAGCGCGGCACGGATCCGGGTGTCGTCGCGGACCGAACCGTCCTTGTTCTGGGGCACGTTAAAATCAACACGCATCAGCACGCGTTTATCCTTGACTTCCAAGTCTTCGATGGTCAGCTTGTTCATGTGACTGCCCTCGATGTTGAACGCGCGCACGCTCGATTTTGGCGCACACGCGGACAAAAGGCCCGCGCGGCCAATGCCGCGCGAGCCCCGTGTTTCGCTTTTAAGCCATTTTCTTGAACAGGTCTACGCACCGGTTCGAGTACCCCCACTCGTTGTCGTACCACGACACGACCTTGGCGAAATCCTCGCCCATCACCGACGTGGACAGCGCGTCGAACACGCTTGAATGCGGGTTGCCGATTACGTCGCGCGACACGATCGGGTCTTCGCAGTACTGCAAAATGCCCTTCAGCGGCCCTTCGGCGGCCGACTTCATGGCGGCGTTAATGGAATCGGCCGTGACCGGCTTCTCGGTTTCAACCACCAGGTCAACCACGCTGCCATCGATGACGGGAACGCGCATGGCCATGCCGTCGAGCTTGCCGTCAAGCGCTGGAAGCACCTTACCCACGGCACGGGCGGCGCCGGTGGTGGTGGGAATAATGGCGTTGGCTGCGGCGCGGGCACGGCGCAGGTCGCTGTGCGGCATGTCCTGCACGCGCTGATCGTTGGTGTAGGCATGAACGGTGGTCATCAGGCCGCGCTTGATGCCAAAGTTTTCGTGCAGCACCTTGACCACGGGCGCCAGGCAGTTGGTGGTGCAGCTGGCATTGGAAACGATCTTGTCGTCGGCCTTGAGCGCGTCGTCGTTGACGCCCATCACGATGATGGCGTCCACGTCGCCCTTCGGCGGAACAGTGAGCAGGACTTTCTTGGCGCCGGCTTGCAGGTGCTTCGAGCAAAGCTCTTTCGACCGGAAAATGCCGGTGGATTCCAGCACAAAATCCACGCCCAGATCGCCCCACGGAAGCTGCGCGGGATCTTTCTCGGCCAGCACCTTGACTTCCTTGCCTTCGACGACAATGGCGCCTTCCTTGGATCCGACGGAACCCGGGAAAGGGCCGAAAACGCTGTCGTACTTGAGTAGGTGGGCCAGGGTTTTCGCGTCGGTCAGGTCGTTAATGGCGACGACCTCAAAGTCCGTGTTGCCCATAAGCGCCTTGAACACGTTGCGCCCGATCCGTCCAAAACCGTTAATACCAATCTTTGTTGCCATTTCTTCTTAATCCTTTCGTGAACTTTACTTAAGCAGCCGCTAGTCTGTTCTTATTCTTTCCGGCGCGGCGCCGGATACTCCTATCCTGTCCGAAAGACATGGAAAAACGTTTTCTTGCGGGACAGGACTTGAACCGGAATTCCATCCTTGGCAGGTGTGGCGACTCCGCCCCGCCAACAGTGCGGGGCCTTTTTCCTCTCCCTATCAATAAACATGCGTATAATGCCATACACCCGAACAACAAGTCAAACTTCCGCACCTTGCAAAAGACCTCCAGCCGGACCGGCAGACCTGCCCGGCCTGCCTGGGCCGGCCACGGTGTGGTAGGATCAGGCCCATGAAGATCATATTGGCGAAACCGCGCGGGTTTTGCGCGGGGGTTGAACGGGCAATCAAGTGCGTGGAGCGGGCGCTCGAGCTTTACGGACCGCCGGTGTACGTGCTGAACGACATCGTGCACAACGCCACGGTCGTACAACTGCTGCGCGAGAAGGGCGCGAAGTTCGTGCGCATGCTGGAAGACGTGCCGGAGGGCAGCCACGTGCTGTTCAGCGCCCACGGCGTAGGGCCGGATTGCCGGGAACTGGCGCGCCGGCGGAAGTTGCAGGTTATCGACGCCACGTGCCCGCTCGTGAGCAAGGTGCACCGGGAAGCGCGGCGGTTTGCCGATTTGAATTACACGATTATCCTCATCGGCGAAAAAGGGCACGATGAGGTGATGGGCACGGCGGGATGGGCCGGCGCCAATTACCAGGTGGTGCTCAACCCCTCCGATATCGATGCGGTCCATGTGCGCGACCCGCAAAAGGTGGCTTACCTGACGCAGACGACACTCAGCGTGGACGATTGCGAGCGGGTTATTCGGGCGCTGCAGGGCCGATTCCCCGAGATTAAAGGGCCGCCGTCAAACGACATATGCTACGCGACGCAAAACCGCCAGCGGGCCGTCAATGAGCTGACGGGCGAAGCGGACCTGGTGCTCGTCGTCGGGGATCCGGAAAGCGCCAACTCCAAGCGGCTTGCGGAAATCTGCCGCAAAAAGGTGCAGGCCAGTTACCTTATCAGCTCATGCGACATGATTCAGGAACCGTGGATCGAGGGAGTGAAAACGGTGCTGGTAACATCGGGAGCCTCGGCGCCGGAGTTCCTGGTGCAGGGCGTTGTCGAATACCTGAAACGCCGGGAGTTTTGCGAAGTCGAGGAACGCGCGGTGGCGGCGGAAAACATTCATTTCCGGCTGCCGGATAGCATTCGCTAGGCGCCCCGGAGGCGGCGCGGCTTCGCTGAATAGTGTGCTATACTCGGCAGGACCTTTACGGGGAGGTTCGGACGTGTACAAGGTGGGACTGGTTTTTTGCATCTGTGCCTTTGCAGGTGCGGTAGGCGCCCAAGTTGTCATTCCGGTGACGGCGGTTTTTTACGATCGGTCGTTTGAGGCGGTTGTACGCGATGCGCTGGACGCGCCAGTGAACGTGATTTCAGATCAGGACCTGGCAACGCTGGAGGCGCTTGACGCGCCGGAATCCAACATCACAAGCCTCGAAGGCATACAACACTGCGTCAACTTGCAGCAACTCAACCTCGCCGGAAACCGCATCACCGACCTCAAGCCGCTGGCCGACCTGCCGGCGCTGGCCGCGGTCGACTTGTCGGACAACCGAATCGGCGACATCTCGCCGCTGGTTCTGGCCCAGGGTTTCGGCAGCGGCGACGTGCTCGACTTGACCGGGAATCCGCTCACCCAAGCCTCGATATGCCGGTTTGTTCCGGCACTGGAAGAACGCGGCGTCACCGTGGCCTATTCGGGCAAATGCTCTCCGGACAGGGACGGGGACGGTTTGTCCGACGAAACCGAGGCTGAAATCGGAACTGACCCGAATCTGCCCGACTCCGATGGCGATGGGATCGCCGACGGATTCGAAATCGGCCGCGGGCTTGATCCGATGAACGCCGAAGATGCCGCGCTGGATTCGGACGACGACGGGCTCACGAACCTGGAAGAGTTTCACCGAGGTTCCGACCCCACCAGCGCCGCCAGCCCCACGCCGACTTTTTTTGTCTGGGCGAACGGGGACGACGCCAACGACGGTTCGGCCGACTATCCTTGGGCCACGGTCGGCCATGCTCTTGAAAAAACCGCCGGCTATCCAAGCGTTAACATCGCATTGAGGACCGGCGTGTACATCGAAAACGTGACGCTTAACCCGGGAACGCGCCTCGTGGGGATAAGCCAGGACGTATTCATTACAGGCCATATTGTCGGCGCAAACATGGCCGCGGTGGTGAATTTGGACGTTTTGTGCGGGCCGTCAGCCACCGTGGAAAGCCCGGCGCTGCTGAGCATGTTCGACTGCGCGATGCTCGTGAGGAAAGTGGGTTTCTGGGGAACGCCTTCGCGGATCGCGCGCGCCATCGCCGTGACGGGCGACATGCCTGCGGCTTCAATCGTCAGCCAGTGCACGTTCAAATGGTTGCGAATCGGAATCGACATCTTCGGCGCAGCGCCCCGAATCAGGCGTTGTTCGTTCGACAACATCTCGGAGAGCGCCATCGTGTTCAGGGCCGTGGAATCCAAAAACTACGCCGATGGCGACGGCATCTCGGCCCTCTCCGACGGCAACTCGGGATTCAACTTGTTCACGAACATCGACGGGCCCTACGTACTCAACATGCGGACGGAAACCATCGACATGCGCAACAACTATTGGGGCACCGAAGATCCCGAAGCCATCGAAGACCTCGTTTCGGGAAATGTTGACACCACCATGAACCTGAAAAATGCATCTACCGTGCCCGCAACCGTCATCTGCTGCCTGTGGAACGCGGCGACCATGGAGCCCGTGACGACGGGAACGATCTACCTGTCTCCGGGCGCCTTCACGCCCCTCACCGAAAACACCGACGGCGTGTACACGTTCGCGTGCATTCCGGGCGGTGACTACACCGTTACGGCGGTTGCTTCAGGCTACGCAAGCAAGTCCGAGAATGTCTCACTGGACAGCGGCGACGAGGTTTCGCTGGTGTTTCCGATGGAGGAGGGCGACGATGATCCCGGCGGCGGGGGCTGTTTCGGCGCAACCACGGCAAACGGCCGGCCGGGTGGGGGCGGCTTTGCCCTAATGGCTGTGGGAGCCGTTCTGTTTTTCGCCTGCTTGTCGAACCGGGCGCGCACCCTACCGGGCTCAGCCAAGTAAGGCGCGCTGGTGACAAAAAGACCAAGAAGCAAAAGCCTCTAACCCTCGCCGCTCCGCTTCCGTACCCGCGGGGTACGGAAATCGCGCGGTTTCAATCCGTGTTTCACCACGCGCAGGCCCATCACGCGTTCGGTTACGCCAAGCAATTGCGCGGCTTGCGTCTTATTCCCCCGGCAGTTTTTCAGCGCCTCGACAATCATCTCCCGCTCGATGGCGTTGAGCTTGTCGTCGAGTGTTTCCGTAAAAATGGTTCCGGTTGCTTCGGCCGTTTGCAGCGAGGGCGGGAGGTGGTGCCCGTGCACCACGTCGTCGTTGGTCAACAACACGGCGCGCTCGATGCAGTTCTCAAGCTCGCGCACATTCCCCGGCCAGTGGTAACGGCAAAGCATGTCGATGGCGGGCGTCGATATGCGCCGGACGTTCTTGCCTGCGTTGCGCCCGTACTTCTCGACAAAGTGGTCGGCCAGCAGCAGGATGTCCGTGCGCCGTTCGCGCAACGGCGGTATGTGGATGGGGAAAACGTTGAGGCGGTAATAAAGGTCGTCGCGAAACTCCCGTTTCGTTAGCAGGTCCTCCAAGTCGCGGTTCGTCGCGGCGATAACGCGGACATCCACTGAAAGAGTCTGCGTGCCCCCCACCCGCTCGAACTCCCGTTCCTGCAGGACGCGCAAAAGCCGGACCTGCGTCGTTGGCGAAAGGTCCCCTATCTCGTCCAAAAAAATCGTCCCGCCCTCGGCCAGCTCGAAGCGGCCTTTCCGCTGAGATATCGCGCCGGTAAACGCCCCTTTCTCATGCCCGAACAGCTCGCTCTCGATTACCGACTCCGGCAGCGCAGCACAATTCACGCGGACAAACGGCTTTTCCGCCCGCAAACTGTTGTAATGAATCGCGTGCGCCACCAGCTCCTTGCCGACGCCGCTTTCGCCGCGGATCAGCACCGTCGCATCGCTCTTCGCCACCTGCGCGATCATGTCGAACACGCCCTGCATGGCGCTCGAGCTGCCGATAATGTTGGTGGGCCGGAACCGCTCCCGCAGTTCTTCCTGAAGCCGAAGGTTTTCTTCCATCAGCCGCTGGCTTTCCTCCTGCGCTTCCCGGCGAAGCCGGACGGCCTGAGCGATCATCAGCGCGATGATAGTCAGCAGGCGCATGTCTTCGTCCAGCGTCACGGTGTCGGCAAACAGGCGATCCACGCTCAGCGCGCCAATCACTTCCGCGCCAATCTTGATCGGCACGCAAATGAAACTGACCTCGCCTTTCGACTGGCCACGCGACCGCGTCTTGTCCAGGAAAAGTGGTTCCTCGCTCACCTGCGGGATGATCATCGGCCGGCCCGTTTGGACCACGCGGCCGGTCACGCCCTCACCGGGCTTATACCGGCCGCGTTCGAGCTGCCGCGCCGAAAGGCCAAGCGCCTCTTCAATGAACAGCTCCCCGGTGTCCCGGTTTAAAAGCGTGAGCGTGCCGCGAACCATACCGGTATGTTTGGCTATCGCCTGCAAAACCGCACCAACTTCGCCGCGAAGGTCCATGCTGCGGTCGAGAATTTGGCCGATCTCGAAAAGAAGAGACAGCTCCGATACTTCACGGCGTATTTCGGACTGGAAATTTTGCATTGCCACACCCTTTGCATCTTTTTCTACATAATTGTAGAAAATTTAACCCAATATTTTCAACAGGAGACGAAAATGTCAAAATGTATTTTATGAGCCGTGCATTGGGACGCCCCCCACAACTGCCAGGGGGCGTCCCAACGTGCCCTGTTGTATATGCCCGCCGCGCGTCTTGTCCTGCAGCCATTCAGGGAATGGCGAAGTTCCGGGCGAATGTTGAACGTCGTGGAGGAGGGACGGATGAAAGAGTTGACAAGCGTGGAAGATTGGCAAGAGTGTCTGGCCGCCAGCCGGGAACAGCCGGTTCTTGTGTTCAAGCACAGTACGCGCTGTTCGATTTCGGCCATGGCCGAAAGCATCGTGAAACGGTATGAAGCGGGGGACGGGGCGGGCAAACCGCCGATTTACATGGTCAAGGTGGTGGAATCACGGCCGGTTTCCGACGAAATCGCGCGCTCACTCGAGGTCCAGCACAAATCGCCCCAACTTATCCTGGTGAAAAACGGCGAAGCCATCTGGTCGACCTCCCACTACAACATCACCTACGAAAACATCCAGGACGCGCTCGACCAGTTCCGACCCCGCAAGCCCGCACCGTGATGGCCTAGCGGTCTGTGTTTGCCCCGGTCAAATCGCGGAATTCGTCAATTCCTTCGAGCATACGCGCGACGATCGCCTCTGAACTCTCGTCTTCGAGTTTGCGCCGTTGCAGCACCTGCTCGTTGGGCTTGTAATTCAGCCCGTCGAAGCCCCTGCCGAGCCCGTTGCTCAAGGCCATGCTGTCGGCGAGATGAACGAGATCCACGACGAGCGAGTCGCCGCGGAAATCCTCGGGGCGGTGGTGGTACATGACGGCGTCGACAATGCTCTCGGGCAGATTCCAGGCCTGCAAGAGCAGGGCGCCGGTTTCGGCATGGTCGATTCCGAGCACTTCGGCTTCGGCATCCTCGAATGTGGCCTCGCCCGCGTAAGCCAGGTTCACCACCCGCTGGATGTCCACCTCCAGGAACGTCCCCAGCACGATCTTGCCCAGATCGTGAAGCAGGCCTGCCGTGAACGTGAAGTAGGGCGCTTTGAGGTTAAGCTGTTGCGCGATTTCTTCCGCTCCAATGGCGACGGCAATCGAGTGTTCGAGCAGTTTGCCGGGAGGAATGTCGTAACCCCGGATCTCGTGTCGCGCAACAGGGACAATCGCCGACATGATCACCAGCTGAAATATGCGGTTCATGCCGAGCCGGACTATTGCGTCGCGCAGCGAACCGATCGTGCGCGGGCCGGCGAAGTACGCCGAATTGGCCAGGCGAAGCACGTTCGAAGTCAGCCCCTGGTCGAACTCGATTGCGCGCATCAGCGTGTTGATGTCGACATCCGGATCCTTTAACAGGCCCACCACCGTGTTAGCCGCCGTCGGCATTGAAGGTATCGAGGTCACCTTCTCCAACACGCTGTCTCTGATACTCATCCCTGCTCTCCCCATGCTCAAACCACTCCGCCATATGGTAACCCGGATGCGCTCCGGGCACAAGCACTTATTCGGCCTCTACCGTTTCTCCAAAGGGATCACCTGGATACGCCCGTCGAGCAGGCACACCCGCACCGGGCCCGGGATTTCCTTCTGCACACGCAACGTGTCGTCGCCCATGCAGAAAATCGTCTCGGGATAAATCATTGTCCGCACTTCAACCGCGTACCGCGCCAGAGCCTCGCTCGAGGCCCGAATCTCGTGAATATCACTATTTAAAGCGTCGATTTGGCTTTTCAGTTTCTCGGCCTCTTTTTGCATTTCTTCCAGTTTCGTAAGCGTCTGGAGCGAAAGCGTTGCAACGCGGCCGTGGATATTCTTTATCTTCTCCTCCTGCTTCGCCAGTTCGGCCACCAGTTTTTCCAGGGCCTCTTCGCTCGGTTTCAGGGCTTCGGGCAGTTTGAAATCCTTGCCCGCGAAAAATGTCGTCGGCACCGCGGCAACGCTGCTGATCTGACCGATCATGCCTCCGCGCAACGCGACGGTTTCGCCGCCGATCAAACGGCCTTTCGGCATCACAACGGCGCCTCGCGTCTTAACGTCCGAGTGGACAATCTCACGTTCTATAACCACGTCCTGGCCGGCTTCGACCCGGGCATCGAGCAGGAACCGCGCGTGAACCGAGCCCGCCGCCTCGATTTTGTATGCCGGTCCGCCACGAACCCCCCCGCGTACCGTCAGGCTGCCGCCGGTCTCGATGTCGGCGTGCTCCACAACCTGGCGCACCTCGACGTCGCCTTTCGCGGCCACTTTCGATTCTTCAAGGACGTCTTGAGCGATTTCGACCGCGCCGGGATGTTCGACGTTGCCCGTTTCCAAGCCCACACTGCCGTCTATGAAATAAACCTTGTCTACCGCAAGTGTGTCATCGACAAACCGCAACCGGCCCTCCGCCGCGGCATAGATCGAACCTTCGGGCCCGTCTTTCGTGACATTCTCGCCCGTGCGTATCAAGGCGGCCTTTGGTTGAGGCGCGCGGAGCTTCCGCCCGAAAATGTCCTGGCCGTCCACCCCGGGAACGGGCAGCTTGATCTTCGCCAGCAACTGCCCTTTGTGCACCGCCCGCTGGGCTGCCCGGCGGCGGTAATCAATCGCCCCCGTCGTCTCGTCGACTACATAGCCTTCGTCAAAAAAGCTGCCCGCCCACTCGATTCCCCCGTCTGTCGGCGGAACCGGAGCCACGCCTTCCAGCAAAACCGCGTTTTCCAGAACGGGACCGTGTTCGTCAACCTGTTTGCCTATCCAGGAAAGCAGGGCCGGGCGGTCCAACGGTTTGACCACCTTCAGCGCGGCCAACTCGCTCAAAAGGAAATCCACCAGGCTTTCCAGGTTTTCTTCCGTGACGGTGCACATTACAAGAACGGAAAGACTGTCATCGGTCACTGATACTTTTGCAACTGCCTCGCCGGTCTGTTCCATAGCAGTGCGCTCTGCGGGACCAACCCGCAAGAACTTCCCCAACTACCCCAGATTAAACTCACCTACTGTACCATAACCGGTAAATTATAGCAAATGCTCTTATTTCTCAGAGCAGATTGCCAAACTTGCGGGTTTCGCGGTTTTTCAGATCCGATACGGCCCATATGTCCCATAACTCCTATAAATCGGACAAACAGAGACAAAAATGGGAAGAAACGTGCTGAAGAAACGGTTTATGAATCAAAGCTGCCCGACTGGCATTACATCAACCCGTCTCTCGTCTGTATTGTCCGACATAACGTCTTTAACACGAACTAGATAGGAGCCAGGCTGCTCGTTCAGGGCCAACGGGATGAACGTAGCGCCCTCGCCGCCGCGGCAAACGATATCCTGGGCGTAATGCTTCAAACCCGGTTCGCCTACAGGTCCGAATTCGACATGCACCACGTGAGCGCCGGGGGCGCCTTTTTTGGTTTTTATTGCGACGCTGAGGGGCAACCGGTGGCCCAGCCGCACGCTATCGAGCGTGGTAAGTTCAATGCGATCAACGATATAAGGAAGACTCGCCAAGACGGCTGCTTCGTTCCCGGCCAGCGAAACTGAGATTTTCTTGCCGCGTTTGCGTTTTCCTGCCCGCACATCGTAGAGATTCCCCTCAATGGTTGGTTCAACCTTGAATTTCAGCTTCTTTTTGTCAGGCGGCTCGTTGGGAAGGAAGGTGAAGAGTGTCGCTGCCCCGAACTTCAACACTTCCGAGCTGACTGCGCCGGCGTCGCGGCCGCTGATCGCCAGCCGCGGCTCCAGCCCTTCCAGTTCAAACCGCTCGCCATTCTCGGGCATAGCCGCAACTCGGCCGCCGCGCGTCTGGAAATCCTGCAAGGCTGCCCTCAGGTCCTCATTCAGTTTCTGCTTCGGCGTCACAGCCGCCTTATAACGGTACAGGTTTCCGGCGGCCACGTCATCCGCCGTAAGAAAGTCGAAACCGTACCCGTGGGACTGCAAAAATCCAACCAACTCCAGTTCCACCTCCCGCGATCCGCCCTCGATGACAGCCACGTCCGCTTGGCGCACTGCGTTCCGCAGCAGATAGCCCACGCCCGACCGCAACTCGCCGACCGCCTCCATCATTTCCGTAAAACCCGGCGTAAAATCGCCGCCCGCCGCGACGGCATTGGGCACGACGGGCTCGGCCGCGCCGGAAAAAGGCCGCATCAGCCATAAGCCGTCCATCTGATACACGGCCTGCCGCCAGGCTTGCGCCCGGCCCGGCGCACTCTCGACAGCCATCAGGGCGACCGACCCTTCGCGCCGGTACGAGCGGACCTTGCATAACGCCAGCCGGTCGTCCGGAACCGCCAGGAAGTCGAATCCCGCCGCCAAGGCGCACCAATCCGGGGGTTCTTCCGCCAGCGTTACCCGCACACCGACCAGGGCTTCCGGGTCAATGCCGCGCACGGTATCGCGGCTGGCCGCAAGCGCCGGGGTCAGCGCCGGCGCCGCACCGAGCGAGTAGAGGCGCGTGCCCGTGGCCCAGTAGGCGGGCACGAGTTCGCGCCAGGGGTGGTTGCCCGTTTCCGGCTCGCCGGTCAGTTGGGTTACCTGCATCAGGTTGGGCACGGGCCGCAGGTTGCGTTCGGCCAGGCAAAACCGGGCATCTTCGGACGAAGACGCGCAAACCGAATCAACGCCCGCTTCCGCCAGGGCCGACAGCCACTTCCGCGCGTTGTACTCGTCCAGGATCGACGTTTCCGCCACAACCGAACAGACCCCGCCGGTTTTTGCCCTCACGGGCATGTAGATATGGCTGTACGCGGCGTGGTCCAGATCCCACTGGCTGAGCGTGCGGCCCGTTGCATCGGCCACGTACAGCTCGACCTTCACGAGGTTCGACAGCAGGTCGGCGAAATTCAGCCCCAACTGAACCGGCCCGCCGGCCGCCGCTACCTCCACGGAGTTTTCCGCCACCATGCGCCCGAGCGCATCGGTCGCGCGGGCGTAGACAGTGCAAGGCCGGGGGCGGTGGTAATGGGGCCGGACGTTCAGCGAAATCACGAGGCGGTCGTTCGGGAGGAGATTGCCTTTGGACCAGTCCAGTTCGGAGATTTCCGGCCAGCCCTCGACCACGATATTCGCCGTGTGCCATTCGACGATATCTTTCCCATCGTAAAACCAGATATCGAGAAAATAGGCCCCCGGTCCCACGGGAATCTCGAGCCGGTACTCGTTCTGCCCCTTCTCCAGGGGCGGCAAGTCGGGGTATTCGGCCCGCAACCCGCGGCTAGGCTCGCGAACCTGAGCGTAAACGCGGTATCGCTGCTTCGCCGGTTCCTCGAGGCGCACGCGGTACGGGCGGAACAGCGACCGGACCACGTTATCCTTAATCTGCTGAACGTACTCTTCCGGCATGCCGGGCGGGATCTGGTCGTCCTTGGGCCCTTTGGGGCTGATATCTTCCACCCCCGCCACAGCCACCGCCGGGCGCCGCCCCGCTGCCCATCGCACGGCCCGCGCCACGAGCGAGGCGTAGACGTCGAAATACTCGGGCCGCGCGCGCAACGGATCGGTCAGGTCGGGCATGACAAAATGCGTGTCCGGCTTGCTTGCGGCGTAGTTCAGCTCGACCACCCGGCCCTCGCCGATTCTGCCCGCCGCCACAAAACCCAGGCTCGACGGCCATTCAGTTGTCATCGATGCGCCGACGCCCCGCGTAATATCGGCCGCTGTCTCATCTTCAATTTTCTGTTCCAGAAACTGCCGGAACTCCTCCGGCACGCTGTCGCGGTGGTTGGCGACCACCAGCCCCCGGCCTTGCTCGATTTTCTCGCGAATCGCCCCCAGCACGTCTTCCGGAAACATCCCCAAGTCCAGGTTTCCCGTCACGAGGACGTCCCAGTCGCGTCCAATCTCTTCGCGGAGTTTTTCGACGGTTTCATCGCCCGAATCGCCGGGCGACGCGAGTTGTTGGGAAGAAAAGACGGCTACCGTTTCGTACTTCATCTCCAGCCGCAGGGCCAGCTCGTCCACGTCCTGGAGGGCACTCTGGGGCGCAACGAACAGCACCCGGATTGCCCCCCCGTCAAGACGAGGCGCCCAGGGGACGGGCAAGGAGGCTACCCCCAAAGCAAGAGCTAAAACCAGAGAGTGCATCAAATACTCCAAATCCTACTCTAGCAACAGGATAACAGAATCCGGCTACGTGAGCCACAAAAAGCGGGGCTGTGGGCACGCGGGATGCCGCGTCTACGTTAGATGCTGCCACGCGGCACGGATGCCGCGTCTACGTTAGATGCTGCCACGCGGCACGGATGCCGCGTCTACGTTAGATGCTGCCACGCGGCACGGATGCCGCGTCTACGTTGGTCGCTGAAATCGCGCTTGGAAATGTAGCCGCCTCTTGTCCTAAAGTCTGGCTCTGGTATACTCCGGCAAGCAAATCAGGCGGGGAAACACGATGAGAGTTATCGCGGGAACGGCACGGGGCACGCGGCTGGTTTCGCCGAAGGGTTACGACGTGCGGCCGACGCTGGACCGCGTGCGGGAGGCCCTGTTCAACATCCTCTACCCGCGTATCGAAGGCGCGCGGTTCCTTGACCTCTACGCCGGCACCGGCGCGAACGCTATCGAGGCGCTCAGCCGCGGCGCCGAACACGCCACGCTCGTCGAAAACGACCCCCGATCCATCCGGGCCATCGAGCAGAACCTGAAGGCCACGCGCCTGGCCGGCCACGCCGAGCTGCGTCGGCTCGACCTGCCCGACAGTCTCAGAGTTCTGTGGACGGAACAGCGCCGGTACGACATCGTTTTCGCCGATCCGCCGTTCGCCGAAACCCAGTATGACCGCCTCCTGGCCGCGCTGGACGCCGCGAAAATCCTCGCTGTCGAGCCGGTAGTTGTAGTCGAACACTCGGCAAAAATTGAGCTTACCGCGGATGTTGGGGGACTGAGCCGTTTCCGCGTCAACAAATATGGGGACGTTTCGCTTTCGTTTTTCACTTGACGCAGCCTGTAGTATCTGGTACTTTTCTAGTGGCACAAGATATGGCCAACGCGCGCTTGGCGCGCATATTTGTTGCGGTTTTTGGGGCGGTCACAAGAGAGAGATACACAAGATGCGGTGTCCATTTTGCAGTCAGCAGGACGGCCGGGTGGTCGATTCCAGGACTTCCAAAGAGGGCGATTCGATTCGGCGGCGTCGCGAGTGTCTGAATTGCGGCAAGCGGTTCACGACCTACGAGCGGATCGAGGAAGTCGCCCAAATGGTGATCAAGAAAGACGGCCGGCGCGAGCCGTTTGATCGGTGGAAGATGAAGAGCGGCATCCTGAAGGCGATCCAGAAACGCCCGATCAGCATGGACCAGGTCGACGCGATGGTCGACGAGATCGAGCGGTCGTTGTTCACGGGGTCCGAACACGAGATTTCTTCGCAACTGATCGGCGAGGCCATCATGGATCGGCTTAAGAAGCTCGACGAGGTGGCCTATGTCCGGTTTGCTTCAGTGTACCGCCAGTTCAAGGATTTGAACGAGTTCATGGACGAACTCAAGATGATGTTGACCTGATCAGCCGGCCAACAGGTCTTCAATCAGGATTTTAACGCCGATTCCAATCAGAATCAGCCCGCCCAGCACCTCGACATGACGGCCGAGCCGTGAACCCAGCCGGGCTCCCAGCAGCATCCCCGTAAGCGTTATGAGTCCCGTCACAACGCCTATTACGAGAGCGGGCCACCAGATCGCCATGTTCAGGAACGCGAAGCTTAACCCCACCGCGAACGCGTCGATACTCGTCGCCACCGACAGAATCACCAGGCTTGACCCGCGCGTCGGGTCGGAATGGGCAACCGAGCGTTCCGGCCCCCCTCTCACGGCCGCAATTACGGCCTTGCCGCCCACGTACGCCAACAGGCCGAACGCCAGCCAATGGTCGAACGCCGCAATGTATCTGGCCATCGTCTGGCCGATGGACCAGCCGGCAATTGGCATCAACGCCTGAAAAAGCCCGAAATGCCAGGAAAACCGGAAAAGCTGCCTGCCCGTAACCGTGCCAAGCGCAATGCTCGTCCCGATGGCCACGGCCAACGCGTCCATGGCGAGCCCAACCGCTATGCCGAATACTTCAGTGAAGTTCATCGAAACCGACCAAATGCGACATATGGGACGTACGAAAGGCAACGTACGAGGCCCTCAAAGGAGCGGATGAACGCTGCCAGCGGTTTACGAAATTGCGCGAAAAAAAGGTCACGTAAACATTTCCCGTGATTCACGGAAGATCCGGAAAAATTTTATGGCAGTATACCTTGATGACGGTCGCGGTCCAAGAGACATGGTTGGCGGTTTACAGTCTTGGCATGCTATCATTGAATGATAGGTGGAATTTGGTTCCGCGCGGGAATGTTCCTGAAACCGGTCTCTCAGCAGGAGCCTTCGATGCAGTATTTTAAGACGAGCCAGCCGGTACCCGGCAAGGGCGACGCGTTGATGTTTTACGAGTGCGACGACGCGGGCACGGTCTTGCGTTACGTAACGGCTATCCCGGCCACGGGCGAAACCGAGCGCAACAGCAATCCCGTGGTGAAAAAACTGTACCGGCCGGAAATCCTGACTGAGAGTTCGTCGGAGGAATTTTCCAAGTACTGGAATCAGGGTGAGTCAGAAAGGAAGTGAGTCATGGCAGAAAACAAGCATTTCAACGGGGATATGACGATTGCCGAGGCGATGGCGGTTCATCCGAAGGTGGCGGAAGTTTTCGCCGCGTTTAATCTGGGAGGTTGCGCCCACTGCCGCATCAACCAGGTGGAAACACTCGACCAGGTCTGCGAGGGCTACGGAATCGACAAAGCCATGCTGATGGAAGTCCTCGAGGGCCTGATGGAAGAAGAAGAAGGCAAAAAGGACGCCGCGCAGCCGTAGGCGTTCTCGTGCATAAGATGAACGCCGGCATTGCCTTGGTTGAGGCGGTGCCGGCGCTTTATTGACACCGGACCGGCAGGAAAACCGATGAAAATTGTCAGCCCCTACACCAACGAGGGCGCCGCGTGGTTGCGCGGCAACCTTCACACCCACACCACCCTCAGCGATGGGCCGCTCGACCCTCAGCCGACCGTCGATGCATACGCCGAGAAAGGCTACGATTTTCTGGCGGTCACCGACCACGACAAGCTTGCTGAAATCGGCGGGCTCGACCCCCGTGGGATGACCCTTATCCCGGGAAATGAAATTACCGCCGACGGGCCGCATCTGCTCCACCTGAATGCCGGGCAACTCCTGGCGCCCAATCCCGACCGCCAGACCGTCGTCGACGAGATCAACCGCGGCGGTGGCTTGTCCGTGTTCTGCCATCCCAGTTGGGAGGCTACCTTCAACCATTGTCCCCAGGAGAAGCTCGAACAGTACCAAAACTACACGGGCATCGAGATTTTCAACGGCGTCACCGTCTGGGCGGAAGGCAACCCCTATGCCGTTGACCGCTGGGACCGGTTGCTGTCGCAGGGCCGCCAGGTGTGGGGTTTCGCGAACGACGACCCGCACTTCGTAGAGGGGTTTGGCGTCGGTTGGAACGTGGTTCAAACCAGCGATCGATCGCCCGGCGCGATTCTCGAGGCGCTCCGCCGGGGACGCTTCTACGCCAGCACCGGCGTAGCCATCGAACGTATCGCCGTAGACGGCGCGACTATCGAACTTCAAACACGCGACGAGGCCGTCATCAACGTCTTCTCGAACCACGCCTACCGGCGCAAACACGTCCAGGGAACCCGAATCGCCTTTACTGTACCCGAAGACGCCGACTACGACTACGTCCGCTTCGAATGCTGGGGATTCGGCATGCAAAAAGCCTGGACGCAGCCCTTCTTCATCGCGCGCGACGCGTAACGTTTTTCCAGGCAGCGGCGAAATCAGTCGTAATCAATTCTTCGTCGGCGTATTCGATAAGTTCGCCGTTTTGTTTAATGGTCTGTGCGGCAGCGCGGGCTTTGTCCTCGTCGTAAATATGGGAAATGAACCGGGCGCCGGGCATGTGGGCCTGGAAGATGTCTCGCCATTGGGGGAGCCGTATCTTGTTGAGATACGCGTTGGGGCGCACGCGATGCTGGTGCGCGGGCCGCAGGTGCGGCCACAGGGGCAGCCCGGCCCGGCCGGTGCCGTACAACCGGGGATCGTGGCAGCCGTTGTCGCTTGTGTAGAGATGAATGCTGATGTAGGCGACGCCGCCCGGCCGGAGCACGCGCCGAATCTCGTCGAGCGCCTTCGCCGGGTCAGGCAGATGCTCGAACACGCTGAAGGAAAACACGGCGTCGAACGATTCTTCTCTGAACCTCATTTCCGTGGCGTCCATCTGGAGGCATTGGAGCGACGGCAGCTTGTTCATGCCAAGCCAGCGCGCCAGCAGGCGCTGGTACCGCGCGTCGTAACGCAGCGTTTTTCGCGCAAGCGTCTTTACCAGCCGCATCGGCCCGTTGCAGCGCAACATTTGCCAATACGGGCCGGGCCTGAACCCGTGGGCGAGCACATCCAGGTCGATGCCGGTCACCCGGTTCCGGCGGCTGAAGTAAATCATCTGCGGGAACAACTGCCCCGGGCCGATCTCGAGTATGTGGCAACCGGCAAGCGGATGACCGAGCAGTTCGGCCACGGTGGATTCCACGGCGGCGAGCCGCTCGATCATCACCGCAACGCGCGGCCCCGGATCCTGCAACGAGTTCCTTATTCCACCGGCGACATCGACCAATCGGCTTTGCAGGCCGGAGCGCAGGGACGTGTACGATTTCAGGTTAGCCGTCATTGAGCCTCCGGTTAAACTTGAACGGCAGGCTCGGCAGGGCTTATTCCTGGCGGGAGTGGGACGAGTGATTTTGGAGGTGCGGCCCGAAGAGCAATTGCCACCTCACGTTTCTTTAGCGGGGTTTCGCGGTTGTGAAGTAGGTCCAGGTGGCGTCGGGATCGGGAAACTCGGTAAGCATAATGGGCCTGGACTTGGCGTGCGGATACCAAACACCCGGTTCCCAGATTTGCACCTTGCACGCAATGCCGCCGGGCCGAACCGCGTCGGTTGGTATGGGCCCTTCGATGCCGGCTTCGCCGTCCAGCGTAAAGAGCCGCGGGTCGCCGTTGACGCCGGGGTTCAGTTTTGGGTTGTAGGTAAAAACCATCGGGCCCCGCATTACGGCAACACGGCCGGACTGGGCTTTGCGCCCTGATACGAGCCGCCAGTCCATCGGGAACTCGACCTGCAACGTATCCCCGGCTTTCCAGCTTCGGTGCAGGGCCAACAATCCCGGCGCCGGCAATTCGGGTTCTACGGGTTCACCGTTAATGCGCAGCGTGGCGCCCGGCGCCCATTCGGGCCTGCGGAGGTACAAGACGAACGGCTCGCCGTCGCTCTTTTCGATCGCAAACTCAATCTTGCCGGAGTTCGGGTAGTCGGTATCCTGGCGCAAGACGAGCGTCCGGCCGCTGTCGAATGAAACCGTGGCTCGCGATGGAGCATAAAGGTTGACATACACGCCGTCGTCGCGGCCGTAGTAGATCATGGTCGGCAGTTCCGCCACAATTCGGCGGTAGTTGCAGGGGCAGCAGTAGGTATCGCCGTCAAAATAGGCCCGCGGGGCTTCGAACGGGGTGTAATACCGCAGCCGGCGTCCGTCGGGCGACTGCGCGCCGAACAGCGAATTGAAAATACTGCGCTCCATGATGTCGCCGTACTTCAGGTCGCCGGTTTTTTGGAGGGCTTCCGCGCACAACCGGATAAGGTAGGCCGTGGCACACGTTTCGCCGAGATTAGTGGTCCCCGACTGTGTGTCATGCCAGCACTCGTGGTCGCCGCACGTTCCGGTGATGACAAGCCCGTCGCGGTTGAGCAGGAAATCGAACACCTTGTCTGTTTCGTGCCAAAGGCCGGGGTCGTCGAGGTACTCGCTTAAGCGGACCTGGGCGAGGCACTCGGCCATATAGGCATACGCGTGGCCGTCGACCTTGCCCCAGCGGCCGAGCGTTATGGGAAACCGCCAGCCGGGCAGGTTACGCTGCTCGACGAGGAACCTGCGGTACCGGTCGTCGCCGGTTTGTTCGCTCAAATACAAGAACGCCTCGTCGAAACCGGTCGTGCCCATGTTCGGATTGAGATCGTCGGGCCCGACTTCTTTGCCGGCGCTGAGCTCGCCGATGAGATAGCCGGCAAGCTTCTGCGCGGCGTCGAGTGATCGTTTTTCGTTGCAGAACTCGTAATCGGCTGTCAGGCCCAGCACGAGATAGGCCAGCTCGTGCACGTCCCAGAGCGAAGTCGTCCGCGCGTCTTTCTTGAACATCCCGATGTACCCATCGGGCTCTTGCGAATCCAGTAACGCGTTAACGACTTTTTTCTTCCGGGCAATCAGCTTTTTGTTCTGCGAATACGCGCAGAAGCGCGCCATCGCGTCGATGGTTTTCCCCAACCCGATGTAGCCGCTGTCGCGGCCGCGATCGAGGAACGGCTGCAGAAAATCGTTTTCCAAATCGGCGACAAGCAGGTTGTTGTCGATGGTGACGCCGATTCTGCGTCCGATTTCGCCCTGAACTTGTACGGCGGTTAGGTCGGCGGGCCGTAACACGTCGGCCGCGCCGGTTGCGGCGAGCAAAACGAGCAATACGGGCATGGTTCTTTTCCTCCTTGGAAGCATTATTTGCCGTTGGTAACTAAATCTCAAGTTAAACCAATGTTTCAGCTTTTACTTTGCCCCTGCTTTGCAGTATGGTTGATGGGTGAGCGGAAGTATTTGAGAAAGGAGTTGACTGTGTTTCGACGGATCGTCATTACAAGTTTGGCAGTTATGTTTTTTGCTGCCGCAAGTCCTGGTGAAGACTGGCCTTGTTGGCGTTATGACGCCGGGCATACGGCCGCGACACCGGAGGAGTTGCCGAAAAAGCTGCACTTTCAATGGACGCGCCACCTTGGCCCGATCGACCGCGCCTGGCCGGACGACGACCGGCTCGAGTTCGACATTGCGTACGAGCCCATCGTAGCGGGATCGATGTTGTACATAGGGTCTCCGCGCAACGACGCCATCATGGCGTTCGATGCGGCGACGGGCGAGGCGAAGTGGAAGTTTTTTACGGGCGGTCCGGTTCGGCTTGCGCCGACGGTGTCGGATGGCCTGCTTTACGCGGGTTCGGACGACGGGTATGTGTATTGTTTGGATGCGGCGACGGGCGCGGAGGTGTGGCGGTTTAAGGCGGCGCTCGGCGACCGCAGAGTCATCGGCAATAAGCGGATGATCTCGTTATGGCCGGTGCGCGGCGCGCCGGTGGTTTACGAGGGCATCGTTTACTGCGCCGCGGGCATCTGGCCGTTTGAAGGGGTGAGCGTGTACGCGCTCGACGCCAAAACGGGCGATGTGGTCTGGCTAAACGACAACTGCGACGTCACCTTTATGCTGCAGCCCCACCACAGCCCGGCATTCGCGGGGATCGCACCTCAAGGTTACACCACTGTCGAGGGGGATTCGCTGCTCGTTCCCAACGGGCGAGCCTTGCCGGCCCGGTTCGACCGGAAAACCGGTAAGATGCTGTATTTTGAGCTCGATCCCAACAGCAAGATCGGCACTTACCAAGTGAGCGCCAAAGGCAAATACTTCGTGAACAGCGGCGGACTCTATGACTTGGAAACGGGCCGGAACTTTGGGTATTTTCCGATGCCGGCGGTTCTGACGGACGACATATTCGCGGCTGTCGCGCGTAACGGTTTGGTTGCATACGACATTGGCAAGTTGACCGTTGAAAAACGCGTAGACAGGGATGGCGACGAGTACTGGAAGTGGAACTGCCCCGAGCTTTGGAGCGTCAATCGCGAGGCGGTGGATATGATCCGGGCGGGGGAGCGGTACTACGCGTGCGGTCCCGGCGGGGTGTTTGCGTTCCAGCTCAGCCGGTGGAAAGAGGAACCCAAGGTCGTGTGGGAAGACGACCTTGGCGGGGAGCGGCCGGTTCGGCTGGCGGCGGCGAACGGGCGGCTTTATGTTTCTACGATGGAAGGGGCCGTGCATTGTTTTGGTGGGGACAACGGAACCGAGAAGGAGTGGCCTTTCGAGGTTGACCGGATGCACGCGGAAGGGGTTGAGGTACAGGAGGGTTATCAACTTTATCTAGGCGCCGGTAGCGGAGCGGCGGCCGGTTCCGTGGCGCGTCTCGGGAATTCGGAGATACGGGCGGTGGCGCTTGACGGTTCGGCGGAATCCGCCGATGCCGCCCGCCGGGCGCTGGACGAGCAAGGTCTTTACGGTCCTAACGCGGCTGTATTGACCGCGGAGTTGACCGATTTGCCGCTGTACTTCGCCACGCAGGCGTTTGTATTGGATGCAGACGCGGCCTGGGTGTCCGACAAGGCGCGTGTGGCGGAGTTGTACGATCGGTTGCGGCCTTATGGCGGCGAGGCGCGGATTGAAGCCGCCGAGGCAGTAGTGGCGGCGCTGAAAAAGACTGTGGAGGAAGCCGAACTTCCCAACGCTGAGTTTGAAATGCAGGACGGCGTTGCCGTGATCCGGCGCGCGGGCGCGTTGCCGGGCAGCGCCGATTGGACGCACCAGTACGCGGACAGCTCGAACAGCGTGGTATCGAAGGAAACGCGCGTTCGGACGCCGCTTGGCATGTTGTGGTTCGGCGGCTCCTCGAACAAAGACATCCTTCCGCGGCACGGCCACGGTCCGTCCGAACAAGTGGTTGGGGGACGGTTGTTTATTGAAGGGCCCGACATGATCCGGGCTGTCGACGTGTACACCGGGCGGGTACTGTGGCAGGTGTCGCTGCCGGGCTTCGGCAAACCGTATGACAACACCAGCCATCAGCCGGGCGCGAATTCTCTCGGGAGCAATTACGTTTCGTTGAACGACGGTATCTATGTTGCGTACGGCGAGAAAGTGCTCAGGCTTGACCCTGCTACCGGTAAGAAGATGTCGGAGTTCAACCTGCCGGAAGTCGACGGCCAGCGGCCCGACTTCGGCTATATCGGTGTGTATCAGGACGTTCTGGTTGCGGGGTCGGGGCCGTTGCGTTACGACGAGGAAATCAAGGGGAAAACCTGGAACGCCATTGCCAGCAAGCGAATCGTCGCGATGAACCGGCATACGGGCGAGCCGCTGTGGACGCGGACGGCCGACGCGGCGTTCCGCCACAACGCCATTGCGCTGGGCGCGGGCAAGGTATTCTGCATCAACGATGTCACCGACAAACACCGCGAACACCTGGCGCGCCGCGGCATCACGCTGCCCGAGCAAGGGCAGTTGTTCGCGCTCGACATCGAGACGGGGAAAACGGCTTGGGAAACGGCGGAAAACGTGTTCGGGACGTGGCTGGGTTATTCGGTGGAGCATGATATGCTGCTTCAGGCGGGCCGGGCCTCGCGGGATATGCTCGATGACGAGGCCAACGACCGCATGATCATGTATAAAGCCGCGGACGGCAAGGTCGTCTGGGATCGAAAGGTAAGGTACGACGGCCCGTGCCTGTTACATGGCGACACGATCATTGCGCAGGAACAGTTTTTCAGCCTGCTCACGGGCGAAACCATCGAAAGGCAACACCCGCTCACAGGCGAGCCGCTCGCGATGAACTGGAACCGGCAGTACGGCTGCAACACGGCCGTCGCGTGCGAAAACCTCGTGACGTTCCGGTCGGCCGCGGCAGGGTACTTCGATTTGCGGACGGACGGCGGCACGGGCAACCTCGGCGGGTTCAAATCGGGCTGCACGTCCAATCTGCTTGCGGCCAACGGCGTGCTGAACGCGCCGGATTATACGCGGACGTGCATATGCAGCTACCAAAACCAGACTTCGCTTGCGTTCGTGTACACGCCAGGCGTGGAGATGTGGACGTACAACGCCATGCCGGCAGGCGAGGGCCGGATCGAGCGGGTGGGCCTGAACTTCGGCGCGCCGGGCGACCGCCGCGCCGAGAACGGCACGCTATGGCTTGATTGCCCCAGTGTGGGGGGCCGTTCGCCTGACGTTGGCGTCGCTACGCAACCCGAACAAGTTAGTTGTTTTCGAGTTCATTCTCTACGGGTCAGCGGTGACGGGCCCGGGTGGGTCGTGGCATCGGGCGCCGAAGGAGTCCGCCAGATAGAGGCAACTGTTGCGGAAGGCGAGAAGAAAAAGAGACCTTACACCGTGCGGCTGTACTTCGCGGAGCCCGACGGCGCCGAAAAAGGGCAGCGCGTGTTCAACGTCTCGCTGCAAGGCAAGCGTGTGTTGGCTAATTTCGACATCGTGGCGGAGGCCGGCGGTAAGTGGCGCGGCGTTGTCAAAGAGTTCAACGGCGTCGTCATTAAGGATGCGCTTAAGATTGAACTCAAACCCAAAGGCGATCTCGAGCCTGTGCTTTGCGGCGTGGAGATTGTACAGGAGTGAGTTTGGCGTTCAGAAGTAACAGGCGCAGTCCTTTGGCCCTCGCCGGATCAAGAGGCTGGAAGCCTCTTCTACATTGTGCGAAAAAGGTAGACGCGGCGTCTTGCCGCGTGCCTGCAAAAATGGGGACGTTGCCCTTTTTTTCGCTAACAGCGTTTAAGACAATAAGGTGGGCGAAAAAAAGGGCAACGTCCCCATTTTTGGTTTGCCTGCTTGCCGTGCTCGCGGTTTTTTTCTGGGCTTTGCCGGCGGGGGCTTGCTCCGTTCCGGTGTATCGCTGGGCGTTGGAACGATGGCCGGCGGAGACGTACGTGCTGCGGGTTTCGGACGAAGCGGCGCTGGAACGCCTGGACATGCCGCGCAAGGCAAACTTGCGGTTGGAGACGATGGAGCCGGAAGCGGGCGCAGCGGCGAAATATGAGCTGGATTACCCGGAAGCGTTGCGCGGCGAGCCGGTGCTTTCGGGAAACGTGACGGACCTTGACACGGGGGCACTGGTTGACTCGCCGGCGCGGCGCGAGTTGACGCGCAGGCTACTTAAGGGGCAGTCGGGGGTGTGGCTGCTTGTAAAAAGCGGCGATGCGGCGAAGGACGAAGCCGCGGCGGCCACATTGCGCGAGCAGATTGACCTGGCCAACCGGACGCTGAAGCTGCCGGATATGACCGGGGACCCCGTTTTCGATGCTCCCGACCCGCCGGACGTGGCGGGCCTGCGGGTCGAGTTTTCGCTGATTGAAATCGAGCCGGACGACGAGGCGGAGCGTGTTTTGAGGCGCATGCTGATGGGCAGCGAGCCGGACCTGGTGCGCACGCCGCCGGAACCGGCCGCGTTTCCGGTTTTTGGCCGCGGGCGCGTGCTGTACGCGCTGCTTGGGCCGGGGATCAATCCGGTGATGATCATGAAGGCGTGCAAATTCATCGTGGGCCCGTGCGCGTGCGAGATCAAGAGCGAGAATCCCGGATTCGACCTTTTGCTGGCGGCCGATTGGGAGTCGGGTGCGGGCGGTGCTAAACTGATAGGGAGCCTGGATCCTCCGGAGGATTTACCGGGCACGGCGCTGGCCTCCCCGGCGACGCTTCCGCAGGCACGCCCGCAGGAGCAGGCGGAAAAGGCGCATGTGTTGCGCAATGTGGGTGCGGCGGTTTCGGGCGTGGTGTTGCTTGTGGGTGCGGCGACTTTTGCCGTTATGCGCCGGCGTTCCGGCGGCGGCGAAACAGGAAACAAATCATGAATGTCTGGCGGCTTGTTTGCCGGGAAATAGCGTATCGCAAGATCGATTTTCTGCTTGGCGTGGCGGCAGTGCTGGCCGCTGTGGCGTGTTTGGTGGGGGTGATGACGCTGCTGCGGGCGCACGGGGGGCGCGTGGCCGAACTGAACGCGCAAAAACAGCAGGAAACGGCTTCGATGATGGATCTTGCGCAAGACGATTACCGCAAGATGATGAAAACCATGGGCTACAACGTGGTGATTCTGAACAAGGAGGAAGACCTCAGCGAGTTCTGGACGAACGGCTATGCGAAACAGCTCATGCCTTACGAACTGGTAACGCGGTTGTGCGAGTCGGATATCAAGACGCTTCAGCATCTCATGCCGCAGCTTTACCAAAGAATTGAATGGCCCGAACAGGACAACTGTCCGATCATCCTGATTGGCGTTCGCGGCGAAGTGATCCACAAAATGAGCAACCGCAAGGAACCCATGATCGATCCCGTCGAGAAAGGCTCGATGCGCGTCGGCAGCGCACTTGGCGAAAAGTTGGGCCTGAAACCGGGCGACAACGTAACGCTGCTCGGCGAGCGGTTCAAGATCGCCGATGTGCACAAGCCTCGAGGCAACGCCGACGACAGCAGCGTGTGGATCCACATGGACGAGGCCCAGAAGCTGCTTGAAAAACCGGGGAAGGTGAACGCCATCCTGGCGCTGAGCTGCCTGTGCGCTCAGGGCGACCTCGAACTGATCACGCGCCAGATCGAAACCATCCTGCCGGAAACCCAGGTTATCCACCGCATCCCCGAAGCGCTGATTCGGCTCGACGCGCGGTACCGCGTCGCCACGCTCAGCCAGGAAACGATCGAAAAAGAAACGGAGTACCACGCCCGGCTCGGGGCGGAGCGGGAAGCGTTTGCTTCGTGGCTTGTGCCGCTGGCGATGATTGCTGCGACGGTATGGATCGGCCTTCTGGCCTGGGGCAACGTGCGCGAACGGCGCGCCGAAATCGGCATCCTGCGGGCGTTGGGCCTGCGTTCGCGGCAGATCCTGGGCGTCTTTCTTGGCAAGGCGTTTCTGATGGGGTTGACCGGCGCCGTAATCGGGTATGCGGGCGGTTTTGCTGCGGGAGCGGCGTGGAGCGCGGCGGAAGGCGTCCCGCTGACGGCGCGGTCCGCGTTGAGTTTGTTTGACGCGCGGCTGCTGGTAAGCGTTCTGGTTTTGGCGCCGTTGCTGGCTTGCGTGGCGAGTTGGCTGCCGGCGCTTGTTGCCGCGCAACAGGATCCGGCGGCGATCCTGCGCGAGGAGTAGTGCGCGATGATCGAAGTGAACAACCTGAGCAAAGTTTACGCGGCGCGCGGGGCGAAAGTGGCCGCGCTGGAAGGCGTGTCGCTGAACGTGAAAGCGGGCGAATTCGTGGCGGTGCAGGGTCCGAGCGGCTGCGGTAAAACGACGCTGCTGCTTGCCACGGGCGCGTTGTTAATGCCGACCTCCGGGACGGTGGCCGTCGACGGCCAAAACCCGTATGGCCTCTCGCCCGAGAAGCGGGCCCGGTTCCGCGGCTCGACGATCGGGTTTGTGTTCCAGCAGTTTCATCTTGTGCCCTACCTGAATGTCGAGCAGAATATCCTGGCGGCGTCGCTGGCCGCGCCGGCCGACCACGCCCGCGAAAGGGCGCAAAGCCTGATGGACCATTTCCAGCTTACGGGGCGCGCGCGGCACGTGCCGGCCGAGCTCAGCGTAGGGGAGCGACAGCGAGCGGCTTTGGCGAGGGCTTTGCTCAACCAACCGAAGGTGTTGCTTGCCGACGAGCCCACGGGGAATCTGGACGGGGATAACGCGGGGATTGTGCTGGGCTACCTGGTTGAATTTGCCCGCGGGGGCGGCGCCGTGCTGCTCGTGACACACGATGATCGGGCCGCCGAACTCGCCGATAGAACCATCCGCATGCGCCAGGGACGCATCGAAAGCGCCTGACAGGGCCGGAGCGCACGCCAGCCCGGCGCTTGCATTTTTGTGACTCATCTCTCACTTATTCGCGGCATTTCTTTTGCATCTGGTTTTGCGTCTTAGGGTTTGCATTGACTTAGCTTGAGGAGGCGCGCACGTGTATAATGATGGGCCTGACAGCGGGGAGATAGTCCGCAACAACGCGAGATTCCGGGGTGCCGAGATGGCGGATGCTGTAACAGTATGTTCTGCATGTAGTGCCAGGCTGGCAAGCTCGCACTCGTTCGCGGGAGTGTGCGAAACGTGCGGAGCAAGCATTTGTTTCCGGTGCTGGTCGGTGGGGGAGCGCCGTTGCCGTCAACATCAAGACAAGAGCGTAGACAGCAGTCCTGCGGCGGTGACGGGGCCGGGCGGAGATTCGGCAAAAGTGGCCGAAGAAGGGGCTTACTGTTCCAGGTGCAGCAAACCGGTTGACAAAAAACCGCCGCGAGGCGGCGTCGTATACTGCCTGGACTGTCAAAAACAATTGGTTTCCCCTCCCGACCTGCTTCCTGCCCATGCGGTGACCGCGGACGCGGCCGCCTACCTGGAGATGCTTTTTCAACGGCATGTGGCCGATGCGGTGCGCCAGGTTGATGCGTGGCCGGGCCGGCGACGGCTTCCGTTTCGCTCGGCGAAAGCGGGGGCAGTTTCGCAGGCGGGCGGTTTGCCCGAGGATTTTGCGAAGACCCACCCGTGCGGGCAGGCTTTGCAGGAACGGCTTGAGAGTTTGCCCCGCAACGAAATCGTCGAGTACGAAATTCTCTACAAGAGCCGCGTTCCGTGGCGGAGGGGCCGGCGGCTGGATTTGGCCGTTGCAAGCTATGCGCCTCTCGAGCCGCTTGCCGAGCGGGGTTTTGTAAGCGCACCGGCCGGCTCGAAAGAGTTGACCGCCCTGGTTCGGGCTTCGGGCGCGGCGGAACGGGAGTCGCTGATGCTTCTGGCGTTCAGCCCGACGGGTTGGGGAGAGATTGCCGCGGCGCCGGACCGGGTGGCGCTGGTGAGCCTGGGTGAAGACGGGGCGTGGCGCGTTCAGGAGAATCTGGCTGACGCGGAGATGAAGGCTTACGTGTCAGCCCTGTTGGGCCTGCGGCCGGACCGCGAGGCGGCGGAGCGGTGCCGGCGGCTGGTGGAAGAGACGGGGCCGGAGCAGTTTCCGCTGAGCGCGCGCGAGGTGGCGCACAAGCATGAACTGCCGCTGCACCTTGTGGCGGAGACGTTTCGCGGGATGTCGGCTCCGGGCGGGGCATACGTGATGTGCGACGATTCCCGGCAAAAGGATTGGCTTTTGGAACTGAAATAGGCGCGTGCGCGTGCGCGCAGAGAGGAACGGGCGATGGACTTGTTCGGCACGTTTAAGCAGTCGTTGAAAAAGAGTGTAAGCGCGCTCAAAGGCAAGAGCGACCCTTCCGCGGCGTTGTTGCAGGCGGTCGAGGCGTCGGACAACTGGGAATCGCTGGAGCGGCGGCTGATCGAGCTGCGGGCGGTAAGCCGGAAACGGCAGCAGGAAGTCCTCGAGCGCCTTGAGCCGCTGGCGAAACGGGTTGAGGCGATCCTGGCGCAGGCGAAGCAGGCCAAGATCAAGGTAATGAAGCAAAACCTGCTGCGACAGGCCGACGGCTATGTGCAGGAGCTCGAGGCGGAAGACGAGCCGGCGAAGATCCACGGTTCGAACTGCCAGATGCTCACGAACATCATCAAGCAGGTTCGGCGGGCGCGGGCGATGGCGGAACGGGGCGTGGACGCGCAGGCCGTAGACACGATCACGACGCGGCTCGAGGAGATCGTGGTGTCGCACGAGTCGGCGATGGAAGCGGCGGCGGAGTTGGACCAGGCCGGGGAGATTTCGACGCCAGGCGCGGCGAGCGTGTCATCGATCGAGCGGCGGTTGTCGGCCGTGTACGAGGTGGGCGAGGACGAAGAGCCCGAAGAGGCCGCGGGCGCCGACACGGACGAACAGACACGGGCGTTGGAAAAGAAATTGTACGAATAGGACCTAGAGGAGGACGGACGCATGGGATGGTGGGACGATCTTCTGAAATCGCCGGCGCGGCGCAAGGCCGAACAGGAACGCAAACGGCGCGAGGCGTTGACAAAAGCGAAGACGGCGTTGCGCCGGGAGCGGCGCGAGATCAACAAGCGCCAGAACAAGGCCGAAGAGCTGCGGCAAAAAGCCGTGCTTTTCGAGAAACAGGGCAAACCGGCGCTGGCGAAACAATCGGTGCGCCAGTTTTTGCAGATCGACCGGGAGACGGTCGCCCGCTCGATGGCGGTGGCCAATATGGAGTACACGCTCGAACAGGTGCAGGTGAAGGACAACTACGACGAGTTCGTGCGGGGGATGAAGGTGGTGGCGGATATCGAGGAGTTGGCGCAGGCGAGCGTTGACCCGGACGAGGTCCGCGAGCGGCTGACGGACCTGGCGCAGCGCAACCAGGATTTAATCGAGCCGTGGACGGAGTCCATGGGAATCGAACCCGCCGGCACCGGCAGCGAGATGGTGATGTCGGCGGAGGAGCAGGAGGCGTACCGGCAGGTGATGGCGGACGCGGCGGGCGAGATTGAAACGACCGGGGCCGGTTCGGAACTGACGGCCATGGACAAGGACCTCGAGCGCCGGATGGACGAAGCGCTGGGGAAGGAGTAGGCGCCGATGGATTACGAGCGCGAACGCAGAATGGCCGAGACGCGCGCCAAAAACGCCATCGCCGGCGAGGACTGGCGCATGGCCGGTTACCACCTGTTCAACGCGGCCCGGATGACCGTGCGGATGGCGGGCGGCGCCGAGGGCAGCACGCGGAAAAGCATGATCCGGCTGGCGGAACGGTACAAGACGCGCGCCGAACAGGCCATGGCGAAGGCCGACGGCGCGGGCGAAAAACCGAAGACCAAAGGCGAAACGGCCGACGCGGCCGAGGGCGAGGAACGCGCGTGGACCGTGGCCGAACGGCCGAAAACGCGGCTGGACGACGTGGCCGGCATGAAAGAAATGAAGGACATCATCGATACGCACATCCTGATGCCGATGAAACACGCGGACGTGTACGCACAGTACAAGATCCAGCCAGGGTCGGGCGTGCTGATGTATGGGCCGCCGGGGACGGGGAAGACGTTCGTGGCGCAGGCGATTGCGGGGGAGGTGGACGCGGCGTTCCTGCCCGTCGAGATGAAACGGGTGCTGAGCAAATGGTTCGGCGAGACGGAGCAACTGCTGGGGGAACTGTTCGAGGCGGCGCGTAGCAACCCGCGGTCGGTTATCTTCTTTGACGAGGCCGAGGCGCTGTTTCCAAAACGCAGCTCGACGAACTCGTCGGTGATGTCGCGCGTGGTGCCGCAGTTGCTGCAACTGATCAACGGGCTCGACCCGACGAAAAACTGCACGATCCTGCTCGGGGCGACCAACCGCCCGTGGCTGATGGACGAAGCCGCGACGCGGCCGGGGCGGTTCGGCCGGCTGGTGTACGTCGGCCCGCCCGACGCCGAGGCGCGGCAGTACATGCTCGAACGGTCGATGCGCGACACGCCGTGCGACGGCCTCGATTTCGCTACGCTCGCGCAACGGGCCGAAGGCTACTCCGGCGCCGATATCGCCGGCGAGCGCGACAGCCTCTCCATCGAAGCCAAGCTGGCCGCGTTAAAACGCACCGTGCAAAAAGTCGAGAACGCCGGCGAGAACGAAGTCGAGCCCGACCCCGTCACCATGGCCGATTTCGACGCCGCATTCGCCCGCGTGCCGCCGTCGATTAAGGAGGCCGACCTGAAGCAGTTTCTGAAGTTTCGCGAGGGGCATAGTGGGAAATGAAAGCGGCGTATTGAATCTGGGACTTTAGAAGGAAAGCAGCCTTCGTAAGAAGGCAATCGCCGCAGTAGGCCGACTTCGCCGAAGTCGGCCTCAACGACGGGAACACAGGGTTGCAGGCAAAGCGGAATGAGCGAACGTGGCATTGGTTCGAGGTCTGAATGGTGAGACACGGCACGAGCGCTCGAAAAGCTGGGCGCGGAAAGGCCGACTTCGGCGAAGTCGGCCTACTGCGGCAAACAAAGTCTGCTACGTGTTGAGAAAACGTTATGAGTGATTCTCCTGACATATCCACCGATGGGACGGGCAATACCGCCTTTGTGGAGTTGCCGCCGGAGTTGTTGGAGGAGCAGCGGGCGATTGCGTTGCGGGCGGGGGACGTGGTGGCGGGGCGGTTCGAGGTGATGGGGCTGCTGGGATTCGGCGGGATGGGGGCGGTGTACCGAGTGAAAGACCTGGAGCTGGGGACGGAGAAGGCCCTGAAGGTGATGCTGCCTTCGTTGTTGCGCAGCGAGACGGCCCGGGAACGGTTCTCGGATGAGGTGCGGATTTCGCAGGAGTTGCGCAACGACGGGATCGTAACGGTGTACGACCTCGGTTACGACGCGGAGCGGGGAATCCGGTTTTTCACGATGGAATACGTGCCGGGCGTCACGCTCCACCGCCTGCTTACCGAGCGCGGCGGCCGCCTTCCGCTCGACGAGGCCCTCGATATCGCCCGCCAGATCTGCGACGCCCTCGAGTAAGAGTGCCCTGAGCTCGAGATTTATGTCGTTTACACGTGTAGTGTTTTGACGAAACTGGCTAATTCGTCTTTGACTCTGGCGAAGGTGGGTTGGCATTCGGCGACGAGAGGCGCCATCTTGTTCCATTGCAGGTTGAAGGAATAAGCGTGGCGGAACACGTGGCGAAAGTCGAGGAACTGGCGCAGGGACGCGCGCAGGGTTTCGGAAATCACGGGGCCGCGGTTCGGGGCGGGGCTTGCCATGCTATCCAGCAGTGCGATGTGCCAGTTGTCCGTCTTTGGCGGGCCCCCGTCGAGGGTGATGCTAATCCGGTTGAAGATGTTCTCGATGCCCGTGTAAAAGGAATGCAGGAGCGCGGCAACCGCATCGATTTCTACCGGAGAAACCTGATCCTCGGCCCGCTTGGCAAGAAGCTGGGGATGGCGCGCCATCAGGGACTCGAGTTGCGCAAGTTCAACCTGGATCTGCTTCGTGAGTTTACCCGATTCGGACAAGTTCTTGCTCCTCCTTGAGGTAGCGGGTGAAGGGGGTATCTTCGTCGAGGTCGATCAGATCCATAGGCTGCTGGAGGACGTCTCCGGCGTTTCCCATTGCTTCGAAGAAGCGTTCCGGGGGCAGGCCCGTGACGGCCAAATCGACGTCCGAACCTTCGTGCGGCGTTCCCGTGGCGACGGAACCGAACAGGTATACTTCACGGGCGCCCGCCGCCTTAAGGGTTTGGGCGGCCTTTTCAATGCGTTTTCGGAGGTCGTCGGTCATCGGTGTCTCCTGGCTTTTCTCCTCGTTGGTGTCTGTCCATTATAGCAAATACGGGTCTGGTGGTGGCTTGAACAAAGAGGCAGCGGGGACGTCTGCGACTTATGTGAATTTTAACTGGACGGCCTTGAGCCGAGGATGCTCTTGTTGAGGCTGTTTGTGGCAATCTTTTCGTGACTTCCTCGTCTCAACCGCATGGCACCGGGTTTGCTCCTTTCCAACCGTCGCAACGAAAACGGAAAGGGGAAGCAAGCCAATGAGACACCACGCAAAACAGGTTTTGATGTTGCTTCGGGCTTTGGCGGCGCCGACGGGCGGGAGTTCTTCGCGCGGTGTACGCGGGCCAAGAGGACAATCACGCGTCAGCGGAATCCGGCCCATCGGGCCCGTTGCGTCTTTGCCTGTTGACGTAGCTGGAGGTAACTGTTAGCATGATACAGACTTACAGGGCTGCGTTCGTCTGAATTCAACAGGAATAAGACTAGCCGGGGAGGCGTGAACATGTTCTCACTCAGGTACGTGATGCGTTCGCTTGTCTTGTGCACGGCAGTTGCGTTGCCGTTTGTGGCCGGGGGTGAAGATGCCGTAGTTCCGGTTCGATGGGGTTCGGAAAATGCGGGCGGGCCTTACGACCTTCACGAACGCCCCTGGGCGGACAGCCTGATTTCCGAATTCGGCTTTAACGTGTTTGGATTCCAGAGCCACGTGTTTGGGCGGTACATCGCGAGCAATCTTACCACCATCGCGGAAATCGAAGCGTTCTGCAACGAAAACAGCTTGGAGTGGCTGCTGCTGCTGGAGGGGTCGAATTTTGATGCGTCTTTTGTCGACCAGTACGGTTACGACTGGTACAACCGGCCGGACGGGCGGCACTACATTCAGCTTCCCGACGCGATGCTGAGCGCGTTGGGCGGGTGCGCACACTTGTTGGGCGCGACGTTTGTCGAAACCGCCCACATGCAGAATTCGAAAAACAATTCGGCCGGCATCGATCAGCACTTTATCTACGACCCTTCCGGGGCAACGATGGAAACGGCGGCGGCGGGTTTTACGGCGGCCGCGGCGGAGATTGCCGGCTATCACGCTCAATTCGGCGTGGACATGCACGATGTAGCCCACGTTTTTCCGATTCTGCTGCACGCTTTTGCAAAAGCGGGCTACACACCGGGTGCGATGATTCTGCAGTACAACTGGTCCGTGCCTTACATCGCATGCGCGATTGGGGCGTCGCTTCAATACGATAAGGACCTGTGGGTTGTGCCGAACCTGTGGAACAAAGATGCGGAATACCCGGGTCACACGGTAGACGAGTACCGGTCTTCGTTGCTTCTGGCCTACCACATGGGCGCGGACTATATCATTTCGCACAACCTGGCTTACGACCATGAAGGGGCCGGCGTGGGCAGTCTGATTCTGATTGATGGAAGCACCTATTCGGTAACGGCGCACGGGCAGGTGGCGAAGTGGTTTGGCACGGAGTACATCCCGTCCACGCCGCGCCGGTACTCGTTCCGCGAGGTTCGGCCGCGGGTGGCCATCATCAAGCAGGACGACGCGTTCTGGGGGCAGATCCCGTATCCGCCGATGGGCGACCGGCTTTTCGGTCATGACGGTTGGCTGCCGACGCCGCCGATGTTCGGCTGGCTGGAGGTTTGGCAACTGCTGACGCGGGGTGTGGTGTCCAAGGACGGTCTAAGCTGGCTTGCCGCGGAATCCTATGTGGGTCGGCCGTACCAGGTGTTTTGTCCGGTTGACGGGGTTGTGGTGTTCGATGAGAGCGTCGGGACTGAGCGCCTGCGGGGCGTCGAGGTGATCTTCTTGACGGGGATCGGCGTCAGTTCCGAAACACTCGCGGCCATAGAAGACACCGTCCAAGACGGGGCGATTTGCGTCGGTTTGCCGAGCCTGCTTCCGGCGCGCGTGGTGGCGGTGACGGGCAACAGCGGCGAGATGGCCGATGGGGCGGGCAAGTGGATCGCCACGGAAGATTTTCTGGCCACGCACGTGAGCGACGCGGTTCAGCACGTGCTCCCGGACCCCGATACCATTCGCTACCAGTTCGGCAACGACACGGTTACGTTCCACACCATCGACGGCGACCCGAACCGGTTGTCGGTTAGCGTGGAAACGGACGTGGACAGTGATTCCGACTTGATCCCGGACTGGTGGGAACACGATTACCGGTTGGATTGGGACGATCCGGCCGATGCCGGCAACGATATTGATTCGGACGGCCTCGACAACCTCGAGGAGTACCAGAACTTGTCTGATCCCAAAGATTCCGACACGGACAATGACGGTCTTTCGGACGGCGTGGAGGTAAACATTCACGGCACCAACCCGGCCAACTCGGACACGTCGCAAAACGGCATTCCCGACGGGTGGCTGGTACAGTACGGTCTTGACCCGCTGGCGCCGGAAGTCCGAGACGAGGACCCCGATGACGATGGGTACACCAACTGGGAAGAGTACTTCGGCGGCACCGACCCCACCGTGAAGGAGGATTTTCCGTCATTGCCGCTTTGCGCGATGCCCGTAGTACTGATCCTGGCGGCAGCCGTGGCCGTGCGGATGCGTCGCCGCCGCTGACTGATCGGATAGGGCCGTAGCATCGGCGAGTACCTTCCAAAGAATCCACAAATGGCCTGCCACGCGTTTACCAGAATGTTGTTTTCACACCGTGTTTAGCGGAGGGAGGGGAGGGCTCCGTCGTGGCCTCTCCATTTTTGGTAGTGTTCTCTTGAAGCTCTATCGAGTTCCTGTTGTTTTCTTGCGGCTTCCTGGTTTGCGGCGGCCTGGCGGGCTTGTTTTGCGAGTGCTCGCTGTTCCTGGATGCTCAACTGCTGGGGTTGGAGCTGTTGCCTTTCCATCCATTGGGATTGTGCTCGTTGCGTGGCGGTTGGGTCGCCTTTTAGGACGAGCCGTTTTCCGCCGTCGGGGAGTTCTTCGACGAGCATTGTGGGCTTATAGGATGGCTGTTCCGGCGCGGTTTCAGCGGCGGCCTGGACAAACATGGGTTCGGCGGGAAACTGTTTCCAGTCTTGTGCGATAACGGTTTTATTGACTTCGATGATGTTGCTTTTTGCTTCCACATCGCCCACGAGCAGATCGCCGATGGTAAGTTCATGCGGCGTGAACTGCGGCGGCTGGAGGACCGACGAGGTGAGGTAGTAGTAAACGATGCAGTCGAGCGAGGAGCTTGTGTCGACGTTGAACATCGAAAGGGTGAAACCGTTCGCGCCGGTTTGTTCCCAGGCGCCGTAGGGCAGTTGCGCCTGGCAGGTGGTGGCGAAAACGAAATCGCGGAGGGTAATTGTGGAGTCGGCCACCGAGAGGCGTGAGAAGCCGCTGCCCAGCTCGTCGTTTGTGTGGCGGCTGGTTGAAGTGCCTTCCGAAGTTATCAGGATTACCATGCGGCCGAGCCGGGCAGAGCCGGCTCTTAGAGCGACGGCGGAAGAGGCAGCGAGCAGTCCGTTTGGGTCGGTGTAGACGTCCTGGAGGATGCTTTCGATGTCGGGGATGCGCACGAGGCTGGACGTGTCCGATAACGATCCCGTGCTTAAAACGGCGCGGCCCGCCAGCATGGCGCCGTTTTCGAGTTCCGCGGAAAAGGACAGGTAGGCGCACAGGCAGACGTTACCGCCCGTGAACCTGCCTTTAGCGCGGTAGCGCACGGTATTCTCGAACTTCTCGATTTGGAAATTGCTTCCCGGCAGAAAGATGCGGTCGTCGAACTTGACGAACTTTCCCTCGGGTTCGGTTGATTTGTCCTGGGGCGCGGGTTCGAGTTGTTTTTGTGGTTCGGGCGCGGGTTCAGGCTTTGCCTTTTGCTGGGACTGCTGCATTTGGGCCAAGAATTCGGATAGTCTTTCGGCGAAGCCGGTTCTTGTCGCGGCGAAAATGCTGCAGGCCACCGTGGCTACAACGATCAAAGCCACCGCGCGCTTAAGATAAGATTTGGGTTTTGACGAAGACGATCTTCGCGCGGAAAGATCTAGCGAGGCGCCGCATTCGGCGGCGGATCCGTAGCGGTTTTCGGGCTTCGGCTCGAGGCATTTGAGAATGGCTTCATCCAGCGCTTTGGGCACGCCGCGCGTAACTTCGGAAGGCGGAAGGAACCGGCCGACGGGCATCTCGCCTGTGAGCATCTGGTAGAGAATAACGCCGAGCGAATAGAGGTCGGCGCACTGATCGACTTCGGCGAGCTTAATGCTTTGTTCGGGCGCCTGGTAGTAGGCGGTTCCAAGGGCCATGCTGGATTTGGTCATGCGTCCGGGCGACATGACCTTTGCGAGGCCGAAATCGAGGAGTTTGACGCGGCCGTCGGGCCGCACCATGATGTTTTGCGGTTTGAGATCACGGTGGATGGTGTAGCGGTGCGCGTAGTCGAGGGCGCTGCAAATTTGCTGGGCGAAATCGAGTACTTCTTTCACGGGCAGCTTGCCGCCGCGCTGGGCGAGGAACTTATGGAGGGTCACTCCGGGCACGTACTCCATCGTAAAGAAGTAGAACCTTCGCGCCTTGTCGACGGCCAGGTCAAACACGGCCACGATGTTTTCGTGCCGCAACTGCTGGCTGATGGCCACTTCGGCCAGGAACCGCTTGATGGCCATCTCGTTCTTGAGCAGCGAGGGCAGCATCACCTTCAACGCCTTGTGGAGGCCGAGCCGCCTGTCTTTCACATGATACACGGCGCCCATCCCGCCGAATCCGAGCAGCTTGACCACTTCGAACCGCTCGCCGACGATGTCGCCGGGCCGCAGCAGAAGCGCCCGCTGTTCGTTGAGCAACTCGGGCGGGAGGCTGGCGCCCCCGTCGGAAAACTGCGTCAGGACGTCTTCGAATCTTGTCTGCGCCCCGCCGCTTGAAGGGGCTGTGCCGGCGTGCGGCCCGCCGAAAGCAGTCTTGCCGCCGCCGTTACTGTGCATATTTGGCGGAACCTTGTCCATTCCCCAGAAACGATCCCTTTAGCCAGTCCAGTAATTAAAATAGCAAAGGCTTCAGACTCGGTCAAGAATGCAATACAAGATTGTGAAACAAAAAAACGAACGAGATTCGTTCCGGACTATCTTGCTTTAACCACAGTCGCATGGAGATAACTTTTCACAAGATCGAGTTCGGCGTTTTTCAGCCGCTGCACGACGTTCGGCACATTTCGCCGCGCTTGCGGCGATAGGACAAGCCGGATCTCCGCCGCGCCGGCTTCGCACGCGCAAACGCGGGCGTCTTTGACACCGGGCATGGCGGCAAGTTCAGCGACCAGGCCTTCAAGCAGGCGCGGCTCAATTCCACCGGCAATGTAGACGGTATGCGCCGCCGAACGGTCGTAACGCTTCACGAGAGCGTCCAAAAGTTCTTCGGCCATTATGCAGCCGACATCGTTAAGCGACGCACCGGCCGCCTCTTGCGCGTCAAGCTTGCGTTCCTCGTTGTATCCCGATATTTCACCGCTGGCAACGACGTATTTGGAGGACGGCGTGAGCAAGTCGTAGCGGATGCCGGTCTGGTAAGACAGGAACTCGCCGAACCGGTCGCGTTCAGCGCAATCGGCGGCAAGAAACAGGGCCAAATCCTGCCGTTGTGCAAGCTGAGCCAGGGCATTGGCGTCGGCTACGTCTTCTGGATTGACAACCGCCTGCAATCCGGCGTCGACGAGCTTTTCGGCAACAGCGCGTCGCACGGTGTCGGCCGGCGTTTTCCTGCCGTCCACAAGAATGGATTCTCGGCCGCCTACCAGCACGCTCACGTTCTGATCCCGCAGGACCTTCAAGAGGTCTTCGCGGAACTTCACCCGCAACTTGACGTGATACAGCCCGCCTTCGCGGGATTCTTCGAGCACGTCGTATGCCGCGAACCGGCCCTGGGCAATGGATTCCACGCGCCTCTCCATGAGCACGAAATTCTTGGCCACGGCGCGGGCCGTGATTTCGGCTCCATATTTTTCCTGTATGGCCGCACCAAGCGCGTCGAGTATGGCGCGGTTGCGGGCTTCTTGAGGGTTCTGCTTTATGACGGCGAATCCGTCGACGACGATACCCGCGTCAGTGGGTAAGGCCGGGGCGGCGGTTGGTTGCGGCTCTTGCCGCTTTTCCGGTTGCGGTTGCCGGACCAGGGGTTTCAGGTCCGCGTGGATCTTTAACGGCTGGGTGTTGCCCACCGACACGAGCCGCGGGGCGGTGGTTTCGAAACCGTCCCGGCGCAACTTCATCCAAAAGGTCTGGCCAACCTCTACTTGCGCTTCGAGCGGTGTAAGTTGCACGTCGCCGCCGGCGGGCCACGGCGAGTAGCGGCCGAACTCCCCGGCGGAAACCAGTACGGCGGCTCCTTCAGGATTCGAGCTGACAAAGATGCGTGCTCTTTGAGGCGCGCTTACCGGTTCGGGAGCCACTGTGACGGGGGGGTCATCGGTGGGCTCAAGCTCAATCGACAACTCCAGATCGCCTTGGCCGCCGGCCCGCACAAAGTACGGCGCAGAATCCCGGTAGCCTTTTTTCTCCAGCTTAATCCAGAAGAATTCGCCCGGCCAGAGCTGCGATACGGATGGGGTGATGTGCAAGCCTTCCTTTTTTGCATATTCTTCCCAGGGCCCATCCTCTTCCTGGCTGTACAAGACACGGGCCTGGGACGGATCGGATTCGATAATCAATGAGCAAGGCGCCGGCCCCTGCGCGGGCCGTGATGTAGCGCATCCGCCCACAAGCGCCAGAATGGCCAACAACAAGCTTTTCTTCATCATTGGTTCTCCCCTCATTAGTACCAGCACAATCGCCATTTTACATTAATCTGCCACTATCACCACATATCCCTGGCCTTTCAGGAGCCGGCTGTCGCGGAGGGCCTTGAGCTTTCGGGCAGACGAGCGGCTGATGACGAGATCTTCGCGGTCCGCTCCCGTTACATTGTCAACCCTGATGACCAGCGGATTCTCGCCGATTCCGGGAAGGCTGCGCGCTTCGGCCTCGGTCTTTACGAACATCTTCACCGGCTCGCGCACCGGGGCATATTCTTCCAGCAGTCCGCCCTGGAATGGATAGATTCGATTCCCGGAAGGCAGCAGCACTTCCGCCTGCGGCGACGGAGACAAACCGAGGCCGCGGGCATCCAGGATCAAGTCGGTGTATCCGCCGTCAAGCGTTACGTCGGTTTCTTCAAGATCAAAATTCTGCTTCTCTACAACGGTGGGACTGTCGCCAACACGCACCTCAGACGGCGCCCGCAATGGTTCGGGCGGAGCCAAGGCTATGTGCATGAGATCTTCGCCATCGCCGGACGCTGGCGCGGGGTTTTCGTTCGGTGCTTGCGATTCGGTTTCGGGCGCATCAGTGTTTTTGGGCGCCGGCTCCGGCGTTGCGTTTTCGCCCGGCAGGTCCGGCACTTCGGCGCTTTTGGCTTCCGAAGTGCGCGTGTCCGGCTTAAACAGGCTCAGTCCCCGCACCAGCGCTTTTGCCGCCGCAACTTCCATTTCGGCCGGCAGGCTATCCGCCGGTTCGTACGGCGAGCCATCGTCGTCGTAGTTGTTTTGCCTAATCTGGTAAGCGTCCAGCGACGCGGCGCCGGAGTGGGGCGCGCCGTCCACCACCAGTTCGAGGTCGACCGCAGCCGTACCGTCCGGATTGCAGCGTGTTTCCAGCACACGCACGCCCTGCATCCGCGCCTGGACCCTCTCGCTGACGCGGTAATTCATTTCCCGGCCGATATCGGCTGCGGAGCGCGAGGAAAGTTTCGTGCCGTATGCGGCGGCGGCGAGCTTGCTCATTGCGTCCAACCGCGCCGCGGCGACAGCCATGAGGCGGCCATGTGCGGGCGATGCCGCGTCAGGCGGCGGCGCCCCGTAGCCGGTTACGCGGTACACGCCCGGCAGGGGCTCCGGCTGTTGGTGGACCGAGGGCGGAATGGCCGGCGTGGCGGCGGGTTCGGTACGGGCAACAACGGCGCTGCCCCCGAATACCCCCCGGAGAAACTTCCGTGGTTGCCAGTCCAACGCTTCTGCCGTACCCGTCACCAGCGCCGCCACGAGAAAAAAGGCTATGGATTTCATTATGTGGCTCCTTTCCGGCATCTCTTCGCACGCCGTCAAATGAGCAAACGTCGTGCCGGTACATTTGGGACTGTCTCGTCACACACAGGGGGCGGAGGGAAGGGCTTTGGAAGCTTCTTGCTGTTCGTCTGACGGTGGTTGCCGAGCTTATAAAAGACCGGAGAGCAAAGCAGGGGCTGCCACCGTTAAACGGCAAACTTTGCGGCTTCGCGGCTTCGTTCGAGGACGTTGAGAATGAAGAGATTCCAAGTCGCTGCGGCTCCGGTGGCAATGAGGAAGAAAATCCAAAGCCAAGCAGTCGACAGGTCGAAACCGATCAGGGCCCAAGCCAGGAAAGCGTCGATTGCCGTGAGAAACAGCAGGCATATCACGTTGACGAAGTTGGACTCGCGGTCGAGCAGGCGTTTCCAGAACCAGCCGGTGCCGAGCGGCAGCAGAATTACAAACAGGATCCATCCGGCGATGCGGAGCCCGGAGCGTCGCGGCGCATCGGAAATGGTTTGTGCAGGGCGGCCGGCGAAAACGGCGCCGTTGCCGCTCTCGAAGGTCTCGGTAAACACGATGGCGCGCGATTTGGCATCGGCCACCTCGACGGTTACGCGAAGGTAAGCCCGGCCCAGTTCGACCCGGAAATCTTCCACGCGACCGCACACGACGTAATCGAGCTTTTCCTCTTGCGCGAGTTCGAGCGCTTGCGCCAGCGACGTGACGGGCGCGGCCTGCATGCCGTCCGCCGTGACAGCACTGACGACGCCCAGCCTGCCGGCTTTCGCAGCGAGGTTGTCGCGCATCTCGGCAAAAACGGAGTCGGTAACAAGCCGGCAATTCGTCCGCGATGGCAGCTCGTTTTCGATACGGGCGCGGACATGGTCGTAGCGGTCGCCCTGGAAGCGGGCAATGCGCACATAGCGGGAGGCCCAGTCGTTGGCGGCGAGCCGGCCCAGCGCATCGGCCACCTGTCTGGCGACGTCGTTGGCGACTTCGGCGCGGGGCTCGTCGAGCGGCGGGACCGACGGGCGGATCAGGAAGTAAGTCTCGACTCCGAGGAAGACAAGCAGCAGTATTGTGCTGTATTTTCCCGTGGCCGTTTGGATGAATTTTGACAGGCCCAGCATGATGTGCCTCTATCGGGGCGTTGCCGCCCGCCGGAACAGCCATGCGAGCAGCAGCAAGAACACAACACCTCCAGCCGCAACAAGCACGATCGGCGACACCGATCGCCGCGCCTCGGCCGTTCCCGAAATCTGCTCGCTCCACAACAGGGAGCCGGGGTTACTTTCCGAAACGCTGGCCACATTCAACATCAGGCGGACCGTCGCTTCCTGGCCGCGCCAAAAGCCTTCGTTCACGTTTTCCACGCCGGCCTTATCGACAGTTCCATACAACACCGCATCGACGCCCTGCACCCGCAGTTCGTGCGCTGTTTCCTTAAGCATCAGGTCTTCGCGTTTAACCTGCCGGGCGAATTCGTCCAACAAAGGGCCCCAATCGGCGTCGCTTGTCAACACAACGTCGTAGTCGGTTTTTGTCAGCATCGATTTTAGTAATGCGGTCAGGTTGGAATTGTCCCCCTCGAGCACTGCCACGCCGATTCGCTTCACATCCTGCATTTTTTCGGCCCCGGCCAGAGATTCGCGCGCCGATTCCAAAGCGGCCAACCCCGCTTCGTTCAGCAGGTCCGCGTCGTCGGCCATAGCCGCCGGAGTTGTAACCAGGAGGGCCATTAAGAGTGACATTGAACATATGCGCATGCAATCTCTCCCCGTATGCTCCCAGACCATCAGGTGTCAAAACTCGGAGGTCCCTGATCCGGGCTGTTGTCCTTATATTGTCACATCCACCGCCATCATACTACTCTACGGGCAAGTTCAGTGCCAAAAAGCGGAACCAGCTTGTGATTTCTAAATCTCCCGTCGATACGCCGCTGCCAAAAATCCTGAAACCGGCCGGCAGCGCAAAGGGCAAAGTGAAAGCTGTAATTGCCTGTTCGCGGGTGCCTCACCCCCGCGCCTGATCGCTAAGTTCCGCGCAGCCTGCTAAATCATTTTGTCACAATTCCTCACCTTGTTTTTTGAGATTGAACTAACTAGCGACAAGCATGCTGTATCTGGAGGCGGGGCCGATAATTCTTCTTGACACGGTAGTGGGGTTTTGATATATCGTCGTTAACTTGGGGTTTGCGTTGCTGTAAGGCACAAGTGTGGGCGTCTACAGGCTGCAGTCACTCCCAAACACGTCCGAATGCAGGGCTTGCAGTACCACATTGCGCGGGGGGCGCTTTTCCAAGCGAAGATGTTTTTCATCTGACGATTATCGACATGGGGTAATTGCGTTTGCGGAGCAGCAATAAGCTACGAGACAGCCATGGCTAGAGGAGACCGTTCTATGTCCGCAGGTATATTGAGAAGCCAAACCCCGGTTCGGGTGGGAGCGCAGCATATTGCTCCTGCGCGGTGTGGTTCGGCGGTTCGCGCCTACGTGGGCTTTTTCTTTGTTATAGGGTTGACCCTTGCCGGGTTGCCGGGACTGGCGGAGGAGTCCTGCCAGCGAGTGGTTTTGAAGCCGGGTTGGAACGCGGTGTATATGGAGGTTCAACCTCTTGACACGTCTTGCGATACGGTTTTCTCGGAAATTCCCGTAAAGAGCGTCTGGGCGTGGAACAAACGCTTCTCGCCGATGCAGTACGTTCAGGATCCGAACACGCTCGTTCCAGACGACCCGGAGTGGCTGACGTATTTTCCGCCGTCCGACCGGCGCGCGTTTCTTTCCGACCTTCACGCGGTCCACGGGGGCCGGTGTTACCTGATCGAACTGGGGGGCGAGTTGGACGCGATGCTGGAGGTGCGGGGGAAACCCGTGGTGCGGGATGTTGACTGGGTGCCGAATTCCTTTAATCTGGTTGGTTTTCATGTCGATTCGGCCTCGCCGCCGACGTTTGCGGCCTTTTTTGCGCCGGAAAAGGCGTTGCAGGACAAGCCGATCTACCGGGTATCGCAAGACGGGCGCAGCGAGGCGATCATGGCGCCGGCTGCGGAGCGGATGCGGCCGGGCGAGGCGTTTTGGGTTTATTGCGAGGGGGAATGCGCATATCAAGGCCCGTTGGAGCTTGGTTTCGATCATCTCGACGGGCTGGAATTCGGGGCGCAGATCGAAGAGCAGGACCTTCGGCTTAAGAATTCTTCGGGTAAGGACAAGCAAGTAACAATAGAACTGCTTTCCTCCGATCTTCGGCAGGCAAAAAGCCTCTCGGGCGAGTTAACGGATGTTGCAGGCTCCGTTCCGCTGTCGTACCACCGGCTTTTGAAGTGGTCGCCGCTTTCGGAGCCGTTGACGTTTACGCTTCCGGCGGGCAGCGAGCAGGCGCTTCCGCTTGCGGTCCGACGAGCGGCAATGCCCGCACCGGGCTCGTCGGGCGACGTATACCAGAGCATCCTGGTAGTTCGCGACGATTCGGGTATGCGTTACCGCGTGCCGGTTTCGGCGGCGCGCAGCGGGACGGACGCGGGACTGTGGGCCGGGAACGTGGTGCTGACCGCGGTGAGCGAGGCGGCGAATCCGGAGAATCCGGATGTGCCGACGCCTGCGACGTCGGAGTTCAGTTTCCGGATTATGGTTCATGTGGATGAAGAAGGCCAGGCGCGCCTGCTTCAGCACGTGACACTGATGCAGGTTCAGGCGACGTACGTTCCGGACCCGGACGACCCGAACGTGATGATAGAAGACACGCCGGCCCGCTACGTGTTGATAACGCGCGACGATCTGCTTGGGGCTTACACGGGCGTTTCGCTTCGCGACGGCAAGGTAGTCGGGCGCCGCATAACTTCGCCCGTATTCGGTTTTACACAACCCGTGGCGCTTACGGGAGACTTCAACGAGAATCTCCAGGGAACGGTGATGATGGATTACGACGATCCTTTGAACCCGTTCGTGCATCGATTCCACCCCGACCACAACAATTTTGACGAACGCTACGAAAATATCCTGCCGGAAGGGAAGGAATCGTTTTCATTTTCGCGGACCGTCCGGCTGGAGTTCACCGAGCAGGATCCGGAACAGCTTGGATTGCCGGAATGGGGTTATGCGCTGGTAGGGGGGATTTATCATGAGTCGCTTTCGGGGGTTCACCAGAACGACATCCATGTGCGGGGGACATTCAGATTGAACAAAGTAGTGGAAGTGGCCGTGCTTAACGACGGCCAGTGAAACGGGCTTATACGGATAGACCAATGCGCTTCGGACAGCCCGGGCGGCATTGGATAAACCAAAGAGCATCATAGGAACGGGAACCATGCGAGCAAACAATTCTCAAACAGACTCGGTCGTGGTACGCGGCAAGGCGGCTTTTGGGCGGCTCGTCGCGGCGGGCCTGACAGTAGGCCTGCTGCTATTGGCGGGCAACCCGGTTGCGTCGGCCGAGGATGTGGTTCTGATGGAGGACGACTTCGAGTCGGGGAACTTACTGGACGACTGGAATCTTTCCGGCGACTGGCGTTTCAAGACAAACAGCGCGTGCCTCCCAAACGGGGTGGCTTACCGCAGCCCGACGAATGCGCTGGTTTTCGATTACGGTTCGGAGTGCCGTTACCGCAACAGCCGCTCGGGTTACGCGGCGATGACCTACGATGTCCAGATTCCGATAACGCTGCCGAGCGTGACGCTGGAGTGGTGGGATTTCGCGGGGGCGGAACTCGGCGCGGACTTTTATTTTGTGCAGGTATCGACGGATTCGGGCGCGACGTGGCCCTACGAGGTGTATCGGGAGTCGCAAGACGAGACGTTCTGGGACCAGGAGACGGTTGATCTGACTCCGTTTATCGGGCAGAGCATCCGTTTGCGTTTTGGTTTTCAATCGGATGAGACGATAACGAACTATGGCTGGTACGTCGATGACGTTCGCATTGTGGGTGAAGCGTTGGGCGCGGGCATCAGCGCGGTTGCACTGGCCGACGCGGGCATCGTTGAAGGCGATGCGGGCACGCAGCCGATGCAATTTACGGTGAGCATCGAACCGCCGAACGCGTTGCCGATCACCTTGGAGTATGCGACGTACAGCGGTACGGCGAACGCGGGGCTTGATTTTGTGGCGACTTCCGGGCCGTTGGAAATCCCCGCGGGTTCGGCGGAGGCCACCATCGAGGTTTCGATAGCGGGGGACGCTTTCTTTGAGGCGACGGAGACGTTTTCGCTGCAAATCTCGAATTGCTCGGAGAACGGGCGCATCACGATAAGCGAGGCGATGGGCATTATCCTCGACAACGAGCAGTTAACGGACATTTACGTAGAAGATTTTGAACAGCCGGAAGGGACGTTTCTCTGGACGACGGGCTATCCGGACAACCCGCTGGATCCGCCTGACGACGAAGTGCTGCTTTCGCTGTGGCACATCCAGTCGGAAGATCCGGGCGAAGGATGCCTCCCCGGGGTAAACAGTTACACGAGCGCGAGTCACGCGTTGGTGTTCAACAGTCCGGCGGACTGCAGCTACTTTACGGCGCAGGGCGTCGAGGGTTTCGTGCGGATGCGCAGCGCGAAGCGCATTCCTCCATTGGGCGTGAGCGCGGACAATGCGCTTACGGCGCAGTTGAGCTTCCAACATTATCTGGATCTGGCGGGGGAGGCGACGGCGTATGTTGAGATATCGACGGACGCGGGCAATACCTGGACCGTGTTAAAGAGCTACTCGCCGGCCGGGGCTTCAGGCAACTATCTTCTTTCCTGGGAAGAAGAGGTTATCTCTCTGGGCGACAGTTACATTGGCGAAGACGTGATGGTCCAGTTTCATTTCTTGCAGCCGCCCGAGCAATATTCGAACCAGGCCGCGGGGTGGTACATTGACGACTTCAAGATCAGCTACTCCCAACGTCCCACGGGCGTGAGCAAAGTAAAAATCGGGCCGGCCTCGCAGACGGAAGGCAATTTCGGCACGAGCAAGCTGTCCTTTCCGGTGACGATCGTTCCGCCGAATCCGGAGCCGATTACGCTGTCGTATCAGACCGTCGAGCTGAGTGGGGCGGCGGCAGCGGCGGCGGACGTCGATTACGTCAACACGACGGCACAGGTGGTGATTGCGGCGGAAAGCGCGGCGGGCACATTGGACGTGCTGCTGCTCGGCGACGATCAGCCGGAGTCTGCGAATGAAGAGTTCGAGATCCAGGTGATGAATGTCTCGCCGAACGTTTTTCTGGTGAACGAGCGGGCGACGGGAACGATAGAAGACGACGATGTCCCGTCAACGTTCAGCGTGGGTTTGTTGAACACGGACCCGCTGGAAACGGTGCTGGATGAATCGGACGGGACGGTGACGATAGCGGTGGTGCTGGACCGGGCGCGGAGCGTGCCCATTCCGATCGCTTACCGGACGCGCAACGGGACCGCGCTTGCCGGACCGGGACTGGACTATACGGCGGCTTCGGGATCGCTGACTTTTCCCGCGAACACCAACCGCATGACGTTTCCCCTGACGATCCTGGACGACACGCAGTACGACAACCTCGGTGTAAACGAGACGTTTTTTGTGGACATAACCACCGGTTCGCCTTACGCGGCCAAAGGCAGCACCGAGTTCGAAATCGTCGACAACGAAACGGCCCCGGCGGAGGGGGCGTGCACTCTTACCATTACGGAATTGACGGTGGTTCCGGAAGGAAGTTGCCCGACAATCAGCGCCGCGGATCCCTGCGACCAATTGTACACGGCCACATTCCGGGTGAAGCTGGAAGAATGGAACGGCCAGACGATTACGGTCAATTATTTTACCGAAGACGGGACTGCGACCGCGGGCCGTGATTACGAGGCGGTAAGCGGCACGCTGACAATACCCGAGGAGGGGTATTCCGGCGGCGGGGACAGTGTCGAGGGCCAGATAGTCGTGCCGATCTGGGCGGATCGCGAGATCGAAGGCGACGAGTTTTTCAGCGTAATTCTTGCGGGTCCGACAGGCAACGTGAACGTGCAGACGAACACGGGCGTCTGCACGATCAGCGACGACGACTATATGTCGACGGCGTTTGGGGTGAACGGCGGCGTGCTTGTCAAGCGGGAGCTTTTGGAACAGGAGTTACCTTCGGAGAAGACGCTGACGGATGCCGTGGATTTTACGGGGGTGGATTTTAAAGCCTACGAGTATGACAAGGTCTACGGTTGGGACGGCAACCTTCTGAAATCGGTCAGCGTGGTAACGGGCATCATCGAAGAAATCGGCGACGGCGCCATTTCGGGGTTTGGCACGTGGACTGGTCTGGCGTGGGACCACACGAACGGCGTGGCGTACGGGACGACCTCGGTGGGCGAAATTTACGAGGTTGATCTTTCGGCGGGCACGGGCGTATTTCGCGGGAACACAGGGGTTCGAACCGTGGCGGCGGCGGTGCATCCGACGACGGGGCGGTTGTACACCGTTCAGGTGAACCGCGGGGGTTCAGACCCGGTGGCAAAGCTTTATAAGGTCGTTCCCGGCGGATGGACCACGACGCTTATAGGAGTGCTGACGGGTGTCACGCCGAGTGCCGTGGACAAGGACGCCTTCTGGTCTTGCGATTTTGCCGACAGCACAGGCGAGCTGTATCTGAACGCGTACGTTGCGGGCGGTTTGGGAGACGTCTGGGCCACGCGCCGTGTGGATATCACCACGGGCGAGAGCGCGCTGGCGGGCGAGGAACCGCCGGTGAGCTCGCTAGCAATTGCAACGCCGCCGCCGCCCGATTCCGTGGAGTGGACGCAGGATCTTTATTACGCGAGCGGCGCGCCCGACGGCATCCTCCTGCAAGGCGACGGCAATGCGTTGCCAGCGGCGGCTGAAGCGGGCGCGGCCCTTTCCGGCGTGGGCGATGTGAACAACGACACGTTCGAAGACTTCATCGTCACGGCGTGGAAAGCGGACGTCATGACGCCGGGCGGCGCTTTAACGGGCGCAGGCAAAGCTTTCCTGTTCTTCGGCGGGCCGGCGGGCAGCGCGGAGACAATTGTCACGGAATTTTCAAAGGATGACGCCTTATTCGGTTCCACTCTGCCGGACGATGCGAATGGCGTAGTGATTTCGGGCTCGTCGTCGGGAGAACTTTTAGGACGCAGCGTGACCGGGATCGGCGACATCAATGCGGACGGTCTCAACGATTTCGCGATCGGATACGTCGGCAGTGAAAGCCGGGGCGGCGTTTACCTGATCTACGGCAGCCGGGATCTTCCAGCGGCGTTTTCCACGTCGTCCATCGGCGATCCGGACCAGGGCGCGACGGTCGAAGGCGTGAAGCTGATCGGGAGCGACGGCAACGATCTGGCCGGGTTCAGTGTGTCGGGCGCGGGCGACTTCAACAGCGACGGGTACAACGACTTGCTGATTGGCGCGCCGGATGCGGGCACGGGACTTTTGGCGGGCAACGGAGCCGCGTACGTTATTTTCGGGTCGGCTTACGGCATTGGCGTAAACGGCGTTCTGGAGCTGCAATCGCTTGCTCCGCCTCGCGGGATCCGGATCCTCGGCGAGCAAACCGCTAGCGGGTTCGGGACGAGCGTGAGCGGCGCGGGCGATATCAACGGCGACGGGATTGAAGATATTATCATCGGCGCGCCAGGCGCGAACTCGTCGGACGGCTACGTGGTGTTCGTTTTCGGTCACGTAGATTACGGGACCACGGACAGCCCGGCGCTTCTTGACTTGGCGCGGCTGAGCGACGGAGACCCGCCGAACACGCCACACTCGCTTTCTTTTACGACGGCGATCCCCGCAGCGGGGGGGCTGAATGACATGGTTAACCCGGCCATCGTGCTGCCGCCGCCGTACGGGACGAGCCCGGGTGCGTTTCCGGGCATGCGGATCAGCGGCGAGGGCGGCGTGTTTGGCGGCAGCGTGCAAGGCGCCGGAGACGTGAACGGCGATGGGATGGACGACGCCATCATCGGCGCGCCCCAGTACGACGGCGGCGGTGGCGAACCCCATTGGGGGCGGTGTTACGTGGTGTTCGGCAGCGAAGGCCACGTTGCGGAAGGGACGGCAGGGAATGTTGGCGTCACCATTCCGGGCTTACTGTTGACGGGCATCGACGCTGGCGATAACGCGGGCGTGTCGGTCGCCGGCGCGGGCGACTGCAACGGCGACGGCTTCATGGATCTCGTAATAGGCGCTCCGGGCGCGACGCCGGGCGGCTTCAGCGGAGAAGCCTACGTGTTGTTCGGCCGGGCCGGCCTGGGGGGAAGACTTTCCCTGCGCGACCTGTCCGAACCGGGCGTGCCGTCGCCGCTTGGGAAATATCTGTACGCGACGCACGGCGGGGCGGATTACCTGTTCGGCCGGGTGGTGTCGTCGGCGGGCGATTTCAATAACGACAGCATTGCCGACATCCTGATTGGCTGCAAGAACGGAGCGCTTTTGGCCTACGGAACGGCCGTGGGCGAGTCGGGGCGGTTCAAGAACCGGATGCGTTCGGGCGAGAGTTCGCTGGGCGAGATGCCCGGCGGTACCGGCACGGATTTGGACGAACAGGTTTTCCGCGCGGCGGGCCAAACCTGCGAGGGGAGCTTCACGCGGGCGTCGTCGCGGGTGGATATTGAATTCAGCGGGGGCGGTTTCGGCACTGAGCTGGCGAGCGCGAGCACGCAGTCGGTGACGGTGTACCGCTTCCCTTCGCCGGATATTGCGGTTGGCGACGAAGGCAGCGAGGAAGACGATGCGCGCTGGACGCCCGGCGGCGTCCACTGGAAAGTCGTAACGAACCGGCAGCAGTTCAGCATGTCGCAGATCGATTTTTACTATCTGCCTTCGGACGTGGAAGGGTTTGACCTGCAAAATGTGGGCATTTTCTACGCCAAACCGAACGCGGAGTTGTCGGAAAATACGGTTTGGTCTTGGCTTCCGTTTACGCACGACCCGGACCGCCGCGTTTTCCGGGTGACGCGGAACCACAACCTGGCGACCGCCCAGGAAGAGTTCAACGGGTATTACGCGCTCATCCAAGCCAACCTGGTGACGTATCTGGGCGGCGCGATACCTTCGGTGGGCGTTACGACGGAAAACACTTGGCAATACGGTCCGGAAGTGGTCCCGGAGGGTCATACGTTCTGGCACACGCGCGACAAGAAGTTGTATGCGATCAAGGACGGCGAGCTTACCATCCGGTGGAAGAATTCGCTCGGGAAAATGGTGAGCGAGGTTAAGGCGATCAACTTGTGGCCGCGGGAAAGCAGCAATCGGTACCAGCCCTTTGTGGCGGGCAGCCCGAGTGTGCCTCTAGAAAATCCGGACGGCGTGATCGAGTTCGAGTACAGCAAGCTGACGGCCAAGGACAGCGTGGTGGTAGCGAGCGCGGCGGACGTGGAACAGAACCACCTGTTTTCCGGTGGTCTGACGCGGAACGCGAACCCGAACGATGTTAACGGGGTGGACGATCCGGACCTTACGGGCCGGGTTCTGATTATGCTGGGAACGAACGCCGCGCCCGAACAGGGCGACATCTACTTCCAGTTCGTGAAGGTATTGAAGTGGAAGAACAGCACGGCGTTGCATGGCGGGGCCGCGGGCATTCCGTGGGAAATCGGGCGGTACATCGGCACGGCCACCGACTCGTACTACGCCGGATACCATGACGAGACCGCGGGCGGGCCGTTCGTATTGTTCGAGAATGCGCCCTATGCCGCGGTAAGCGAGCGCTACCCTGGTTTCTATGACCGGAGCACACGCACGGGATCGATCGTGCCGGTGAACAAGAAGCTGGCGGGGATGAGCGACCTGGTGCTGGTGTTTTACGAACAGGGCCGGCGGCTGGTAGACGCGAAGACGGGCAATCCGGCGCGGGATCCGCAGACGCTTGCGCCGGTGGATGTTTTTACGTGGCCACACTCTCCGGCGAGATACTCCCTGAATTGGCCGGCCAATCCAAACACTATCGTGATTGCGCGCCAGAACGGCTCGGGCGAGATCGACGTGGCGACGTACGGGCCGACGCTGGACGTTTACGTTCAGAACGACAGCGGGCTGACGGGGTTCAACCCGAACGAAGAGCACGCGCTGATTGCTTCCTATGCGGCCGGCAAGGCGGTCTTTGCCTTGCGTGACGACCTCAACACGGCGGAGACGTCGGAGCCGTACGTCTTGATGACGTACTACGATCCGAACGATTTGACGGAGGGAGGCGTCGGCCGGGCAAAAATGAAGGCGTTCCGGGTGACGGCGACGCAGGGCCTTTACGAGTTCGGCCCGTGGCGCGACGACCCGGGCGATCCGGCCAGCCCGTACGAAGGGGAGGCGGGCGCGTTCATCGCGGCTCCGACCCCGCTGAGTACGCTGCGGTACAGCCTGGACAACACCTACGTTTCGGGCCCCGCCTGGGAAGACCGTACGGGGCGGCACTGGGCCAAGGCCGAGGGCGACATCGTAATGCGCTTCTACTACCCGGTGCTGAGGGATTTCCACTTCCCGCAGGCGTACCGCGATAAGTACAGCGACCGCGATTTCTCGGTTGGCGGCGACGACGTTCCGTGGCTGGACGGGGGCCCAAGTTCCTCGCGGCTGGAGCCGGTGGACGTGCGCTACAGGACGACGTGGCCGGTCGACGTTGCGACGATGAAAATCGGGGACATTCTGGTTAAACCGAAATTCGGTTTGCCGGCAATCGACGGCCAGTGCAGCGTGGATCTTATTTATATGGAATCGGGCGAGGCGCGCCCGAGCGCGCAGCTGATCGATCCGGTCCAGGCGCGGTCGGTTCCGCTGGCCGAGTTGCCTCTGGACATCGGGACGGCCGGCGTGGGGGCCGAACGGACTTTCCCGGATTTGCCGCCGGCGCTGGGTTTCCGCGTGAGCTATGACGTGGTGAGCCAGCGGCTCAAGGTGAAGGGCATTCTGGTGGAGCCGGTCGCCGGTTACGACTACGTTTTGCTGAACGTGCTGACTCAGGACGACGTGGCGATGTTGAAGAGCCTCAGTTCGGACCCGGATTGGCAGGGCGCCGTGAACGCGCTGGCGGACGAGGCGAGCGAGCCGATTGTCATCCACAACAGCACCGAGGACCTCTTCGAGATGCTGGCGTTGAGCACGGGTAATGCCAAGGGGGTGGGTTACGTGACGCTGGCCATGCAGAACGCGGACGTTTGCGATCCTCTGCCGGTGAGCCTGGAGATTATCAAGGTAGTGGCGGATCTCGAGCCGGGGAGCATTGCCGTGGTGAAACCTCCCTGTTGTTTCGACGAAAAACTGACGCTGATGCACACGGGCGACTTCCTGGGCAAACCGGAAGACTTCTACTTCGAGTGGTTGTACATCGAGGATCAGAACGGGACGATGCCGGCGCCGCCGGACCCCGACTCGCCGACAGACCCGTGGACGGCGCCGCCCCTGAGTTCGCCCTCGACCGGGCAGGGAGTCTCGAGCATAACCATAGAAGGTCCGGGCCTGCTTACGCTGACGGACAACTGGTTCGCCGTGCGTTACAAATCTATGGACACGAGCGTGCCGTGGTACGGCCAGTGGAGCAACTGGACGCCGGTGCAGTTGGCGCCGGGCTGGATCAAGCGGGTTGTCGGCACGATCAACCCGTTCACGCAGCGGGCCAGCGGGGGCGGTATCGAAGGCGCGGAACAGTCGTTTGCCAGTTTCGGCACGGACGCGCCGAACACGCTGGTGAGCATGATCAGCCAGGCCGGCGAGCGTTGGCAGGGCAGCGTGCCGTTAAGCTGTGAAAACCTGGACGGATTCGGCCTCATCGAGATTTACGAGACCGTCTTGGGCCGCGGCAGCGATTTAAGCATCAACGCGTTGAGCCCGATTAACCACCCGGGGGTGAACACGGCGCTGCTGCTGGTGGCGAGCCGGATCAGCGATTTGTACATGCTGCTCGGCAACGAGGCGTACGCCGACGCGAGCGACCCGACAATAGCGTTCGGCACGGACGACGATGTTTACGGCCAGCAGGCGACGTCCATTCACGCCTTTATGAACCAGACAAGTACGTTGCTGGAAGAAGAACTGGCTTTGCTGCGGGGCCGCGACGAAACCTACGCGCCCGGCATCAAGGTTCCGCCTTTCTACAACAAGCTGGTTTGGAATTTCACGGACGCGATCAACGGCGGCGAGGTGGCGTACGCGCTCAACTACGACATGAGAGATTTGGTTGACGGCGGCGACGGGGTGATCAGCGAGGCCGACGCGAAGCGTCTGTATCCTCAAGGCCACGGCGATGCCTGGGGCCATTACCTGACGGCGATGAAGGTGTACTACAAACTGCTGGCGCACCCCTACTACGCCTGGGTAAACCGGTCGGAAGCGGTTCTTGTGGGCGGCCAACCGGTTACGGTCGACTACCTCGACGAACGAAAATTTGCTGCCGCGGCCGCCGCGAAGGCGCGTACGGGCGCTGAGATTGTTGACCTTACTTACCGGTCGGCGTACGTGGAGAATCCCGCCGGCCAGTGGCAAGGCTACTCGGACGCGAACCTCGAGCGTTCGTGGGGATTCTCGGACTGGGCGAGCCGGACCGGCCAGGCGGCGTATATCGACTGGGCGGTGGGGAACGCAATCCTGCGGGCTGAAGACCCGGACCCGGGCGATGTCGGCGTGGCGAAAATCGACCGTACTACGGTGCAGGATCTTGCGGACATCGCAGCGGCCTACAACGACATCCAGGCGAAAACAGACATGGCCGATTTGGGCCTGAACCCGTTGGGGCTGGGCACGAACGTGGTGCCTTTCGACATCAACCCGACCGAAATCGACAGCGGACTGACCCATTTCGAGCAGGTGCTGACGCGTGCAATTGAGGCTGTGAACAACGCGGCCAATGCATTCGACTATGCGTCAAATTCAACCCAACTGTTGCGCCGGCAGGCGGACAGCGAGGATGGACTAAAGCAAAACATCCTGGCGAAGGAAAGCGACTTCAAGGCGCGGTTAATCGAAATTTTCGGTTACCCCTACACAGAAGACATCGGGCCTGGCGGCACGTACGAGACCGGTTACGACGGGCCTGACATCTACCACTACATGTACGCCGACGATTCCGGCATCTACGGCGACAGCGGAATCAAGCAGGTTTACTTCGCGCCTTCGGACGGCGACGCGTCGGACCTTCCGTCGGAGGCGGAAAGCATACTGGCGGAAGAGATAGCCGGCGTAGGCGATGTGGACATTTCGACGGGCGAGATTACGGTGCCGGTCCAGGTGGAACAGACCATCAGTATTCAAATACTGCCCGGTTTCAGCATTGACCTTCCCGTTACGACACTTGAGGACGTGGGCAGGGAAATCATCGAAGTCGACTTCAACATGCGCGCGTCGGACGGGCGGCTTCGACTGGCGAAACCGAAAAGTTGGACCAGCCAGCGCCGGGCGCCGGGCGAATTGCAGCAGTCGCGGTCGGCCTTGATCCAGGAATTGGGCAAATTCATCGGCGCCATCGAGGACTACAATACCTTCGTGAATGAAATCCAGCGCAAGACAGAGCTGCTGGAAGCCCAGTTCGACCTCAGCGCGGACAAGGTCGAGCTCCTGACGGACCACAAGTCCAAGAAGCAAACGTTGCAGGACTGGATCTTCGGTTTGACGATCACGAAGTTCGGGCTGGAAACGGCGGCGACGATCGTCGAGAAGGTTGCGTCGGCGATTTCGGAATCGGTGCCGCAGGTAACCGGCGTAATTATCGGTTTCTCGAACGGCATAATCATAGACGGACTGGCGCCGGTGCGCGGCGGGCTTGAAGGAGCGGCCTCGGTGGTTGTGGAGGGGCTGAAAATAGCCGCGAACGCAATAGACGTGGCGACGCTGCGCATCACGCAGGAAGGCGAACGGGCCGATATGCAACTGGCCATCGACACGGCAGAGCTGGAGGGCGATTTTGCCAATTTGCAGGCGCTCAAGGGCCTGGAGTCGGCGTTGGAGAATGAGATCAATTGCCGGCTTGCGGTTTACAACCAGTACGAGGCGGTGGTGCAGGCGAGCGGCGCGTATCTGAAGACCCTGGCCGAAGGCGAGCGGTTGCTCCAGGCGCGGGACGTGTTCCGTAAACAGGTAAGCGCCGACGTGCAAATGCAACGTTACAAGGACATGGCGTTCCGGATTTTCCGCAACGAGGCGCTGCAGAAGTACCGCGCGCAGTTTGATTTGGCCGCCCGCTATACCTACCTGGCGGCAAAAGCTTACGACTATGAGACGACGCTCCTGTCGGAGGATACGCTGGCCGGCCAGCGGTTCCTTACCAACATCGTGCGCGAGCGTCAAGTGGGTTCAATCGTATGGAGCGTGCCGCAGGTCGGGAAGGGGCTGGGCGACGCGTTGGCGGTGATGCAACGCAACTTTGAAGTTCTTGAGCCGCAACTCGGGTTTAACAATCCGCAGGTCGAGACGAACCGGTTCTCGTTGCGCCAGGAGAAGTTCCGGGTGCTCCCGGGCGAGGAAGGCGATGAGGCCTGGCGGACGGTGCTGAACCAGGATTACGCCATGTACGGCGCGGGCCGCGTGGCAAACCTGTGGGATGTTCCCGAGTTCAGCCGGCTCTGCGTTCCGCCGTCGGGCTTCGGCAGTGTCGAGCCGGGCCTGGTAATTCCGTTCACCACGACCATTGAAGAGGGCAAGAACTTCTTTGGCCATGACGCGGGCGGCCAGGACAGCTCCTACGATTCGACGCAGTTCGCCACGAAGATCCGTTCGGTGGGCGTGTGGTTCAGCAATTACGATTACCTGGGACTGTCGAATACGCCTCGGGTGTGGCTGGTGCCGGCGGGCACGGACGTGCTGCGCTCGCCGACGGACGCGCTCGGGCATTTGCGGGAGTTTAACGTGCTTGACCAGTTGCTCCCGGTTCCGTTCCCGATTACGACAACCGACCTCGAGGATCCGGCGTGGATACCTTCGGTGGATTCGCTTTCCGGCGAATTCCTGTCGATCCGCCGTTTCGGCCGGTTCCGCGCCTACCACGACAGCGGCGATTTCGACGTCGCCGAGATGCAGCGCGACAGCCGGCTGATCGGGCGTTCGGTGTGGAACACGCAGTGGATGCTGATCATCCCGGCGAGCACGCTGTCGAGCGACCGGGAAGAGGGGCTCGAGCGATTTATCAACGGCCGCTTGGTTAACGGTACGCGCGACGGGAACGGCGTGTCGGACATCAAGTTGTTCTTTGAAACCTACGCTTATCCGAGAGTGAAAAAATGACCTTTAGAGCTTTTCAGGCTGGATTAGGCAACGTCAGGAGCTTGGCAATGTACGAGCCGATTGGACATGGGATGAAGCTGTTTCTTTGCGTTCTGGCGCTTGCGCTGTGTGCATGCCCGGCGTTTGCCGGCATACCGCAACCGGGCGTGGTGCTGTTTGGTAAAGTGATCGATGAAGACGGCGCCCAGGTGACGCAGGGCCAGGTTGTTTGGAGTTTCACGCCCGAAGCCGGCGGGGCAACCGTGGAGGTGTCCACGGAGTTGCGCGAGATTCCAGGCCCGGACGGGCCGTTTTCTTACCGTGTCGTGTTGCCTTTCGAATCGGCGGCGCCGGGCCATCCCGTTTCGGGAGACGCGCTTCCGGTAACGGTCGAGTCGGTGAGCTATACGCGGGAAGGGCGGTTGTTGGAGAGCGAGGTGGCGATGACGCACGTTGTGAGCCTTTCCGATTCGGATGTGAGCAGTGTCCAGCGGGTGGATTTGTGCATCGGCTGCGGGGAATCGGCGTCGATGTACCATTCGGCGGATGTGAACGAGGATTATCGGATTTCCCTGGAAGAATTGCTGCGCGTGATGGAGCTTCACGTTACCACGGCATCGCACGAATACCATGTCGATTCCGCGGGAGTGGACGGCTACGGGCCGGGTTTCGGTTCCCGCGACGGCAACCCCCATACGGGCGATTACTACGGCGGGTCGGACTGGCGGCTGGGGGTGCAGGAGCTGGTTCGCGCGATAGACCTTCACACTTCCACGCCCAACCACGCGTACCTCACGGAGTGGTCCAGTGAAGACGGATTCCGCAAGGACGACGGCACGGTGTACGGCACGGAACTGTTCGGCGGCGGCCTCTACATGCAGCGTACGATCCAGGGCGGGCGAGCCGGAGCGGGGCGCACGCTGAACTTCACGGTTACCGTGGAATTCCAGGGCGGCGAACCGATCAGCGCGATGGGTTTGTTTGAGCCGCTGCCGCCGGGTTGGACGTACACAGGGGTTGCGGGCACAGAACCTCCTTTGCTCAGGCCTGCATTCGGCGCCTCGGGCCAACTGGACTTCACCTGGTTCCCCGTTCCTTCATTCCCGTGTACCTTGAGCTACTTTGTAAATGTTTCTGAAGCGGTCAACATGGCCGACGGGTTCTGCGAGCTGTTCGGTGAAGGCATTTACCGGACGGTGGCGGGAAACGACTGTCAGAAGAGCGTGCCGTTGTGGGGGTACGACCCCGCTTCGACCGATACGGACGGCGACGGCGTGACAGACATGTTGGAAGGCGGGGGAGACGCGGATTCGGACGGAGTTCCGAACTTCCTGGACGTGGACTCGGATAACGACCACTTGTCGGACCTGCAAGAGGCGGCCTACGACGGCGATCCGGGTTACAACCCGTACCACCCGGTGCTGAATCCGGGCGGCACGGACCTGGATATGTACAGCCCCGATACCGACGGCGACGGGATAAGCGACGGAAGCGAAATCTCGTTCGGTTACGACCCGCTGAGAGAAGATCCCGGAGTCGACTTGCCGGTGTCGGGCGCGTTTGGCTTAACGGCGCTGGCGTTGCTGATTGGCGCGGCGGGCATTGTTGCGTCGGCGCGACGGACAAAGGGCAGTCAAGGCGGCGTGGCGAAATGATTAACATCGGCATAAAGGATTCAGTCATGTATTCGAAGAACGGCATGGGCAATGGCGGGTTTTGGAAAAGCCTCGGGATTCTGCCGCTGGTGTTGCTGCTAACGTTTTTTGCCATGCCCAGCCGGGCGCTTACCATCACCGGCCAGAACCCTGATCCGCTTTCAGCGACTGAGGATACGCCGTTTGCGTTGAGCCTGACTTGCCTTACAACAGACGACCCTTCCTTTCCGGATAATGACCATAGGTTATATGTAGAGGATGGTCAATATTCTTACGCCTACGTTAATGACCATCAGTTCACGATTACGCCGCAACAAAATTTCAATGGTGCGCTGTCCGTAAACATCAGGGTTCGCACCTTTTTTGGCTTAGGTTATGAGTACGATGACTACACGGTAAGCGTCCAAGTCGCTCCACAGAACGACGCGCCCGTGCTGGACAACAGCGGCGACATGGTAATGACCACGATTGCCGAGGATGAAGCCGACCCGGCCGGCGACCTGGTTTCAAGCATTCTGGCGAGCGTTGCCCCGCTGGATCCCGTGACGGACATTGACGCGGGCGCCGTCGAGGGCATGGCGATTGCGTCGGCAAACGGGACAAATGGGGCGTGGGAGTACTCGCTCGACGGAGGGACATCCTGGACGAGTTTCGGGGCCGTATCCGGTACCCAGTCGCTCTTACTGGCCGCTGACAATTTGGTTCGTTTCATTCCGGCCGAGAATTTTACGGGCACGGTAGATCCAGGGTTTATCTTCCGGGCCTGGGACCAAAGTTCGGGCAGCGCGGGGGACAAGGCCGACAGCGATTCTGTCAATGGCGGCACCACGGCGTTCAGCACGGGGTTGGAGTCGGTCAGCATAAGCGTCACGGCCGTCAATGATGCGCCTGTGCTGGACAACAGCGACGATTTTCTTTTGGCGGCCATGAATGAGGATGAAGTGGGGATGGCCTATGCGGTTCAGGCGGTACTGAGCTTGAGCACCGTGGCAGATCCAATTACCGACCCGGACGCGGGCGCCGTGGAAGGAATCGCGGTTACGAGCGCAGACACGACGAACGGCGCTTGGGAATACTCGTTGAACGGGGGAACGACCTGGACAAGCTTTGGAACCGTATCGGGGACGCAATCGCTGTTACTGTCCGTTGACGACCATGTCCGTTTTGTGCCGGCGGCCGACTGGTACGGCACGCTGGACCCCGGCTTCAGTTTTCGCGCCTGGGATCAAACTTCCGGCGCCGCCGGAAACAAGGTGAACACCAACACAAACGGCGGCGCCACCGCATTCAGCACGGATGTGGGATCGGTTAAAATCACGGTTAATCCCATCCCCGATGCCCCTGTGTTGGACAACAGCGGCGACATGCATATGACGGCCGTCAATGAAGACAACACAAATGCCAGCGATTTGGTTTCGACCATTCTGGCCAGCGTGGCTCCGCTCGACCCAGTGACGGATGGAGATCCGGGTGCGGTGGAAGGCATGGCAATAGATGCGACTAATACCACAAACGGTATCTGGGAGTACTCGCTGAACGGAGGGACATCGTGGACCGATATGGGGAACGTGAGCGAGAGCCAGGCGCTTTTACTGGCGGCCGATGACCTGATTCGCTTCCGGCCGTCTTTGAACTGGAACGGGGCGGTGGATCCGGGTTTCCGTTTTCGCGCGTGGGATCAGACTTCGGGCAGCCACGGGAGCAAGGTAAACAGCACGGTGAACGGGGGCTCCACCGCTTTCAGCACCGCGCAGGAATCGGTGCGGATTGAGGTTATTGCCGTAAACGACATACCGGAAATCACCGGCCAAGTAAGCATGATCCAGCCAAAAGACACGCCGTTCACGATTGACCTGTCTCATGTGACGGCAATAGACGTTGAAAGCACGTGGCCGGACGATTTTACGTTGTCGGTGCTTAACGATACGCCTCCGCCGGATTACACGCATTCGGGCAACGAAGTGACGCCGGACTCCGGTTTTGAAGGCACGCTTGAGGTCCGAATCACGGTGAACGACGGCACGGACGACAGCGCCGTTTATCTGTTCGAGGTGCTGATAACGGACAACCCCGTGATTACGGGCCAGGTTCCGCTTGTAACGGTTCAGGAAAAAGAGTTGACGCTCGAACTGGCTTATCTGAAGGTTTGGGACAAGGACAGCGCCTATCCGACGGGATTCACGTTGAACGCGGGCGACGGAACGAACTATACGCGCGACGGCAACACGATCACGCCGGACGCGGCTTTTCACGGCACGCTTACTGTGCCGGTGACGGTCAATGACGGCACGAACGATAGCGACAGTTTCGACCTGTCCGTGGTTGTCCTCACGGAACCGGGGCTGACGACGGCTGAGGAAGCAGCTCTGAGTGTCGGGCCGACGATGGAAGCCCTTCCGGAGTGGGACGCAGGTTGGACGTTGAGCCTCGCAGATGGAAGCGATTATACCTTCAGCAATCTTATAGTCACACCGGACACCAATTTCACGGGCGATCTGGAGGTCGCTGCCAGCATTAACGACGGTACGGACGACAGCAATACGTTTTACTTAACAGTCGAGGTGACGCCGGTGAACGACGCACCGGTGCTTGACGATACCGCCGACATGTACCTCCAGGCAATCGATGAGGACACGGCTGCGCCTGCCGGGGACCTTGTTTCCGACATTCTAGTCAGCGATTTGGCGGACGCGGTGACGGACGTCGACGACAGCGCCTTGCGCGGCGTGGCGATCACAAACACCGACGGCTCCAATGGGGTCTGGGAGTATTACTTGAACGCTGTTGACGGGTGGCAGTCAATCCGAGATACGTCGAATCCGGATCAGATCTCGGAATCACGGGCGTTGTTGCTCCCCGATACGGCGATGATACGGTTCCGTCCGGCGGCAAACTTTAATGGAACCGTCGACCCGGGGTTGACGTTCCGGGCGTGGGACCAGACCTCGGGTGACAACGAAGACAGGGTAAGCGTTACGTCAAACGGCGGAACCACGGCCTTCAGCGAAACATCGGATACGATTCGCATAACGGTTAATCCAATCAACGACCCGCCGACCGCGAACGACGACACGGTAAGCGTTAACGAGGATGAAGAAACCCAGATAAACGTGTTGGCGAACGACGTTGACGTTGAGGGCTGGAATTACGCGCAATTGACCGTGACGCGCAAGCCGGCCTTCGGTTCAACGGGTGTCGACCCGGCAACCGGCCTTATCACCTATGTGCCCACCACCAACTATTCCGGGCCGGATTCGTTCGTATATCAGGCGGTGGACAGCGGCGACAACGGCGAACCGGCGCTGAGCGATTCGGCGACCGTGTACATCCTGGTCGAAGGCGTCAACGATCCGCCTACCGCGGTTGCCGACTGGGCGGCCACGGAATCCGGCAGCACAGTAATGATCGACGTGTTGAAAAACGACAGCGACGTCGAGACCATTCTGACCTCTGCGAATGTAGTCAAGATTGAAACAATGCCAAGCGGCGGCGTGATCACGAACATGGATCCCGTCACTTTTGAAGTGCCCGGCGGCGTGCTGGCATACGCGGCGAACGAAGATTTTGCCGGATACGACACGTTTCAGTACCGGGTGTTCGACAGTGGACTTCCGCTGCCGGCGCAATCGAGCGTGGGTACGGTAACGGTCGAGGCAAGCCAACCGGAGTTGACGGTGAGCACGCTTGCCGATAATGACGACGGCGATCTGTCCGAGGGCAACCTTTCCCTGCGGGAGGCCTTCAAACTGATAGCGCCGGATGGAACGATTACGTTCGACCCGGACCTTTTCGGGTTGTCGCTGGCGACGATAAAACTGGTGGACGGCGAGTTGTCGGCGCGCCACGGATTTACGCTGATAGGGCCGGGTGCGGATCTTCTTTTGGTGGACGCGGACAATCTGTCGCGCATTCTGTCGCTGTCTTCGGGTGTAGTGGCGATAGAAGGGATTGCGTTTTCGGGCGGCCGGACGGAAGACGAAGCCGGGGCGGGGGCTTTTGTGCCGGCAGCGGCTACGCTCGAACTTACCAACTGCGTGATCGCGGACAGCATGACGGTGGATACCGACGGTGTTGACAACGAACCCGGCGGCGGCATCTACAGCGAGGGGTTCGTCGCCTTGACCAACTGCACCGTGTCGGGGAACATCGCGGCGGGTTCCGGCGGGGGCATCTACAGTGCACTTTCACTGGATCTGCGTAATGTGACCGTCTCAAGCAATACGGCTTTGGGTGACGGCGGGGGCATAAATGTGGTGGATGGCGCGGCGTCTTTGTCGAGTTGCACCGTCACGGCCAATATGGCGGAAACCGGCGGGGGCATCAGTAAAGAGACGGGCACGCTCGAACTGGCCAACACGCTCGTGGTGGGCAATCTGGCCGTTGGCGCGGCAAACGACGTCGACGGAATCGTTGACAGCAACGGGTTCAACATCATTGAAGATGCCTCGAACAGCGAGGGCTGGGTTGAACAGGACTACACGGGCATTCCGGCGGATGTTGTTCTGGAACCGACGCTATGCGAAAACGGCGGCCCGATGCCGACACATGCGCTTCTCGCGGACAGCCCCGCAGTAGACGCCGGAGACGATACCGCCGCGCTTGCGGCAGGGTTGACGACGGACCAGCGCGGCGCGGGTTTCGACCGTGTAGGCGGCGACACCGTGGACATCGGCGCTTATGAAACTCATGTCGTTTATGTAGAAACGCTGGCCGACGAAGACGACGGGGACGACGATGTCTCGTTGCGCGAAGCCATCGGGCTTGTGTATCCGGGCGATCGGATCATCGTGGGCGAGGGCGAGCTTGTTTTAGACCCGGCTCTGGGCGTCTTGCAGATCATGTCGGGCCTGGCAATCATTGGGCCGGGCGCGGATTTGCTGACTATAAGCGGCGGCGACGCGGTTCCCATCCTCTACATTCCCGCCACCGAAGCAGAAGTGGTCATCCTCGGTTGCACGTTTACGGGAGGTTACGACAGCGCAGCCGTCAGAAACAGCGGCGGGAGCGTGCTGTACAGTTTCGGCACGGTGCGCATGACGGATTGTATCTTGGACGGGAACATGGCCGACGGACTGGACGGCGGCGCGTTGCACAATCGCGGCAGCATGACGCTGCATTCGTGCCAGATCGAAAACAACGAGGCATCCAACCTCGGTGGAGCAATCGTGAACTGGGGCGGTTACCTCGTCCTGGACAATTGCGCAGTAGAAAATAATTCAGCAGGTTATCTCGGCGGGGCGATTGCCAACTTGATGGCCGGCGCCGTCGAGATCGGGGCCAGCAGCTTTACGGCCAACCAGTCGGCGTTGGGCGGCGGCGTTCATAACGCAAGCTCGACCTCCATGGAAGTGGCGGGCTGTTGTTTCGCGGGCAATACGGCTTCTTCGGACGGCGGCGCGATACAGAACCTGGGCGCGCTGACGTCGGTCAACACCACGCTTACAGGCAATACGGCCAGCCGGAGTGGAGGCGGTCTATGCCAGTCAGGCGGAACAGCGACGCTGGTCAACTGCACGGTTACGGCCAACACTTCGGATTTTCTTAACAGCGGCGCGGGCGAAGGCGGCGGCATTTTCCGCGGAGGCGGGACCGTCTCGCTTGGCAACACGGTGGTGGCCGGCAATTACGACACGCCGCTAAACGGCGGGTTTGGAAACATTCGCCCGGACATTTCGGGCGCGGTGACCACTCAGGGGCATAACCTGGTGGGCATCGCCACCGGGGCGACGGGTATAACCAACGGCGTCAACGGCGACTTGGTAGGCACAAGCACGGCGCCGCTCGACGCGTTCCTGGGCCCGTTGGCGGAATACGGCGGCTCCGGCATGAGCCATATGCCCCGGGTACAAAGCCCCGTAATCGATGCCGGTAACAGCACACTCGTGGCAAGCCCCCCGTTCTACGGGCCGCCGTTCTCGGATCAGCGCGGACAGGCTTTTGACCGCATCATCGACGGAAACGGCGACGGCACGGCCGCGGTGGACATTGGGGCGGTCGAGTATCATCCCACGCAAGCTACGTTTGCCTCGACGCCCGTCACAAGCGTTCTCGAAGACGAACTTTATTCTTACACGGTGGTGGTCAACGACGAGGATTTGTCGGAAATCTTCGCGCTTACGGCGCCGACCCTGCCCTATTGGATGACGCTGGAGGACCATGGCGACGGGACGGCGACGCTTTCGGGCACGCCGGACAACGGGGCGTTAGCGCCCGATTACGACCAGGCAGAGTATGATGTGGAGATCGAGGTGGTCGATTGGGCGGGAGAAACCGCCACGCAGTCGTTCACGGTAACCATAACGGGCGTGAACGACGCGCTTACAGCCGTGGACGACGACGTAGAAACCGACGAGGACGTGCCGCTCCAGATAAACGCGCACGCCAACGACACCGATATTGACGGGGCGCCGGACCCGGCAACAGTGAGTGTCACGAGCGGTCCGTCGCACGGCGCCACCCAGGTCGATCCGGTAACGGGCCTGATTACATACACACCGGACCTGAACTATAACGGAAGCGACAGCTTCACGTACGAGGTTTACGACGACGGGACACCGCTCCCGGCTTTGTCCTCGACGGCGACGGTTACGGTAACGATAGCCGCAATAAACGATGCGCCCTTTGCGCAGGATGATGTTGATTTTACCGATGAAGACACGCCGGTCGTCATCGATCCACTGTTGAATGACGCGGATGCTGACGGAAACGTCATTCCTGCGTCTGTAACGATAGCGAGCGGCCCGTCTCACGGTTCCGCGACGGTTGATGCCGGCGCCGGGACAATTACGTACGTTCCAAGCCCGGATTACAACGGCTTGGACAGCTTTACGTACTCGGTGAGCGACGATGGGAGCCCGTTGCCGGCGGAAACTTCGACGGCGGAGGTTGTGGTGACGATTGCGCCGGTGAACGACGCGCCGCGCCTCCAGGACGACACGGCCCTGACCAATGAAGACACGCCGGTAAGCGTGGACGTGCTGGCGAACGATATGGACGTGGAGACGACGGTTGTGCCTTCGACCGTGGCGGTGATCGAGGGGCCGTCCAACGGCACAACTCTTGTAAACCCGGCGACGGGCGCTGTCGTGTATGCGCCGAACGCCGATTTCAACGGCCAGGACAGCTTCCGTTACCAAGTCGCGGACGCGGAAGGTCCGGCGGCGCTGTATTCGGCAGCTACGGTGAACGTCACGGTGCAGGCGGTGAACGACCCGCCGCGCACCGTTGTCGATACGGCCCAAACCGATGAAGACAACGCGGTCACCATAGACGTTCTTGCGAACGACAACGACGTGGACGGCGCAGTGGTTCCGAGTTCGGTGATTCTCGCAGCGCTTCCTTCGCATGGCGCGGCTGCTGTCGATCCCGCCACCGGCAGCATTACGTACACGCCGGCCGATGACTACAACGGCACGGACGCTTTTGCTTACAAGGTATATGACAATGGAAGTCCCCTGCCCGCGCAGTATGCGATGTGCGCGGTGAACGTGACGATTCGCCCCGTGAACGATCCGCCAAAGGCCATCACCGACGTCGTCAGCACGCCGGAAGACACTTCGATCTTGATCAGCGTGCTTCAGAACGACAGGGATGTCGACGGAAGCGTTGTGGCGGCCACGCTGGCGGTCAGCCAGGCGCCAAGCCACGGAACCGCGGCGGTCGAGTCTTCCGGCGGTGTTATCCGGTATACGCCGTCCAAAGATTACAACGGCATCGACGAGTTTACCTACACGATCAGCGACAACGGTACGCCGTTGCCCGCGCTGACATCTACGGGGCAAGTGATTGTCAATGTCGGGATGGTGAACGACGACCTCGTTGCGGTTGACGATACGGCTGAGACGGACGAGGATACGCCGGTCACCGTCCAAGTGCTCGCCAACGACTCGGATATAGACGGCGACCTGCTGCCGGAAAGCGTGACGGTGACCGACGGCCCGAGTCACGGCGCCGCCGAAGTCGATCCGGCCGATGGGTCGGTGACGTACACGCCGGACACGAATTTCAACGGGACAGACACGTTCACCTACCTGGTTTATGACGATGGGACGCCGTTGCCGGGCAGCGTGGGGACGGCCGAGGTGACCGTGACGGTGCATGCGGTGAACGATGCGCCCGTGTTGACGGTTCCGGGCGCGCTGGGCACGTTCCAGGAGACGAACACTCCCCTGGACCACGTAACGGTGATGGATCTCGACTACAAGGAGGCCTCCGGCCAGCTTGAAGTCCGGCTCGATGCAAGCCACGGCAGTTTGACTATGGCCTCGGTTGCAGGTTTAACCGTGCACGCGGGTGCCAACGGCACTTCGAGCATGACGCTTCGCGGATCCCAGGATGCCCTGAACATCGCCTTGTCTTCGTTGACCTACCGCGGCGACTACCTCTACTACGGAAGCGACGTCGTGGAGATTACGGTCAGCGACCTGGGCAACACCGGGGCGCCCGGTTCCCTCGAGGATTCGGGCGAAGTGGACCTGCTTCTCACGCCGACGCTGCTGTTTGTCACCATGCTGGACGACGAGGTTGACGGCGACTTCAGCCCCGGCAATGTCTGTCTCCGCGAGGCGCTGGCCGAAATCGCGCCGGACGGCAGGATCGAATTCGCGCCCGAGCTTACGGGCGTAATCACGCTGAACCCGCAACTCGGGCAGTTGAAGATTGACCGCTCGCTTACGGTCCAGGGACCGGGAGCGAAAGACCTGGCTGTTAGCGGCGGGTTGGCCTCGCGCGTGTTCTCCGTGAATGACGGCGACCTGGAGATCAACAAGGACGTCGTTATCGCGGACGTGACGATTGCAGACGGGTATCCGGGCGCAGACACCACGGGCGGCGCAATCACGAACGCCGAGCGGCTGGCGCTGGTCCGGTGCAACATCCTGGGCAGCAGCGCCATGAAGGGCGGCGGCATTTACAACGCGGGCGAGCTTGAAGTGTTTGGCTGCACGGGCGCGGGCAACAGCGCCTCCGACGTCGGCGGCTTCGTCATCAGCCTGGGCCAGAAAAAACTGCGCCTGCAAAGCTCCACGCTTACGGACAACGTTGCCCGGCACGGCGGCGCCGTGATGAACCTGGGCACGGCCCTCCTGGCGAATTCGACTATTTCGGGCAACCTGGCGACGGCCAGCGGGGCCGGCGTTTACCAGGGCGGCAACGAGCCGGCCATCGTGGTGAACTGCACGGTAACGGCAAACGTGGCCGACCACCAGGCAACCTCAAGCGGGAACGGCGGCGGGCTGTTCACGCTCAGCGGGGCCATGCCCATCGATGTCCGAAACAGCATCGTTGCGGGCAACCTGGACATGTCCGGCAACGCGGGTGCGGGCACTGTGCATGCCGACGTTTCAGGCATATTTACCGGCAACCAGAACAACTTCATCGGCACGGCCGCCGGCGGACTCGGATTTGGCGGGACCGACCTGATCCTGTCCGACAGCGGGTACGACGATCTCAGTGTCGTGTTCTCACCCGAGCTCGCTGACAACGGCGGGCCGACGTTTACGCACGCCCTGCCGCTGTTCAGCATCGCGGTCAATGCGGGCGACAACGCCTTCGTGGTAGCGCCCGATTTCGACGGACCGCCGTTCTACGACCAGCGCGGCGCGGATTTCGACCGGATCGAGCGGCACGTGGTCGACGTTGGCGCTTACGAGTTGCAGTCTTTCAGCCCGGCGCTGACAGTTACGGTAAGCCGGGCCGACGGGCAGGACGCCACAACCGCGTTCATGCCGCTCGTTTTTGATATCAACTTCAGCGAAATCGTCTCCGGATTCGATGTGAGCGACGTTGTAAACGCCGGGACCTCGGCGGGTGTTGTCTTTGCCGTCAGCGACCTCGGCGGCGGGCACTACAGGCTCACCGCCGAAACGAGTTCGAACGGCACCGTTGCGCCGCTCATTCCGGCGGGCAGCGCCTGGGATTCCTGGAACGAATACAACCCGCAGTCGACCGGCACACAAGGGACGGTCGTGTTCCTCGATACGTTGGACACCGACGGGGACGGCCTGCTCGACCTCGTCGAAGGACGGCGCGACCCCGACAAGGACGGTATACCCAATTACCAGGATCTGGATTCGGATAACGACGGAGTGCCCGACGAGATCGAGGCCATTCTGGGCACGGATTGGGAGAACGTGGATGAGCCCGATTCGACCCTGACGTTCACGCCGAGCTCATTCGAGGTCGGGCCCGATGCGGGCGAGGTGACGACGGATGTGGCGCGGTACGGCGCGGTCTCGCTTTCCTGGACCGCGGCGCCGGCGGCGGGCTCGGAGTGGATTACGATACTTTCGGGCGCAACGGGAACGGATACGGGCAGCATCGTGCTGGCGTACGAGAAAAACCCGGCGCTGGCCGAGCGGACGGGCACGGTCGTCATCGATGCCCCCGGCGGCTCGGCCTTCCCGAGAGAACTGACCGTGACGCAGGCGCCTTGCACGCTCGGCGTACCGGGGAATGTGACGGCCACCGTAAATTACGAGGAAAGCGTGGTGCAGTTGACGTGGACCGCCGCTGAAGGTGCAAGCAGCTACAACATCTACCGCGACGGCGCCGACGATCTCCTGCTGGCGACGGCGACGGGCCTGTCGTTCACGGTCCGGCCGGGGGCGGAACCGCTTTCCGGTTGCGCCGCGCTTACCGACAATCCCGGCGACCACAGCTTCTGGGTTGCCGCTGTCAACGAATGCGGCGAGGGTGAAGCGGTGCAGGCGACGCTTCTGACGAAAGACGCGGTTCTGGAGCGGGTATTCCCGCGGGCGAAGTCGGAGGACGGCGCGCAGGTTGCCGCTCCCGATTCGCCGCTGGCGGTACGCCTGCGCGCGGATGAGCCCATTGCCGCCGAAACCGTCTGGGGCGTTGTTTACGCCAACGGCTTCGAGAGCAACGCCGTGGCATGGCAGCCGTACGAGGACTCGGACGGAAGCGACGGCTGGGTCGTGTGCGTGCCGCAAACGCCATGGGCATCCGGAGAAACCGTAACAATGATCGCGGGCGCGCAGACGGCGTCGGGCGCTGAGGTCGGGCCGACGGCTTATACCTTCCATATCGAGCCCGCGGACGCAGCCGCGAAGAGCGGCGCCGGCGAGCCCCTGTGGCAGCCGGTTGCGGGCCGCGACTATACGGCAACTCACGAGGCGGCGAAACCCGCCGTTGTTGCGCCGCTGGGCGCCGACGCGGTTGCCCCATTGGCCGGAGGCTTGGGCCCGGTTTACGAGGTGGGCCCCGACGAGGTGTTCGAACAGCCCCGCCGCGTATGGCTGCCGGCTCCCGAGAATTTCGACCCCCGGTTCCCGGCCCTCTACTACGGCCAAGGCTCGGGCGAGGACGTATCTTGGCATCCGGCTGAGGTGGTCGAAGGATGGCTGACGCCCGCCGAGGTGCTGGTGCTGGAGGTGGACGGGGTTGTATATGTCGGCTTGGAAATCACCCACGGCGCCACGGTCCAATTCGGCCTTCCGGGCCTCTTGGATGCGCAACAGGGGGCGGGCGTGTTGCCTTTCGGGATTGGAAGCGCGTTCGATATTACGGGCCGCCTCGGCGACATGCTCGTCTTGCTGGCGGCGGTCGCGGCGCTGATTCTGCTGCCGAAGCAACCTGCCGGCAAGCGGGCCGCGTTGCGGAAAATTAACCCGCGCAAATAGTGAGAAGGATGTGGTGAAGGTTCAGGCCCCGGGCTGATTGACCTGCGCCCAAGCGCCGCGTTGCGCGGACAGCTCGCCCGCGTGCAGGACGCGCTGCAGGTAGATGCCGTCGCGCAGGGAAGGCGCCGGGGCCCGGTCTTGGGCGATGCACTCGAGGAAGTTGAACATGCAGTGCATATGCGCCCGAAGCCATCCGGGCGACACTTTGGGGCTCGGAAACCCCGTGGCCGGGGCCGGATACTGCTGAATGCATTCAATCTTCTTGAAGCCCCTGTTGCCGCCGAGCGGGCCGGCCGTGTCGCGCATATCGTAGACTTCCAGCCAGTTCGGGTCCATGAGGTTGAACCGCATCGCTCCGTGTTCGCCGTGGATTTCGAACCTCAGTTCGTCGCACGTGCCCGTGGCGACTTTCGAGGCCTCGATTGTACCGATGGCCCCATTGGCGTGACGCACGAGCGCGACCGTGGCGTCGTCGGTATCGACTTTAACCGGCTCGCCGGTTTCGGCGCTGGGGCGTTGGCGGTGGAACGTAAGGCTTTCGGCGTTGACCGCGTCAATTTGGCCCACCAGATGCGACATCAAGTCGACCGCGTGCACCCCCATATCGAAAAACACGCCGCCCCCGCCGCGTTTCGGGTCGGATTTCCACTGCAGGGGCCTGTTCGGGTCGATGTTGCTCGAGTGGAGGTATGCGGCCCGATAGTGGGCTACCCGGCCCAGGAACCCGGACTCGGCCAGTTGTTTCGCGCGCATGATGGCGGGAAAGAACCGGTACTGCAACACCATCTGATGCTTGCCCGAATAGGTGGCGCCGCGCAACGTTTTTTCCAGTTCACCGGCTTCGTCTACATTGGCGACGGCCGGCTTGTCGCAGTATATGTGTTTGCCGGCTTGAATTGCGGCCTTGATCTGTTCGAGATGCGCGCCGTTCGGCGACGCGATGCAAACCGCGTCGATTTCCGGATCGTCGATAAGGTCGCGGTAGTCTTCGGTGACACGCCGGTAGTAGCCGGTGGCGGCCGCTTTTTCGCGTTTCCCTGCGCTTGGGTTGCAAATCGAGATATGCTTAATCTTGAACGGGCAGTCGTAAAACAGCGGCAGGTTAATCAAACCATAGGTGTGGGTTTTGCCCATGAAGCCGTAGCCGAAAATGCCAACGCCAATTTCCATTCCGGCGGTCTCCTTGTGGTGTGTCAACCTTCAAACGGCCGGGCGAAAAACTTGAAGCCGTGCGCGTTTTCCCATTCGCTGATGAATGCTTCGGAAGTCTCCGCACCGCCGGGCGCCGGCTCGTAACTTACCAGTTCCTTGCCTTGCCGGATTGCCTCGCTCAAAGCCGCATGGCCGGCCACGGTTAGATGATAGCCATCCCGGTCAGTCACGCGGATCGGTCCCGGCTCACCTTCCGCCGGCGCGCGCGTGGGGAACAGGGCTTTGGGCGAGGCCCAGAGTTTGGGGAAGTCCTTGCCCGCCAACCATTTATGGAAGCAATCGGCAACAATTTCAGCCACGGCTTCCGGGGTGGCCACCGACGTGTCCACCACCAGGTCGTAATTTTCCAGGTTGCCCAGATCCACGCCGTACAAGTCCGCAAAACGCCTGGTTTCGCTGGCTTTACGGTCAACCAGCCCCTGGTAGGCCTCCTCGACGGAGGCGTATTTTTCGCTTTTCCGCCTCGTATCCCCGAAGATACGTTGCGCGGCGATCTTGTCGTGCACCTGCAGATAGCACTTGAACGAGTACGGGACGAAATGCCACGCCAGCCGGGAATCGAACACGCACCGTTCGTTTTCCGCGGCCAACTTCTCGGTCATTCCGTCGATTTCGTGGTCGATGGAGGGTTCTTTTTCGGCGAGCTGGTTGAGTTCCAGCGTGGTCATGCCCTTTTGGGCGGCCAAGGCGCGCTGCATGTCGCCGGTGGAATAATAGGGCGCCGCAAGCTGTTGGGCGACGGCTTTTCCCACGACGGTTTTACCACTGCCCAGGGCGCCCGTGATCGTGATGATTTCTTTTCCCATAAGCGCAAGCCTATCCGGTTCCGGATCGGCCAGTCAAGAGAGGTACGGCCTTCGTCATCATGCGAGGCTGGACAGGCGTTTAGTAAGGATTGGACGCATAATCCGGCGGTGGCCCGGAACCCGCGAGTTTTATTGAACTTAACGCGGGTATATGGTATCATCTAATGCTTTGAAAGGGGAGATCTGCCTTTTCGGAGGTCTCTCAAATTGTTGTCAAAAGAAGGTTTAACATGTTCGAGTCCCTGAACAAAAGACTGGAAAACGTCTTTAAAAACATTCGCGGCCAGGGCAAGCTGACCGAGAAGAACATGAAAGACAGCCTCCAGGAAATCCGGATGGCTTTGCTTGAGGCCGACGTTAATTATAAGGTCGTCAAGCAGTTCATCCAGGACGTTCAGGAGGCGGCGGTCGGCCAGAAGGTCATCGAGAGCGTTAATCCGGGCCAGATGATCGTCAAGATCGTCCACGACGAGCTGGTCAACATCATGGGCGAGAAGAACGAGCCGCTCCGAATGGCCGACAATCCGCCGACGATCATCATGATGGTGGGACTGCAGGGGCAGGGTAAAACCACCACGGCCGGCAAGATTGCCGCAATGCTCAAACGCAAAGGCCACAAGCCCCTTATGGTCGGCGCCGACGTGTACCGCCCCGCCGCCATCAAACAGCTCGAAGTGGTCGCCCAGCAGGCCGGCGTCGAGAGTTTCAGCCTTGGCGAAAATGCCAACCCGGTCGATACGTGCGTCATGGCGCGCGGCGAAGCGCAGATGCGCGGGTGCGACACGATCATCCTCGATACGGCCGGCCGGCTTCACGTTGACCCCCAGATGATGGGCGAGGTCCGGCAGATACATGGGGCCGTCAACCCGAACGAGATCCTGTTTGTGGCCAACGCCATGCAGGGGCAGGACGCGGTCAACAGCGCCAAAGAGTTCCATGCCACGCTGCCGCTCACCGGCGTGATCCTTACGCAGATGGACGGCGACGCCCGCGGCGGCGCCGCGCTCAGCCTGATTAACGTCACCGGCTGCCCAATCAAGTTTATCGGCACCGGCGAGCGGCTCGACGCCCTTGAAGCGTTCCACCCCCGGCGGATGGCCGACCAGATCCTCGGAATGGGCGATATTGTTTCCGTGGTGGAGAAGGCCCAGGAGGTGGTTGACCGCGAGCAGGCCCAAAAGTTCCAGGAGAAGGCCCGGAAAGCCTCCTGGGATTTGGAAGATTTTCTCGAGCAGATCCAGCAGGTCAAGAAGATGGGCCCGCTCGGCGATCTGATGAAAAAAATCCCCGGGTTCAGCAAGGCCATGCCCAAAGGCATGGATTTCGATGAGGACGAGGTTAAATACACCGAAGCCATTATCCGGTCGATGACGCCCTACGAACGCCGGCACCCGAAAATTATCAACGGCAGCCGGCGCCGGCGGATCGCCGAGGGCAGTGGAACTACTATCCAGGATATCAACCATCTCCTCAAAGATTTTGATAAAATGAGGAAGATGGTGAAACAGATGATGAAGGGCGGCCCGAAAGGGCGTGGTCCCCGGCCGTCGATACCGTTCGGTTAGGCCAGATCGTTTTAAAGAAGAAAGGGAACAAATGGCGACAGTAATTCGTTTAAAACGCGGTGGGCGGACCCACGCTCCTTGTTATCGCGTGGTCGTAATGGATTCGAGGGCGCGCGCGCGCGGCCGCGAGATCGACATCATCGGGTATTACCATCCCTGCGCGAAGCCCGAAGCCGTTGTTGAGGTCAATGAGGAAAAAGCCAGGGATTGGCTGGCCAAAGGGGCTCAAACAAGCGAAACCGTGCGCAGCATACTGTCCAGTAAGGGCATCATTGCCGCGCACGCAAATCAGGCTTCGGTCACCGAGAGTTCGCCGAGCGAAAGCTCGGAAGGCGAAGGTTCGGAACAGAAGGCTGGAGACGTGGAGGACGCCTCATCGGAGGCCGCGGCGGCGGAGTAGGCTGACAGTTTGCGCCGTGGGCCCGCAGTGGAGTCCACAACACTGGCATTGGAATCATAAGGTGAAAGAACTAGTCGAGCTGATAGCGAAGAAGCTGGTCGAACACCCCGAAGACGTGCAGGTGCGCGTTATCGACAGCGAGGAAGGCCAAGTCATCGAATTGCGCGTTCATCCCGACGACATGGGGCGCGTTATCGGCAAGGCCGGGCGGACCGCGAAAGCCATCCGCACTCTCCTGCACAGCGCCGCATCCAAACAGAACATACGCGTCAACCTGCAGATCGTCGAGTAAAAACGTTCTCGATGGGAAAGCGCCGGGAGGAGATAGGGCTGGTGCGGTCCGTGAATCCGGCGCGGCGGGAAGTCCGGGTAACGCCCGCGCCTGGCGCCGCAAATGCCTTTAGCGCGCTCGAGCTGGTGGAATTGGATTTAATTGACGGGAACCGGCTGCGGTGCCGTGTCGCGGGAGTGCGCGACGAAGCCGGGGGAAAGATCTTGACGCTGAGCCCGGGCGTCCCACGGGAAACCGTGGCCCGGATGAAGGGGTCGACGTTGTCGGCCGAAGTGGAGGTGGCGGCGGAGGGCTATCCAGTTGAAGAGTTGAACGGATTGACCGTGCTGGATGAGGCGGGCAGCGAGCTGGGAACGGTTACGGCCGTATATACGGCCGGAGGCAGTGAAGCGGTAGAAATCACCGCGCCGGACGGATCGACGCTGTTGTTGCCGGTTATCGAGCAGGTGATTGCGTCCGTAAACATAGAACGCGGCGAGATAGTCGTGAAAGACATCGAGCCGTACGCAGTTGAAGAAGACTGAATCCGATGCGAATCGATATTGTATCGATATTTCCGGAAATCCTCGATGGCCCGCTTCAGGCAAGCCTGTTGGGAAAAGCCATCGAGGACGGACTCCTCGAAGTCCACTTGACGAATATACGCGATTTCGCAAAGGACAGGCACAAAACCGTGGACGACGCCCCGTACGGCGGCGGCGCCGGGATGGTCATGCAGTGCGAGCCGTTATTCGACGCCGTGGAAAGCCTGCTGGGCAAGAACTCGCTCGAACGCGTGATCCTCATGTCGCCGCGCGGCCGCCGGCTCGATCAGCCGCTGGTGCGCGAACTGGCGCAATCGCCTGACCTGGTGCTGGTTTGCGGCCGCTACGAGGGCGTTGACGAACGGGTCAGGACGGGATTGTGCACCGATGAGATATCGATCGGCGACTACGTGCTGAGCGGCGGCGAGCTGCCGGCGCTGGTGCTGGTCGAGGCGGTAAGCCGGATGCTGCCGGGCGTGGTGGGCAAATGGGAGTCGGTGGAAACCGATTCGTTCTACGCCGCCGAAGGTTGCGGTATACTCGGCCCGCCACAGTATACCCGGCCCGCGGAGTTCCGCGGCTTGAAAGCGCCTGAAGTCTTGCTGAGTGGAAATCACGCGGCCATCGGCCGCTGGAGACGTAAAGAATCGCTGCGCGTCACGCGCCGCAACAGGCCGGAGTTGCTGACGGCCTGCACATCAACGGAAGACCAGATGCTTCTCGCCGAAATCGAGCGCGAAGAGGCTGAACGTGAAAGGGAGACATAACCGTGAACGTTGTCGACACATACACCAACGCCCAAAAACTGAAAACCGGCGACCAGATCCCCAAGTTTAATGTGGGCGACACCGTGCGCGTCCACTTCCGAATTGTTGAAGGCGAGAAAGAGCGCGTACAGATTTTTGAGGGAGTGGTTATCGCCCGCAAAGGCAATGAAGGCCCGAAGGCCACCTTCACGGTAAGGCGCGTTTCGTTCAACGAAGGGATTGAGCGCGTTTTTCCGTTACATTCGCCGCGGGTCGAGCGCATACAGGTAACGCGCGAAGGCAGCGTGCGCCGAGCAAAACTCTATTACCTCCGCGAACGCTCCGGTAAGGCCGCGCGCGTAAAAGCAAAAGGCCGGGCCGCATCCGATAAGAAAGCGTCGAAAAAACCCGCCGAACCAAAACCGGCCGAACCAACCGAATAGCTTCAATTAGAAAATTAGGGACGTTGCCCTTTTTTCCTCACTGTTTGCGAAAAAAGGGCAACGTCCCTAATTTTCTAATCTTGCTGGTTTGTCGCAGAACCTGTGGGGGCGTTTTAAAGCGCCGTCATTTGCCTGCCATGATGTCTTCAATCTGAGCCGTAAAATCGGCCACCATGAAGGGCTTTTCCAGGTACGGCCGCTTGATTTCCTGCAAGAACCGGCGTGTTTCATATTTCATCGTGTCACCCGTGATGAAAAGGGTCTTCTCCGTGATATCCGGGTTTGACCGCTGCAAAATCTGGTAAAGATCGCGGCCGCCCAGTTCGTCGGCAAGCAGAATATCAATTACGACCGCGTCGTAGTTGGTCGAGTTGATCAGTTCCATTGCGTGTGCGCCGGTTTTGGCCGTTTCGCACTGGTGTCCCTGCATCTGAAGCGCGAGCGTAAGCAGGAACAACTGGTCGGTTTCGTCTTCCACAATCAGCACGCGGCGGTTCATTTTCGCTGCGGGCTTGGGCGGTTTCGCCCCCTCCTCATGATGTTCCAACGCCTCCGCCGCCGGTAGCTTCAGCACGAAACATGTCCCCCGTTCTTCCGAATCCTCCAGTTCCAGCCGGCCGCGATGAAGTTCCACCACGCGGCGGGACAGGCACAAGCCGAGCCCGGTTCCGCCTTCCTCGCGGCGTGTCGTGAAGAAAGGTTCAAACATTCGTGCCCGGTATTCTTCCGGCAGGCCCGGCCCGTCGTCGATCACGCGCACAACAACCGAATCGTCTTCCGCGGAAGTTCTCACCACGACCCTCGAATCCGCCGCCCACAACGCGTTGTCAACCAGGTGAAGCAGAACAAGCGCGATCTGGTCGGGCGCACAAGCCACCAGCGGCAGCTCCTCCTCCAACTCCCAGACTATGCGCGCGTCCTCGTAAACCGAACCTACCCGCTCCCGCAAAACCTCGTTGACATTTGTCGAAACGACTTCGCCCGAGGTGCCATGGCCGAACTCCATCAGGTTCTCGACGATTTCCTTGCAGCGCATGCCGTTGCGCAGGATCGTGTCGACCGCTTCGTGTACCCGGTTGGGCGGCATTCCCTGAGAGAGCATTTCGGCAAACCCGATCATCACTCCGAGCGGGTTGCGAAGCTGATGGGCCACGCTCGCCGCCAGATGCCACACCAGGCTTTCGCGCTGCTGGCGCAAAAGCTGGCCCTCGAGCATCTTCTGCTCGGTCACGTCGCGCACCAGTTTTGCGACGTGCGTGACGGCGCCCTGCTCGTCGCGCAGGGGGATGCACGTCATCTCGACCCACCGGACGTCGCCCGCGGGGATCTTCAACTGGACCGTTGCGTGCTGCGGCGCGCCGGTTTTAAAAACCAGGCTTCGCAGGCAATCGCGGCACCGGCCCTCGTCGTCGACGTTTCCGCAACAATGAAAATCGCCGTCTTCCTCGCCGACTTCCACATAGATACGGCCCATCTCGTTTGCGCTTACGATCCGTAATTCGGAATCGATTACGTAAAGGCCGATGCCAAGGACGCCCGCCATCTCTTCCACGAGATTCGAAAAGACGCTGCTTGAGAATCCCGCGCGGGCCTCGAGCTTCGTCATCGCAACGGCAAGCCCGCTGCGGAAACCGTTCGTGTCGAAAATCGGAGTCACCCAGAACTGAACGGGCGTAACCGCACCCAGGGGCGTGACCACGTTGCCGGCGAAGGTTCGGGCGTTGCTGCCGCGTTTCTGGCGAAGCTCCCGCTTGAACTCCGTAGCCGTGTCTTGTTGGCAAAGAGTGAGGAAGTCCGTGCCGGGAATTCGTTCCTCGGCGATGCCGATAATGTTGCTGAAGTAAACGTTGCTCAGGTCGATCACACCGTTCATGTCCAGCGTCACAAAGGCGTTGTGCATGGAGTTCACCAGCGCCTTTTGCCGCCGTGAAAACGAGGCCGCGTTCTTTTGCTCGGCCTCCGCGCACGCCTCGCTCACCTGCTGAAGAATTTCCGCCTCGTGATCGAGCACCGCCCGGTACATCTCGCCCTCTGTGACACCCGGAATCTTATCGCGGCAAAAGTCCATCACGATATTGCGAACACGTTGGATTTGCGACAGAAGGTTCCCGATGCCGCCCCCACTCTCGTGTATGTTCTTGACGAAAAGGCTTACCCACTCGCACGTATGGGCAGAGCCCCCCGATAAATATTCAAGCTGTTCCTTGATCCACTGCTCGACAAGCGGAACGTTCGATTCTTTAACAGAGGTATTCTCTTTCAGAACGGCAAGAAATTCTTTGCTCGACGAACTGAGGTAGTCGGCCATTGCTTTCGCGACCGCTTTACTCATAGGCGAAAATCCCCGGTCGGGTCATGTCAATTAAACCAGTAGTCCCGCCGCCCCCCGCGTCATTTCCCATGCACATAAACTAACAAGGATTTGCGGAAAATGCAATGATAAATAGCTAGTGCGAGATTGGCGGCGGCAACCCATTCAAGGGGCCGGATGGGCTATGACGAGTGTCTCCGCCTGTTCTTTCACAGCCACAATTTTCAGGCGCTCGTCGGGGTGGCGATTCGGCCGGTGGAATGCCATCATGAGGTCGCCGTCGAAGTCGTGAAAGAGCATGGCGTGCCCGCCGTCGTTGGAGAACAGCGGTTCGGGGTTTTGAATCCACGGCCCCTCGATTTCGCCGGAAGCCGAACGGGCCGTCACGATCCTGTATCCGCCCTTGCCGAACGTCGACCACAGCATGATCAGGCGGCCCCCGGCGGTCTGGTGGAGAAAGGGCCCGTCGGTCACCAAACTCTTTCTTTGCTCCCCAGGTTTGACCTCCGGTCCGTACCGTTCCGCGTCTAGAACGGCCCGTACAGCCTCTTCTTCGGATACCCAGGCCACATCCGATGCCCGAAACAGCAACACCGGTTCGCCTACCGTTGCGTCAAGCTCGGGCGACAGGCGCACGGCGCACATCTCGCCGTCGCCCGTTTGCACCCACTCATGGCAAAACACCATCCAGGGCCGCTTCTGTTCGTCCAGGTAGAATGTCCCATCCAGGCAGTACCATCCGGAAGGCGTTACGGGCGTTTCGGAGCGCATTTTGTAAGGTCCCACGGGCTTGTCGGCTACGAGGACGTGCGTGCCGCGGGGTTTCCCCTCGGGTTTGAGCGTAGCGAACATGTAGTACTTGCCGCGGTAGGCGTAAACTTCGGGCGCCCATAAATTCACGGAGTGGAAATCGTCCGGCGGTCGGAACGCCGGTTCCGGACCTTCCCAGTTGACCAAATCGCGGCTCTTATACACGGGAAAGCCGCGCCCCCAATCGTAACTCGAAAGGCCGGTGCTGAACAGATAATAAACCCCTTCATCCCGCACGGGCAGAATAAAGGGGTCGCGAACGCGAAATTGGTCCGCCGTTTGTTGCGGCGCCAGCACCGCGGCGGCAAGCACAAGCAAAACGGCATTCATAAGAAGCTCGGAACCAACAAACCAAAACGCTTCAGCTGGACGCCTCGGCTTTCAGTTTCTCGACAAGATCGATGTACTGCTGCATGGCGTCTTCTTGCGACGTACCGGCGAGTTTCTTCCAGCAGTCGTACTTAACGCGGCCGACAAAATCCAGCATGCCCGGCCGTTCGCCGGTGCAGTCTCCCGCGCTGCCCTGCTTGTACAGCGCGTACAACTGGAGTTTGACGTCGTTGTCCGGCGCTTTTGGAAGCTTCACAACATCCTGACTTGCCTGCTGGAATTGAGCCTCGAGTTGTTCCGCCATAATATTACCTCCCTACATAACCGTATTCCACCCCGCACGAATCAAGCCCATCTTGATCCAAGCGCCTTCTTTATACAGTATTCCAGCGTTCACGCACAACATCCCGCGGGCTTTCTTGCGCTCTAAGGCGTTTTCATCGGGCGAACCTCGCCCGTCTCGCGCAGCACCGGCCATTGCGCATTCATCCGTTCCAGGCTCGCGCGCAACTCTTCGGCAAGTTTTTTCAATTTCCTCGGACGCTCGCCCGCCAGATCCTTCTGCTCGGGGAGATCCTTCTTCAGGTTGTACAACTCCCAGCGCTGCGGAATGTAAAAGTAGATCGCCTTCCAATCGTCCCGCCGGATCGAGCTGTGCGGTTCATACCCGGGTCCTTTCGGCCCCCAGACGTGCGGGTAATGAACAATCAGCGGCCGGTCGTAATCATGGCGCCGGCCCGTGATCCACGCCCGTGCGTCGCGGCCCTCGTAAGCGTAATCGCCGGGAATCAACCCCTCGGCGCCGGCTATGCCAAGCGCGGTGGGAAAAAGGTCTTCGGATACCACCGGCTGGCGCGATTCCGACCCCGGTTCGATCGGCAACTCCTGCTGAAGCGGGTTCTGGCCGTCCAGCTTGGCCCACGCCGCGATGAACGGCACACGTGTCCCGCCTTCATACGCCGAACCTTTGCCCGCCTTGAGCGGCCAGTTGTGGGTGTTCAGCTTGGTGCCGCGGGGCGTCTCGCCGCGTCCATGCGCGCTCAACCCGCCGTTGTCCGAGGTAAAGATGACGACCGTGTCTTCCGCCACCCCGAGTTCCTCGATTTTCTCGAGCAATGCGCCGAGGCTGGCGTCCATGCCCTCGACCATCGAGGCGTAATCTTCCTCGACCTTTGGGATGTCGTGGCCGGTTTCGGGGTACTCCCGGTCTTCGTAGTGGCCGTGGAACCGTTTGTGCGGTTGGATCGGGGTGTGCACCGCGTAATGCGCCATGTAAAGGTAAAACGGCTTGCCGCTTTCGGCGGCCGTCTCGAGCGCCGCCTTCGCTTCGAGCGTCAACGCGTCGGTAAGATGAACATCGGTTTCGTGATATTTTTCCATGCCCGGCACGGCCCAAGCCGAACGTTTTGGATCCTTGTTCCCATAGTCGTCGACGCCCTGGTACGAACCCGGCGCGCCCGCCTCATGGCCGGCGATGTTAATGTCGAACCCGAGGTTGGTAGGATCCGATCCAGGCGTGTCGCTCGCGCCCCAATGAGCTTTTCCGCAGTGGATTGTATAGTAGCCCGAGTCATGCAGTAGCTGGGCCAGCGTGACCTCGCCCGGCTGAATGCCCTCCATGCGCCATTCCGGCGGCGCGGCGAGCGGTCCCCAGTTGCGCGAGGTGTCCTGGTCCGGATGCAGCGTCCAATTTGTCACGCGATGGCGGGCCGGGTTCTGGCCCGTCATGATGGAAGTCCGTGTCGGGCTGCAGACGGGATGCGCGTGCGCGTTCGTGAACCGCACGCCCTGCCGGGCGAGACGCTCCATGTTCGGCGTCCGAAAATGGCGGTTCAGCGCCGTCGGCTCCTTCCAGAAAGCGACGGACGTGTCCTGCCAGCCCATATCGTCCACCAGGAACACGAGGATGTTCGGCCGTTTCCGGCCCTGAGCGCCGGCAAGAAACGGCGCCGCCAAGGCGCCGCCGCAAAGCGCGAGAAAATGTCGTCGAGGCATTTCGCTTTTGGGTTTCATGCCCGCCAATCTAAACCATTAGAGAGCCAATCCGCAACTGGGGCGCTATAAAACTCCTTGACACGGCATCAAACATTGTTTAAGCTATGAACATGGTTCAAAACACTAACGGCGATAGAACCGCACAGCCACTGTCCTTGTCAGCTCAGCGGCGAGAACGCGAGCGAGTCCAGATGCGCAATCGCATCATGGACGCCGCACGCGAAATGTTCGCACAAAGCGGTTACGATGCCGTTACACTGCGCGGCGTTGCCCGTAAAATACAATATTCGCCGGCTACCATTTATCAGTATTTCCCCGACAAAAAGTCGCTTATTTTGGAAATTTGCCTGGCCGACTATGCCTCGTTGACCCAGGCTCTCGCCAGGTGCAACGAAATTGAAAACCCGATGGAACGGCTGCGTGAGATGGCGTGGAGTTACGCCGAGTGGGGCGTCACACACCCGAACCATTACCGCATGTTTACCCAGCACCTGCTGCAATACAACATCGAGGAGATCGGCGAAGCGGGTTTCGTGCGCCACCTGCCCCCGGAAGAAGACGCCAGTTCGTTTCTTCTGTCCTGCGTGGAAGAAGCTCTTTCGGCAGGGATGTTGAAGCCTCGTTATACCGACGGCCAGCTGGTCGCGGCCACGATGTGGGCCGCCCTCCACGGGATTGTTTCGCTTGAAATTAACATGGACGCGGCGCGGCGGCGCTCTTTGGGCTTCACGGCCGCCGTGTTCAAGACGCGTGTCGAAGCCATGCTTGACGTCTTGACGCAGGCATATTTCGTCAAGCCCGCTAATCGCACCTGACGCCCTCTGCGCGAGCGCGCTCTCCGGATGGAAGAGCGGCGCACGCGACTTGGTCCAAGGGAAGCCGGAACCTCCTTCGGCTTCCCTCATTTTTTTAATTCTGAAACCGTGGAGCATCGGTCGGCTTGTTGCTATAATCGTCCGGCAATGAAAGCAAAGCTGTAAATCTTCAAAGGAGAACCCAATGAGATCGATCATTCTCGCGGGCATGACCTTTCTTGTACTAATGACCGGAGCGTTTGCCGCCAACGATATATTCGTCGAGCGGGTGGTTGGCCGCGAACTGCCCGGTCTGTATAAGCACCCCTGCACGATCACCCAGTTGCAAAACGGCGACTTGTACATCGCCTACTACGGCGGCAGCGGCGAGTACCGCGACGACTCCAAGGTGTGGGGCATCCGCAAGCCCGCCGGCCAAGACAAATGGTCGGCGCCGGTTGCCATCGCCGATACGCCCTTCCGCGGCGAGGGCAATCCGGTGGTATGGCAGGCGCCGGACGGCCGCGTCTGGCTGTTTTACGTTCAGCGGTACGGCGACACCTGGTCGGACTCGCGCGTCAAGTGCAAAATCTCCGACGACGGCGCAAAGACGTGGTCCGATTCAGTCATGGTTACGTTCGATCAGGGCATGATGGTGCAAGGCCTGCCGGTCGTGCTCAACAACGGCGACTATCTCCTGCCCGCATACCACGAAACCGGGCACGACACCGAGAAAACCGATCCCGACACCTGCTCGCTGTTCTTCCGCATCGATCCGAAGACCAACACCTGGACCGAAACCGGCCGCATCGTATCCGACAACGGCAACCTTCAGGCCCACGCCGTGCAGCTTACCGACGACCACCTGATCGCCTACGCCCGGCGCGGCGGAACGTTCGACCCCCTGCCCGACGGACGCATCATTCGGGCCGAATCGCACGACGGCGGCAACACCTGGACCAAAGGGCAGCCGTCGCAGTTCAAAAACCCGAACGCGGGCATCGCCTTCATCAAGCTCGAAAACGGCCATCTCGTGCTCGTCTACAACGACAGCATCGGCGAGCGCACCCCGCTCACCGTTTCAATCTCCACCGACAACGACAAGTCCTGGCCCTACAAACGCAATATCGCCGAGGGTGAAAACACCTTCGCCTATCCCGTCGCCATACAAACGCAGGACGGCAAGATACACGTCGCGTGCACAACCGACGAGCGACAGACCATCCTGCATTTCGTGTTCGACGAGCAGGCCATCCTGTCACCTCCCACCGGAGCAAGCTCATCCGGACGTTGATTTCTGGAAGAGTACTTCCAGCGTCTTCTTGTGCTGCGGCGGCGTGATTGCGCCTTCGAGGATGGGGTCTTTCGTGCTCACCAAATGATTGCGCAGCCGGCCAATCAGCTCCTGGCGGACCTGCTCGTGTTTGGGCGATTTGGCAAGGTTCTGGAGCTCCCACGGGTCTTCCTGCAGGTCGTACAGTTCCAGGCACGGGTGATATGCAACGGCAGGGTTCTCCGGCACAGCCGTGTCGGAACGGGGCCGCCAGGACTGCGACGGGTCCATGAAAAACGGCGCCGAGGAAAAGTTCAGAATCAGTTTGTACCGGTCCGTTCGGATGCACCGCCGCGGGTCGTAGTAGTCGTGATGGCTGATCTCGCCGAAGATTTCCTCGCGCGGCCGGTAATCGCCGCCATCGAGCAGCGGCGCAAACGAACGCCCCTGAACGTTTGCCGGCACGGGCGCGCCAACCAGCTCGAGAATCGTCGGCAGGAAGTCGACGTTCGAGATCATCTCCTCCCTTACCACGCCGCCGTGCCAGCCACGCCGCGACGGCAACCGCATGATCAGCGCAATCGCCAGGCCCGGATCGTACAGCGAGCACTTCGCCCGGGGCATGGCGTAGCCGTGGTCGGTGGTGAAAATCACGAGCGTGTTGTCGTCCAGCCCCAGCTTGCCCACGGCCTCGATGATGCGGCCCATGTGCGTGTCCACGTGATGAACGGCCCCCTGAAGTTCGGCGAGTTCGGCCCGCGTGCCGGGCGTGTCCCGCAGGTGGCCCGGCACATCCACGCCCAGCGTGTCGTCCGGCCCGAACTCCGCCGAAAGGAAGCCCATGTAATCCTCCTCGCCCTTTGACCGGAGCCGGTGCGGTTCGATACAGCCCGCGCAAAGGAAGAACGGTTTTTCCGGCGCCGCCGCCAAACGTTCAAGCCGCCCGATGACTTCCGTCGCCATGTCGGAGACCTTAGCCTTGGCCGAATGGCTCTCGTATCCGCAGCGCTTGTATCCCGAATGGGTCTCGTGGATGATGCCCACGGCGTCGGCCGTGTATCCGGCATCCCGGAGCATCTGGGCGAGGTGGACCTCATCCGGGTAAAGGTCCCAGGCGAACTCGGCATGGCAAAGGCCCATCACGCCGTTGTTGTGCGGGTAGCGGCCCGTAAACATGGAGGCCCGTGACGGGCTGCATTGCGGCGCCGTGCAGAAGTTGTTGGCAAATCGCACGCCCTCCGCGGCAAACGCGTCGAGGTTTGGCGACTGCACGGTCTTTTTGCCATAACAGTTGAGGTAAACGCCGATATCGTGGCAATGAAGCAGCAGGATGTTCGGCCGTCTCTCCATTGCTTCCTTTGCGCCGGCTGCGCGCCCCGCTCCGAGCGCCGCAAGGGCCGCCGCCCCTGTTTTCAAAGCTTCCCGCCTGTTAAGTCGCAAATACTCGCTCTTATCCAAAACGTTTACCCTCCCGATAACCTGCCCCGCATATTGGCCCATTTGAACAAACATTGCAAGGCGCCGAACAGCAAGGTTCCGCTTGCCCTCTCCCCGCCGCCAGTGGTACAAATGGTGCTTATGCGGCCGCAAGAGAAAAAAGAATACCGCTCGCTCGATGCGCTCCTGCGCGATGTCCGCGCCTGCGCCATCTGCAAGGACCTCCCGCTCGGACCACGGCCCGTCCTTCGCGTGAAGCCCAGCGCCCGCCTGCTCATCGTCGGCCAGGCGCCCGGAACGAAGGTCCACAACACCGGCATCCCCTGGAACGACCGCAGCGGCGACACGCTCCGCTCCTGGATGCAACTCGACCGCGATACCTTCTACGACGAGTCGCGCATCGCCATCATACCCGTCGGCCTCTGCTACCCCGGAAAAGGCCGGATGGGCGACCTCCCGCCGCGCAAGGAGTGCAGCGAGGTCTGGCTCCCGCACATCCTCCCCCACCTCCCCAACATCCGCCTCACGATCCTCGCGGGCATGTATGCGCAACGCGTATACCTCGGCCCGCGGATGAAGAAGAACCTCACCGAAACCGTCCGCGCCTGGCGCGAGTACATGCCCGGCTACCTCCCCACGCCCCACCCGTCGTTCCACAACCTCCGTTGGCAGCAGCTCAACCCCTGGTTCGAGGCCGAAGTGATTCCAGCGCTCCGCCAGGCCGTCCACCGCCTCATCTGACAGTTCGCAGGCTGTTCTTTTGTTCAACTGTCTCTGTGTATAGATCCTAGATCCGCTACCTGAATAAACATTGCTTCCGGCTCAATGGGCGTAAGTTGACTGATTCCGAGCGGTTTAGGATGCTTCTCGGCGTGATTAGCTGAATGAAGCTCATTTATGCTAAACTACTGCCGTTTGGACCCCCAAAAAGGGGTAAGTGCAATGTAAGAAAAAGACGTAAACAGGGGAAGTGATACCCCGTTTGAAAAGTTTAAGGAAAAGGGCAAGCGCATTGTGTATGCGCCAAAGCGCGAGGTAGATCGCCGCGAAAAGGCGCAAAAAGCTAAACGGCGCTTGAAGAAGAATTAATGCCCCGGCGGGGTTCGGACCCGCTTGACTGGTTTTAAAGACCAGCGTCCTGCCAATTAGACGACGAGGGCATTGATGGGTAGGCCGCCTTGCCGTGAGATTGGTTTCTAAGGCTAAGTCTTACGACTAATGGTCATCGCCCCATCGGTCGGCGGCAACGTCACCGATGGGGCTTTCGGCTAATAACACCTGGCGCACTGAATGTCCTTTCCTGTTTTGGCTTATCACAATGACTAGCCCCAATCTTCGTCATCTGGCCCAATTAGGCGCCAGCGGCGATCGTCAGTCTTCATAAATCTATTGGGCTCTCTCTTGAGCAGCGTCCTGAGAGTGCCTTCGTTGCTTATAGTTCCCCCTCGCCTACGAATTTCACCCACAAGATCGCGCAAACCCATCGGCTCTTTTTTATCTGAGAGTGCTTCTGCGGCATATTCGCTGACTTTCTTTTCTGGGTGAAAACGGTCGACTTTTTTGGCGGGCGCAGGTGCTACACTTACGGGCGAAACTCCCGACCGCTGCATGACCAAAGGAAGCGGCGTAACAGGAGTGCTTCTCATAAAAACCGTTTCTCCGCTTCGTCTCTTAAGTAGGACAATAACCCCCTTATCGGCAAGACGTTTGGCTGCCGTATAGAAACTTGGGTAGGCTTTCCGGTTGGATTCCAACTTGTAGCCCCCCTTTGATGCCGCTTTGAGTATGTCGGCTATTGACCATTCGCGCGCAGAACTCTCCACAACAGCCTGCACGATTTCACTAGGTCCCATGCTCTCATATGGATTGATTTCGTCAATTGTGGTTTGCTTTGGTTCAGAGAGCAGTTGTTCAAGCTTTCCTATTGTTGTAAGTACTTCTCTAAGGCGGCTGATTTCCTTTTCGTGTTCAGCAATCTTAGTCTCAGTTTCAGATCGCAGAACTTGTAGCTGATATTGTGATTGAGGCATATCTAAACCTCCTATCTGCCAATGTTTATGATTTTCATTGACAACTTGATTACGGTCTGCTATAATTCAAAATGGTAAAAGTGGCGGCGCCCGGGGTCGAACCGGGAACTAAACGTTCGCAGGACGTTTGCTATATCCATTTAGCTACGCCGCCTTCTTTAGTGGGCGCCTTTGAGGTACCGTCTCAGAGGCGCCTTCTCTATGTCAAGAACCATTATAAAACAAGTTCACGTTGTTTGTCAAGTCGAAAACGTTACTGTGTGCCTTGCGTTTAACATATCTGCCAATCGTTGTTTAAAAAATTGAACAAGTCTGACATGTGCACAATGCAAATCCGAAATGCGATGAGTCAAGTTTTTCCAAAACAAGGGGCGATTTGTTGACAACACAGGGTTAACCCACTGCTATCTATACGAAAAGTGAGTTTGGAACTTTTTTTGTTCTTGGCGGAAGCTTTTCGCAAGCAGGAGCCAAATGGGACGTATGCGACGTATGGGACGTATGGATGGAAGAGTAAGAACTGCTCCTCAGCACGCGGGGGCTTCGCACTGTGCACTTCGCACGCTTTCCTCTCAAACCAGGCTCACTTCCCCTTTCCCGGGGCCAGGTTGATTAGTACGGCCGCCAGGATCAGGGCGCCGCGAACCACGTGCTGCCAATACTCGCTGATATTCATCAGCGTCATGCCGTTTACCAGCACCCCCAGAAAGATCACTCCCACGAGTGTGCCCCGAATCGTGCCCGCGCCGCCCATCAGGCTTGTCCCGCCGATGATGACGGCGCTGATTACGTCCAGTTCCCAGCCTACGGCCGTCGTCGCGGCTCCCGACATGATTTGCGAGGACTGCATCACGCCGCTCAACGCCGCCAGCAGGCCGACCGCCGCCATAACACCGATTTTGATGCCGCGGACGTTGATGCCGCTTATCCGGGCCGCCTCGGTGTTGCCGCCCACGGCGTACACCCAGCGCCCGAATGCCGTGTAGCCCATCAGCACGTGCGTTGCGGCGAAAACGCCGAGAAACAGGAGGGCCGGGAACGGGATGCCGAACAGGTAGCCGCCACCGATGAAGTTGTACCAATCCGGGAACGGCGTGAGCGGGAAACCGTCGGTGATCAGTTCCGAAGCGCCCTTCAGGACGGTCATCCACGCCAGCGTGGCAATAAACGTCGGCACCCCAAACCGCGTCCGGACAATCCCCGTCGCACAGCCCACGCAGGTCCCCGCGCCGAGGCTGATGCAGATCGATAAGGCCACCGCCAGCGGCATCGGCATCCCGTGGCTTGCGAAGAAGGCCGTGAACCACGCCGTCAAACAGCCGGAAAAGGCCACGGCCGAGCCCACGCTCAGATCGATCTCGCCGGCGATGATGACCATCGTCATCCCGAACGCGATCACGCCCTGCATCGACACGTTCCGCAGCACATTCAGCAGGTTGAGCTTGGTGAAGAAGCCTTCCGCCCGGAAAGCCAACGCGACGCAAAGCGCCAACAGAATGATTTCTAAGAGAAAATGGCGCGCCAGCCGGCCTGCGCGGGCCGGCGCCCCGGCCCGCGGGCGCGTTTCTAATTCGGATCCAGCGCTCACGACTCCGCCCGGCCCATCCATTTTTTCAGGGTCTGTTCAAACTCCGCCAGGCCCGCCAAGTCGTCGCGCCGCAGACAGATGCCCTTCATCTCGACGTGCGGCTCGACCGGCTCGCCTTTCAACACCTTCAGTGCAAACTCGACCGCCATCGCTCCGACCTCCGCCGGCCGCTGGCTGGTGGTGCACTGCAGAATGTTGTCGTTCGACCTGAGGAAGCCAAGCAACTGCTCGCTGGCGTCCGTGCCGAAGACGGCCACCTTGCCGGCTTTCCCCGCGTTTTTGACCGCCATCACGGCTCCGACCGTTCCGCCTTCGTTCGCGGCGTACACGATGTCCACGTCCGGCTGTGCGGTCAGTATGTCGCCCACTTTCTTCACGGCCTGTTCGGGAAGCCAGGCGTCCTGTTCGGCCACGATCTCGACGCCGCCAAGCCCCTCGAGCTGCCGTTTAAACCCGTTCACGCGCGCGTTGCTCTGCTCGGGCACCAGCGACTTGAACGCCACGATCGCCAGCTTCGCCTTCCCGCCCAGCTTCTTTTCGATGTACTCGCGCGCCACCCGGCCGGTTTGCGCCCCGAGGTCGTCCGCGCTGCACTCGATGAACGACGCCGGAATGTCGCTGTCCACGGGAGTGTTGTGGGCGATGATGGTGATTCCCTTATCATGCGCCAGCTCCAGCGCGGCAACGGAGCCTTTTGCGCTGAGCGGCGAAACCAGGATGGCGTCGACATCGCGCGCCACGTATGTGTTCATCAGCTGAATCTCTTTCTCGGGCTTGTTCATGCTGTTGCCTTCGAGCAGCTCGACGCCCGCCTTCGCCGCCGCGTCCCGCATCCCGAACAAAACCAGCCGGAAAAACTGGTCCTCCTGAAACACGATCCCGGCCAGCTTGATCTTGTCAACCGAAGTCTCTTCTCCTCCCGGCGCCTCACCGCCGCCCGAACAACCGGCCAACCACGCGCACAAGCAGACCGCCACCGCGGCCGCGATGCCAACTCGATATTTTTCGTTCATCTTCGCCATCCTTCGCTTCTACTTTACATTCCCAGCGCGCAACGTCACCATACCCCACGCCGGAACCTCCACTGTTTCCTCGACACGTTCAAGCGGCTTCTCGCTCAGGTCGCTCAGCCACACCCGCGGCCGCTCGCTTTCACTCCAGACTATACGCGCCGTTTCCGGTTTGCCGGACGCGCCGAACAGCCGCAGGATAACGGCTTTGCCGTCCTCACTGATTTTCAGCCCGCTGACAAGAACGCCTGACGGCTCCACGCGCAACAGCGGCGGCGCAACCGGCGCATCCTGCTCCACGGGCGCCATAACCAGCGGCTGCGAGGTTTGAATGCCGAAACGGGCCGCTTCCTCCGGGCTGAACCGGCCGTGCGGCCGCACCCGGTACCGGAACGGCGTCTGGCCTTCCTGGTCCGCCTTGTAGTTTGTCTCCCAATAGTTGTTCATGACGTAGGAGTAGAACGATTGTGACGGCATTATGCGACGGACGAAGGGCCCGTCGACCCGGATCTGGCCCAACTCGACCAGCGGCGCGTCCACGGTCGTCCACGTCACCCCGTAATCCTGGTTAGAAACGTCCACCCAGCGCTGAACCGTAAAATAGTTTTTGCACGATCCCGGCAGTTGGTCCGCTTCGGGCCTTACCACGGCCCACGGTGTGTCCATCCTCACGACGCCATCAGGCACATTGAAATTGAACCCGAAATGCACGCTTTCTTTCGTCCGCACCGCCTCTTTGTCGAGCAAATTCAGGATTTCCAGGTAGTCCATGCCGGAAATAAGCCGGTATTCGGTACTGAGCCTGCGCGCGCCCGGGGCCGGCGACTCGGCAACCAGCGAAACGACAAGCGGCCCCGCTTCTTTTACAACAACTCGAGCGCCGCTGTTGCCGACAACGTCCCCGGCTTCGCGGCCCGGCAGATACTTATACGCGTTCGCCCCGCCTTTTTCGGGGCTGACGATCTCACGGCCGCCAACGTTGCACGTAATGCGCGCTAGCGCGCCGGTTGAGGGATCAAGCTCGACCGTCATCGCCCCGTTTGACAGGACGAAACCATCCGCCCGGGCATCGCCCGCCGCCTTGGCATCGCCGGCCTCGACAAGATACTTGCGCGAACCAAAAGCAGGGACCCCCGAGGCCAAAAAGGCCAGGCTTCCGTCGCTTAACCGTTGCGACAAGACCACGCGGCCCTCCTCATCGACCACGCGGTCGCCCGCCCGTTTCCAGAGGGCCGGCAACGTGACGAGATCCGTGCGGTCCCACGAGTTGGTATTGAACACCTGAACGGCGTTGACCACATCGTCCGGCTTCTTAATGCCTGCGGCGGCAGCCAGGTTTTTTTCCGCCAGATCCGCCGCGTCAAGCGCAAACTGCCGCTTAACCTCCCATTGCTGTTTAACGAATTCGGCGTCCGGCTCGCTGATGCTGTTGTGGGCGCCCCACGTGTGCTCGTTATACAAAGTGGAATTGTTCCATGCCCGGTTGAACAGCTCTCTCGGGCACGCGCGCCCAAGGCGGTTCGTTACCCACAGCACCTCGGCCTGCGCCATCCTTTCCGCCGCTTCGCGAACCAGCCCCGTTTCCAGCGCGGAGGAAGCCGCGCCGTCTTCCCAATACGGCGTAAAATCGCCGCGAACCGCGGGGATGGAATCGCCGTAACGGGCTTCGAACGCATGAAACAGCTCGCCCGTCATCGCGATCCGCAGCTTCGGGTAAGCGTATCTCTCGTTCCAGCCCTTGACGAAGTCGCTGAGTCCGGGATCGGGCGGGCCGTTGTCGCCGCCGATGCTGTAACGCATATGAGCGATCTCATAGGGGTAGTTTATTTTCTCCAGATCTTTCAGAAACGCCCAGACCTTGCCGCCGTCGCGCATCACACCGGAATGAAATGCCGAATAGCCGTAGCTGGCCACCCAAACCAGAACCTTCTCCGCGCCCGACGGCGAAACCCAGTAAAACGGGCGGTCGCCCCACTCCGACAGCGTGTGCCCGATCCGGTGCCCGAAGTTGGGCCCGATCGACCAGTACTTGACCCCGCTCTGCGCAAGCACCGGAACGATGCCCCAGGTGTAACCGGGAACATCCGTAATCATGGCCGAGTCGATTTCAAGCCCAAAGCGGTCGCGCAGCATCTGCGCGTGTTGCACGAGCCGGGCCAGCTCTTCCGGGCGAGATAGAGCCGTGAGCTGGTTCGCGTATAAAGCGTCGATGCCCAGCCAGCCTTTCTTCGCCGCCTCGACAAAATCGCGCACCTCATCCTCACCGGCCCGCTCCAGAAACTTCTCCACCGGCCACTGCACTTCCGTGTTCCACTTGAACTGCGCCCCCTCCGGATAATCGGCGGTTTGCCGCGCCGCGGCGATGGCATTGCGGATGTGGTCCGCCTGCATGCGCTCGACATCATCCTGCACGTGCGTATACCCGATGTCCACGTGCGAATGCGGCAACAGGTACACCTCCCACTTCCGCACCGGCCGGACCCGCACCGTATGCGACGCCGCCACTGCGCCGTTTGCCACAATTTCCACCGCAACGCGCTCTTCCCGGCCCACCGCCGGCGCCGCCATCTCAACCGTCCTGTTCCCCGGTTGGAGCGTAAGCGCGGTTACCGCGTCCCCCACGCGCACCGATACGTCTTGCGGTTCGTCCCCCGCGCAAAACACCTCCATCCGTAGCAGGCTCATCAGTTTCCCGTCGCGCATTACGAGCGCCGGCGCCTGCACCGGCTCGCGCGTCGCAAACGCCGACTGCACGGCCCCCGCCCGCGAGCCTTCCGCTGCTTCAAAGCCGATCCAGTCGTACAACATCCAACTGCCGGCCACGTTCTCGATAACGATCTTGTTCGTGCCTTTATTGAGGCGCCCGGCCGGGATGGGAACGAGCACCTCGTAGGCCTTGCCGCCTCGCGGATCGCCTTTGATGGTCGCGTCACTGCCCGCGCCCGGCGGCGTTTGGCATGGAAAACTGAAACCGTTGACGCTTACATTCAGTTGCGGAGGAGACGCGCCGTGCGTATCCACGAGGCCGATTTTCAGCAGCGAGGGGCCTTCGCCCCGCTGGTCGAGGCCGAACAGGATTACAAACCGGTGCGGTTTGCTCCCCGCCCATCCGTCCAGCGGGCCGGGATGAACATACGGCCAGTCTTTCCGCGGCTCGCTCTGTCCGATCACATACACCGGGCCGCTCTCGAAATCGGCGTACTTGTTCGGCGCAAGGGCGAAATCGCTGAAGCTGTCGTCGGCAACGCCGATTTGCCATACCAGCCCGGATGCGGCCGCCTGACTCGCAAAAAACGCGGCCGCAATTGCGGCCATGGACATAAATCTCACCTTGATTCTCCTCAGCCTGCGTAGGCCGCCCGGCCGTATTCGGCTCCTGTTTCAAACATCGCCTTTATATTCTCCACCGGTATCCCGTCATGCAGCGAATGGTCCGAGGCCAGAACGTAAGCGCCGCCCGGCGCCGCGATATCGATTGCCTCGCGCACTTCGGCGGCCACCTCCTCGGTTGAGCCAAAGGGCAGCGTCCGCGAAGAGTCGATGTTGCCGATGATGCAGAACCGCTCCCCGTAATCGCGCTTCACCTCCGCCAGGTCCATGCCGGCGGTCCGCTGCAACGGGTGGATGGCCGCGATTTTCGTCTTTGCGAGGTCGGGCAGAAAATCGCGGATGCATCCGCATGAATGAAGCAGCACCGGTACGCCGAGCCCGTCGATCGCGTCCACCAGATCGTTCAGCTCGGGCAAGACGTACTCGCGGAAATGAGCCGGGCTCAAATGTCCGCCCGTGCTCGACCCGAAATCGTCGCTCACCCAGATCCCCCGGCAGCCCGCTTCGACGGACCGTTTCGCCGCTTCTTTCGCAAATTCGTTCGAGATTCGGAAGATGGCCGTCAGCATCGAGGGGTCCTCGAGCAAGGCAAAACACAGCGCCTCGTAACCCATCAACATCCATGCCGTCGTGAGCGGCCCGCAAACGCCGCCCAGCAAGGCAAGGCTATCGTTCTCCATTTCCCGCGCCGCCGCTATCTCGAGATCGCGCCCCGGCAATGCCGGGTCAGGCGGCCGGTAGGCCTGCAAATCCTCGCGCGTACGGATTGGATAGTCAATCGGCGCGTCGATCGGCCACGACGACGGCATCTTCTTGTACACGGTCCCCCACTCGTCGCGGTACACGCCTTCCCCTAAGATTTCCGGTTTGTACCCGCTGAACCCGCCGAACGGAAGCCAGACCCCGTCATGGTCCAGCGCCAGCGCGCAACGCACCGCGTCCGCCCCGTTGTAAACGTCCGGCCGCCGGCCCGTCAGCGCCTCGTACATCGGCTGCTGAAACAGGAAATCGAACATCGGCACCCGGTCGGGTGTACCGCCCGCGGCCGCCGTTAGAAAACGTTCATATCTCCGCATGTCCCATCCTCCACAGCGGCTTATCCTACACGCGGCATTTCACCTTGTAAAGCTGCCGTCGATAAAGACGCAATCCTTCCGGGCTGGCGCCGTCTAAGGCGGCGCGGGTATGCAGCAAGATGCCGCGTCTACCTTTATCGCATAGCGCAGAAGAGACTTCCAGCCTCTTGGTTTCGATTACAGTTACGGCGCCGCGCACGCTTTTTCAAAAAACAGCCGGCCCGCGTCCTTTTTCGGCGCGGGCCGGCCGTTGCTACTCAAAGTTTTGGTTTACTGGCAGAGTTCGAATACGCCCGCGGCGCCCATGCCGCCGCCGATGCACATCGTCACCAGCCCGTACTTCACGCCGCGGTCCTGCATCTCGTGCAGGATCTGGGTGGTAAGCTTCGCGCCGGTGCAACCGAGCGGGTGGCCCAACGCAATCGCCCCGCCGTTGACATTCGTGATGTCTCTGGGCAGGTTCAGCTCGCGCATCACCAACAGGAACTGCGACGCGAAGGCCTCGTTGTTTTCAATCAGCCCGAGATCGCTGACCTTGATTCCGGACAGCTCCAAGGCTCTTGGGATTGCCTTTAACTGCGCCGGACCGAGGTAGATGGGCTTGTCCGCGGCCGCGCAGTATCCCAGCAGTTTGCCCATCGGCTTGACGCCGTACTTCTTTACGGCGTCCTCGCTCATCAACAACACCGCGGCAGCGCCGTCGCTGGTCTGGCTCGAGTTGCCGGCGGTGCAGAAGCCGTTCTTGGCCGCAAACGCCGGGCGCAGTTTCGCCAGTCCTTCAGGCGTCGTGTCGCGCCGGGGCCCTTCGTCGGTGTCGAACGTAATTGCCTTGCCGTTGCCGGTCGGCACCTCGAGCGGCACGATCTGGCTTTTAAACTTGCCGGCATCAATGGCCGCGATGGCCCGCTGTACGCTGATGTAGGCCCACTCGTCCATTTCCGCGCGCGTAATTTTGAAATCGCGCGCGACATTGTCCCCGCAGTTGCCCATGCTGGAATAGGCGTCGGGGTAGTTTTCGGCCAGCCAGGGGTTGGGCGCGTACTTCGTGCCGGACATCGAGATCATGCTCATGGTTTCGACGCCGCCCGCGATGGCCACGTCAAACAGGCCCGAGCGAATTTTAGAAGCCGTAATCGCCTGGGATTCGAGGCCCGAAGAGCAGAAGCGGTTGATCGTCATCGCCGGCACCGTGTCGGGCAGGCCCGCCCGCAATACGATAAGCCGCGCCATGTTCATTCCCTGCTCGGCTTCGGGATATGCGCAACCAATGGTTACGTCTTGGATGTCTTCGCCGGGAACGCCCGACCGTTCCAGCACTTCCTTCACAACCGCCGCTCCCATGTCTTCCGGGCGGAACTTGGACAGGGTGCGCCTGGATTTGCCGATTGCCGTGCGAACCGCTGATACCACGTATACGTCACGCATTGTTATAAACCTCCCTTTTGGAGTCGTGCGCGATTTTTGTTCGCGCAACGTTTTGTTTCAGTTCATTCACCACAGTTTCCGCTCCGGTTAATTGCGCAGGGGCTTGCCCGTCATCAGCATGTGCTGAATCCGTTCCTGCGTCTTTTCCATGCCGCACAACGACAGGAAGCCTTCGGCCTCCAGGTCCAAGGCGTCCTGCTCGGTCATCTTCGTGCCCGGCATCCGGTCACCGCCGGTAAGGACGTTCGCCGTCTTCATGGCGACCGTGGCGTCGTGTTCGGAAGCCCAACCCGAGACTTGCATGTTGTAAAGGGCCGTGCGGAACACCGCCCGCGCCGGTTCGCCGAGCGCGGTCAGCACCGCCGGTTTCGGCGGTTCGTAACCGGCCACCACCAAACCGCGGCAAACGTCTTTGGCCCGCTTAATCTGCTGGTCCCAGTTCACGCAAATCACATCGTTTGCCGTGAAGTAACCCAGATCGACCAGCTCGGGGCCGCTCGTGCTCACCTTCGCCATCGCGATGCTTTCGAACGCGCGACGGAGGTATGGGAACGGGTTCACCTCGGCTACGCACTCCGGCGCGAACTGAAGCGATCGCCGCAGCATCTCTTTCGTGCCGCCACCCGCTGGAATCAGCCCGACGCCCGCTTCGACCAGGCCGCCGTACGTTTCCGCCGAAATCACCGCCTTCGAGCAGTGCTGGGCCACCTCGACGCCGCCGCCCAGGGTGAAGTGGTGCGGGGCGCTTACCACGGGGCCGCGGCAGAAACGCATGGCCATGTTCGCGTTCTGGAATCCCGTGATCATGTTTTTCACGCCGTCCCAGTTGTCCTGCTTGATGTCCGCGAGGATCATCATCAGGTTTGCGCCGGCCGAGAAATGCGGGCCCTGGTTGGCGACGACCATGCCGTCGAACTCGCCCTCGTTGACCATCCGCACGCCCTCGCTCAGCATGGCGATAAGGTCGGAGCCGATGGCGTTCATCTTGCAATGGAACTCGCAGCAGACGATCCCGTCGCCGAGGTCGATCAAGCTTGCGTCGCTGTTCTTTTTCACGACCTTGTTGTTTTTCTTGAGAATGTCGAGCTGGATCACGTTCGGGTTCTGCGGAACCAGCTTGTAGTCTTTCGCTTCGAGATCGAAGTACATCTGGCCTTCGGGCGTTTCCTTGTAGAACGATTCCGCGCCCGCTTCTTTCATGGCGACGGCGATCGGCGGCAGTTTGAGGCCGTCTGCTTCCATGCGGTCGCACACGTAGTTGAACCCGAGGATGTCCCAGGTTTCGAACACGCCCCGCTCCCACGCAAAGCCCCATTTCAGGGCGTTGTCGATGTTGACGATGTCATCCGCGATTTCCGGGATCCGGTTGGCCGAGTAGATCGCCATGTTCGCGAATACCTTCCACACGAACTGCGCCCCCTTGTCCTCGCCGGTGTGCATGATCTTGATTTTATCTTCCACCGAACCGGCCTTCCTGGCCGCGCCCACGCAGTCAAACCGGGCTTTGACCTGCGGGGTGTACTCGATCGTGTTCGGGTCGAGCGAGAGGATGATCGACTTGCCTTTTTCGTCGCGCTCTTTGGTCTTTTTATAGAAGCCCGAGCCGGATTTTGCGCCGAAGTAGCCCTTCTCCAGCATCTTCGTTACGAACTCCGGCGGCACCAGGAGATCGCGTTGCTCGTCGTCCGGGCAGCCGTTGTACACATTGCCCACCACGTGCACGAACGTGTCCATGCCCACCAGATCGCCGGTACGGAACGTGGCCGATGATGCATGGCCGATCACGGGACCCGTCAGCGAGTCTACTTCCTCGAACGCCAGGCCGTCCTTGAGCATCTCGTACATGATGTACTGCATCGTGAACGTGAGGATGCGGTTGGCCACAAAGTTCGGCGTGTCTTTCGCGTAGACGATTCCTTTGCCAATCACATTTTCGCCAAAATCGGCCATCTGCTCCACCACTTCGGGCAGCGTGTCCGGGCCGGGGATAATTTCGAGCAGTTTGAGGTAGCGCGGCGGGTTGAAGAAGTGCGTGCCAAGGAAATGCTGCCGCATATCCTCGTCCATGGAGCCCACCATTGATTTGATCGGGATGCCGCTGGTGTTTGTACTCACAATCGAACCCGGAGAACGGTGTTTCGCCACCTGCTTGAACACCGTTTCCTTGATCGCCAGGTCTTCCTTAACCACTTCGCAGATCCAATCGCAGTCGGATATCTTCTCGAAATCGTCCTCGAAATTGCCTATCTCGATGAGGTCGAGAACGTTTTTGTTGAAAATCGGCGACGGCCTCGCCTTCAGCAGCATTTTTTTGCTGGCCGCGGCAAAGCTATTCCGCTTATCCTTCTTCTTCTTGTCCTTGTCGGACAAGTTCGGAGGCACGATGTCGAGCATAATTACGGGCACTCCGCAGTTAGCCAGAAGCGCCGCAATTGCGCCTCCCATCACGCCTGAGCCCAGCACGGCAACACGTTTGATTTCCCGCATTGAGGGTCTCCTTCCCTTGGTTAATTCAAGCCCAAAAAAAGTAAAACATCACCTGGCCCAAAACCAGTTTTTGCACAACGGAAATCCCATCTTACACATTCTCACAAAAGCCGTCAAGAATATGATCTTAGCGCTTTTACCCGTGCCGCAAACACAGTTATCCATTGAGCTTTCACTTCTCCTGCCATGCCAATCCTGCCCTGTAATGCCAGCACCGTCATCGTAAAGCAGATCTCGGATTTTCCTTTGCATTATCATCGCCGGCGCCGCTTTAACTCCGGTTTGAAAACCGCTAATATAGGCTCCGGGAACAACCAAAAGGAAAACCGCCGTGTCCAGCAGCCCAATCTCCGCGTATTTACGCACCACACCGCCCGAAGAGATCGACGCCGGCTTTCTCGGCTACATCTCCAGCCTGACGGAAATCGCCAAGACGGCCCCGCGGGTCTCCCGCGCCATCGTGCAGGAGTTGGCCGACCAGCGGCGCTACCTTAAGCTTATTGCCAGCGAAAATTATGCGTCGCTCGGAACACAGCTCGCCATGGGAAACCTTCTCACCGACAAGTACGCCGAGGGGGTCCCGGGGATGCGATATTACGAAGGATGCGAAAACGTGGATGAAGTCGAGGCGTATGCCGCCGAGCTGGCGTGCAAGCTTTTCGGCTGCGACCACGCGTACGTTCAGCCGCACAGCGGCGCCGACGCCAACCTCATCGCTTATTGGGCCATTCTCCAGGCCCGCGTCGAAGCCCCCGAACTGAAGCGGTTGGGCCAGACGGATCCGGCAAAGCTCTCCCAGGAAGATTGGAACGCCCTGCGGGCCTCGCTCGGCAACCAGCGGCTCCTCGGGATGGACTACTACTCGGGCGGGCACCTCACCCACGGCTACCGGCGCAACGTGTCGGCCAGGATGTTCGAATCCTACTCCTATGGCGTTAACGAAGAAACCAAGCTCATCGATTACGACCACATTGAAGCGGTGGCAAAGGAAATCCGGCCGCTGATCCTCCTCGCCGGCTACAGTTCATACCCCCGCGCCATAAACTTCAAAAGAATGCGCGAGATCGCCGACGGCGTCGGCGCCGTCTTCATGGTCGACATGGCCCACTTCGCCGGGCTCGTCGCCGGCGGCGTTTTCCAGGGCGACTTCAACCCGATTCCCCACGCCCACGTCGTCACGTCGACCACCCACAAGACGCTCCGCGGGCCGCGAGGCGGAATCGTGCTGTGCACCGAAGAATTTGCCGACTCCGTCGACAAGGGCTGCCCGCTGGTCATCGGCGGGCCGCTCGGCCACATCATGGCCGCCAAGGCCGTCGCGTTCGCCGAAGCCAGCCAACCTGAGTACCGCGACTACGCCCAACGCATCGTCAAAAACGCCCAGGCGCTTGCGGAGGCGTTGACCGGTGAAGGCCTTGCGCTCAGCACCGGCGGCACCGACAACCACCTGATGCTCGTCGATCTGAGGCCGATCAACCTCACGGGACGGCAGGCCGCGGGCGCGCTCCGCGAATGCGGCATTACGCTGAATTACAACAGCCTGCCCTACGACCCCCAGGGACCCATGATCACCAGCGGACTGCGCATCGGCACGCCGGCCGTCACCACCCTCGGCATGGGGCCAGAGCAGATGCGCGAAATCGCCGCCATCTGCAAAATTGCCCTCAGTGCAACCAAGGGCGGCCTTATACCGTCCGGTCCCAAAGCAGGTAACCCGAGCAAGATACGCTACGAAATCGACCCCGCCGCGCTCGAAGAAGCAAGGAATCGAGTCAAAACGCTACTCGACCAGTTCCCCGTTTACCCCCAAATCGACCTCCAATTCCTTCAACACCATTTCGTGTAGCGCCGGCGCGGCACTTCGCACTCGTTTTCAGCTGAGCGTCTTGCGGAACCGGAGCGCGCTGGTGACGAAGACTACCAGTCCAATCACCCCCAGTAGTGCGGCCTGCAACCAGAGATCGTAGAAGCCCGCCCCGCGCATGATAATGCCGCGCAAGATTCGCATGAAGTACGTCAACGGGATAAGCTGGCTGATCCAATAGATAATCGGCGGCATGTTTTCCTGGGGAAATACGAAGCCCGAAAGCAGCACCGACGGCAGGATAATGACAAACGCCACCTGCATCGCCTGAACCTGGTTGTTCGCGATCGTCGAAACCAGCAGGCCCAGCCCAAGCGTCGTAAAAAGGAAGATCAGGCTGAAACCGGCCAGCAGCCACAGGCTCCCCGCAATCTGCACCCCGAACAAAAAACGCATCAGCGACAGCACGAACGCCGTTTCGAGCGCGCCGATGCAGGCGTACGGGATCAGTTTACCGAGCATCAACCCGAACCGCGACACCGGCGTGACCATCAACTGCTCCAGCGTGCCCGCCTCTTTCTCCCGCACGATTGCAAACGCCGTCAGCAGCATCGTCACCAGTTGCATTACAAGGCCCACGAGGCCCGGCACCATGAAGTTCACCGTTTTCATGTCCGGGTTGAACAGTACGCGCGGCCGCAGCTCCACGGGCGGCTCGTCCCGCTGAACCGTTTTGCCGATGATCTTCAACGACTGGCGCAGCGCAATCGCGTTCGCCACGTTCAGCCCCTGCATTGCCACGGTCGAGTCGCTCCCGTCGATCAGGACCTGCACGTTCACGTCCTCGCCCAGGAGCAGCCGCTCGGCATAGTCCGGCGGAATTTTAATGCCCATCTTGGCTTCCCCGCGCACGATCGCCGAGATTAGTCCTTCGTCGCTTAAGGCCGTAGCCACAACCTCGAAATACCCCGAATTCTCGAACGCGTCAATCAGCCGCCGGCTTTCCGGGCGCCCGTCGAGGTTGTACACGACGGTTGGTATGTCTTCGACTTCCAAGTCGATCGCAAACCCGAAGATCGTCAACTGGATCCCCGGCACCAACAGCATCAGGAAAAGCGTGATTGGATCGCGCACAACATGAATGAATTCTTTATATACGACCGCGCTGATGCCCCGGAACATGGCTAAACCGCCTCTTTTCGCCGCGTCAGCGTCACAAAAACGTCTTCCAGGCTCGGCGGGATGGCCACTACCTGCACCTCGCCAAACCCGTCTTCGGCCAAACGCCGCTGCAACCGGCCCTCGCTCCCCTCCCGCGCGAGGACATGCAGCGAATCCGCGAAGATCGTGGCGTCCAGCACGTCGTCATAGCCATTCAGCGCGCGCATCGCGTGCGCCAGCCGCGGCGCCCGCACCTCGAGCCGCACCGCGCCCGCCGGCGTCACTTCCGGCAGCCGTTTGAGCTCGTTCGGCGTGCCCGACACAATCAGGTTGGAGAAGTAGATGTACCCGATATGGCTGCACCGCTCCGCCTCGTCCATGTAGTGCGTCGTAACGAAAAAAGTCACCCCCTGCCCCGCCAGATCGAACAGCAGGTTCCACAAATCCCGGCGGGCAACCGGGTCGATCCCCGCCGTCGGCTCGTCGAGAAACATCAACCGCGGCTCGTGAACCAGGCTGCACGCCAAAGCCAACCGTTGTTTCCAGCCGCCCGACAGGTCCCGCGCGAGCCTGCCTCGGTAGTCGCCGATCCCGACGATGCCGATCACCTCTTCGATACGCCTCCGCGCCGCCCGGCCACGAAGACCGTACACCCGCGCGTAAAACTTCAGGTTCTCCGTCACCGTCAGGTCGCGGTAAAGGCTGAACTGCTGCGACATATAGCCGATTGCCCGCTTAATCTGTTCGGACTGCCGGACCGTATCGAAGCCCATCACCGTCGCACTCCCCCCGCTCGGCCGCAGAAGCCCGCACAGCATGCGGATCAGCGTCGTTTTCCCCGAACCGTTGGGCCCGAGGAAGCCGTAGATGTCCCCCTCCTCGATCTCCAGCGACACGTTGTTCACCGCCGTAAAACGCCCGAAACGGCGCGTCAGATGCCGTGCTTCAATCGCCGCGCCCATCAGGAACCGCCGGACGCGGGCCGCGGCAAATGCGCCGTCACGCTCATTCCCGCACGAATGCGCCCGCCGAACGAGCCGAGTTTGAGCTTTACGCCAAACACCTGCTGGACGCGCTCCTCCTGCGTCTGCAGGTTCCGCGGCGTGAACTCCCCGCTCGAAGCGATGTAAACGATCGCGCCTTTAAACGTTTCGCCCGGATAAGCGTCCGCCGTCAGCGTCACCTCCTGCCCCAGCCGCAGATAACCCAGCATCCGCGCGCTCACGTAAACAATGACTTCCAGATCATCGACATCCGCCACCGTCACGACCGGTCCCGGCCGCACCAGATCCCCCGGGTGAATGTCCAGGGCGTCGACAACGCCCGCCCGCGGCGCCGTAACGGTCATCTCCCGCAACGTCGTCTCGGCCCGCTCGACGTCGGCCGCCGCCGCGTCGCGCATTGCCTCGGCCGCGGCGATATCCTCCTTCCGCGCCCCTTCCTTAAGCAGTTCAAGCGCCGCCTCCGCCTGTTCCATTGCGGCACGCGCCGCCTCGATTTCCTCCGACCGCGCCCCCTCCTCCGCCAGCTTCCGCCGCTCCCGGGCCGCCTCCAACTGCGCCTCTGCCGCCTCGAGCGCGTGGCGCGCCTGATCGTACTGCTGCTGCGGCACGGCATCCGCCTCGTAAAGGCGCTTCACCCGCTCGAAATCCGACTTTGCCTGATCGCGTTGCGCTCGCGCCGCGTCTTCCAGCGCAACCGCCGCCGCAAGGTCCTCCGGCCGCGTTGCTTCCAGGGCAATCCCATAGTGCTGCCGCGCCTGTTGGGCAACGGCCGCCGCCTGCCGGATCTCCTCCGGCCGGGCTCCCGCCTTCAGCTTCGACACCGTCGCCTCCGCCTGCGCCAGCTTCGCCCGCGCCGCCGACAGCGCCGCTTGTGCTTCGTCCGGTTCCAGCTTAACGAGCACCTCCCCCGCCTCCACGCGGTCACCCTCCTCCACCAGCACCTCCAGTACGCGTCCCCCTACGCGAGTTCCCGCCGAAACGCGCACCGCCTCAACCTGCCCCGCCACGTCCAGCGGCTCGAGACTATTCGGCCCGCACCCACCAGCCAGCATCGCAACCGCAAACGAAGCCAACCACGCACCAAGTGGCGCCGCGCTCCCGAGTGATTGAGTGGCGGTTGTTCTGACTTTTGGCCGAAAGCGGCTTTCTATCTCTATCAAAACCGGTAAAACCTTTCCTTTCTAAATCAAGCACCGCTCTATATTACCGTAAAGTCTCTCCAACAGTCCCGATTCTTCAATTGCTTCCTCCCCCCGCCCCACCGCCGCCGCTATTCCGCCTTGTTTTACAGTCCCCGAACCGGTAAAATATCGGGAATTACGATTGTGCCCGGCCCGGATGCGGCCCCTTGCTGCATCGGGTCTGGCAGGGCGGTTGGAATAGACTATTCGGTTCCAGGAGGTTTACTCATGAAGGCAAAAGTTGATCCGGATCTTTGTGGAGGTTGTGGTCCCTGCGCGGAAATCTGCCCGCAGGTTTTCGAATTGAAAGATGATATCGCGGTAGTAATTGTCGACGAAGTGCCGCCGGAATTTGAGGAGGCATGCCGCGAAGCGGCCGACGCCTGCCCGACAGACGCCATTACGATCGAAGAATAGAATGGCTTGGGGACACCCCCCAATCTTGGGGGTGTCCCCACCGCTTTAAACCAGCGTTTATTCCCCCTCCGGCCCGAGCCGCTTATCGTAAACCTCTTTCAGCCACGCCATTTACGTACCCGCCGCTTCTACAGCCGCGGTTAAGAGCGCTTTCGTCACCTCCCGTTTGGACGCGCCTGCCTTTAGGGACTTTACAATATGCGTTTCGGTGCAATTCGGGCATCGAAAAGCACAAGCCAAAGCCAGCATCAGCAGTTCCCGCGTCTTCGGCCTGTTGAAGTTGGTCAACGCCTCACCAACCTCTGGCGAATTTTCCAGATACCACGCTTTTTGTAACGGCATAGAAACTCCCTTTCCCATACGCCCATGCGTGCATTCCCCGCTCGCACGGCATGATTTCAGCGCCTCGTTGGTTTCACCTTACAGGAACAACCCCAGGAGGACCGCATATATGTTAGGAACGATGGATGCTATCCGCGAACTGCAGGCCATCCGGCGGGAGGTGGAAAGGGCGCTGGAAGATTACACCATGGGCGAATGGAGCTTTCCCTTCTCCCAAATGAGCTTTCTGCCGGGCCTTGCCGGGTACGCTTACCCTCTTATCAATATCCGGGAAGACAACGACAATCTCTACATCGAAGCCCTTGCGCCCGGATTGGACAAGGACAACATCGAGATCTCCGTCATGGGCGATTCCGTTCGAATGGCCGGCGAAAAGATGCCCGTTCGGGGCGATATCCGCCCCGAGGCCTACCACCGCAACGAACGGAGCGCGGCCAAATTCGTCAGAACGATCGATCTCAACACCGAAGTCGATCGTGACAGGGTATCCGCCGATTACCACAACGGAATTCTGCTTGTCACTCTCCCCAAAAGTGAAAAGAGCAAGGCGCGTCAAATCTCGGTAAAGGTGGACTGACAAGCAACCCGAAAGGAGGCATCTTTTATGGACGAAGTCAGTGTTTCCAAAGGCGAAAAAACCGTACCAGCCACGCGGAACGAGGTTTGCACGCTCACCCCGCCGGTGGATATTTTCGAGCACGAAGATGGACTCGCCGTTCTTGCCGATCTCCCCGGAGTCAGCCGCGACGGCGTCGAGGTGGGTGTCGACAACGACCTGCTCACGGTCAAGGGCTCCGTAAGCTACGAGCCGAAAGGCAAACTCGTGCATCGCGAATGGGAACTGACCCCTTGTTATTTCCGGCAGTTCCGGCTCAGCGAGCGCATCGATCAGGAAAAAATCAATGCCGAGATGCGCGACGGCGTGCTGACGGTACGACTCCCCGAATCCGAACAGGCAAAACCCAAACGCATCGAAGTCAAATCATCCTGACCTAAAAAGCGCCGCAAGTAACCCCGAACCGTATGCCTAAGACGAAAAACGCCGCGAGGAGTTCGATTATGGACTTTGATTTGATTAAGAGCCTGTTAGCCCCCGCGGACACGAAGATCGTGCTGCTGGTTATGGACGGCCTGGGCGGCCTGCCGCGAGAGCACGAAGGGCAGACTGAACTCGAAGCCGCGGATACCCCCAACCTCGACGACCTTGCCGCAAGGGGTATGTGCGGGCTGCACGTACCCGTCGCGCAGGGGATCACCCCGGGCAGCGGCCCTTCCCACCTGGCCCTGTTTGGCTACGATCCCCTGAAGTACGAAGTTGGCCGTGGTGTTCTCGCGGCTGTCGGCCTGGAATTCGACCTGCGCCCGGGCGACGTAGCCGCGCGCGGAAACTTCTGTACGGTCGATGAAGAAGGCAAAATCACGGACCGCCGCGCAGGGCGCATCAGCACGATGAAAAACCGCGAGCTGTGCGGGCTGCTGCGAACCATTAAAGTGCCCGGCGCGGAGATCTTCCTTGAAACCGAGAAGGAACACCGTTTTCTCCTGGTTCTGCGCGATATAGACCTCTCCAGCAACGTGTCTGATACCGACCCACTGATGGTCGACCGCGAACCAAACACCGCCACCCCCCTCTCGCCCGAAGCTTCCCAAACCGCCGCTATCGTGCGGCAGTTCGTGGCCGAAGCCCGAAACGTGCTCCAAAACCGCCACCCCGCAAACATGGTCCTGCTCAGGGGTTTCTCTCAACTGCCCGACTGGCCCCAAATTTCCGACGTATTCGGTTTGCGCGCCGCCGCCATCGCCGCTTACCCTATGTACCGCGGAGTCGCAAAACTCGTCGGCATGCAGGCGCTGGAAACCGGCGAAAAACTTGAGGAAGAACTGGACGTGCTTCAAAGGCGCTGGAACGAATTCGATTACTTCTACGTCCATTACAAGAAAACCGACGCCGCAGGCGAAGACGGCGACTTTCAGAGAAAAATCGCCGATATTGAAGAGTTCGACCGGCAGATCCCGAGGGTTCTCGAACTCAACCCGGACGTCATGATCGTCACCGGCGACCATTCCACGCCGGCCCTGATGAAGTACCACAGCTGGCACCCGGTTCCCATCGTCATGTGGTCCAAGTTCTGCCGGCCCGATTCCGTGGCACGGTTCGGCGAACGCGCCTGCATGGGCGGCTGCCTCGGCCCCCAGTTTCCCGCCGAACAAATCATGTCGCTGGCGCTTGCGAACGCCCGCCGCCTCAAAAAGTTCGGCGCATGAAACTCAGGTTCGCCGGCACGCGCGGAGAAATCGAGCCGCGAACCGACCGCCACAAACTCCACACCGCCCTGCTCGTAATTCACAACCGCAAGAAGGTGATGATCGATTTCGGACGTGACTGGGCCGGGCGCTACAATGAGGTTAAGCCCCACGCCATTGTTGTCACCCATGCGCATCCCGACCACGTGTTCGGCCTGGTGCAGGGAGTGCCGTGTCCCGTCTACGCCACCGAATACGTTTGGCGCGACATCGCCGATTATCCGATCGAAAAACGCGTCAACATAAAGATTCGCGAACCCTTCACCGTTTGCGGCATCGAGTTCGAAGCCTTTATGCTCGACCATTCGACCCGCTGTCCGGCTGTCAGCTACCGCATTACGGCCGGCAACCGCGCCATTCATTACGCGCCCGACGTGGTCTACATACACGACCGCGCGCAGGCTCTGGAAAACGTCAAAATTTATATCGGCGACGGCGCGACCATGCAGCGCTCGTTCGTTCGAAAACGCAACGGAAACCTCATTGGACACACGCCCGTGAAGACACAACTCGGGTGGTGCGAAAAAGAGGGCGTGCCCAAAGCCATCATTACGCACTGCGGAACCGAAATCGTTACCGGCGACGAGCAAGACATCACGCGCAAATTGAACGAATGGGGCGCCGAGCGCGGAGTGGGTGTCCGGCTCGCGTACGACAACATGGAGGTGATCGTGCGCTGATGTCCCGGAAAGGCAATGTTGAGATCGGCACCTCCGGCTACCAATACGACCACTGGAAAGGCGTCTTCTACCCCGAAGACATCCCAAAGAAAAAGTGGTTCGAGTACTACGCCTCCCAGTTTCACACGGTCGAGATGAACAACACGTTCTACAGGCTGCCAAGCGCCGAGACGTTCGAGCAATGGCACGACAGGGCGCCGCAGGATTTCTGCTACACACTCAAATACAGCCGCTATGGAACCCATCTCAAGCACCTAAAAGACGGCGCTGAAACCATCAGCGCCTACATGCACGCCGCACAGCAGCTCCAGTCGAAACTCGGCCCCGTACTCGTCCAGCTTCCGCCCCAGTGGAAACTCGACGTCGAGCGCCTCGACGATTTTTTTGCAGCCGCGAGAAACCACGCCCGATGGAAACGCGAACGGCTCCGGTGGAATTCAAAGAAACAGCGCTGGGCCGTCGAGTTCCGCGAGAAAAGCTGGTTTGTAGACAAGGTGTACGAAACCCTCAAGCGCCACAACATCGCGTTGTGCATCCACGACATGATTAAGAACCACCCGCGCGTCGTAACCGCCGACTGGGTATACGTGCGGTTCCACGGGGCAAACGACAACTGGGGAAACTACAGCGACGGCGAACTCGATGACGCGGCAAAAGAGATCGAGTCCTATCAGGGGAAAGGGCTCGACGTCTACGCATACTTCAACAATGATGCGCAAGGTTTCGCGGTAGCAAACGCAAAATACCTCATCCAACGCATCACCTGAGCAACAAGCCGGCCAATCCGGATTCCGAAAACGCGGCGTTCCGCGTGCATTTTCTACACAACCTGTTACCGAACTTTACAAGCACCGCGGAACCTTTGCGCCCCCCCCGCTTACCCCCTTGCAGCCCGCCTTTTTCCCCCGTCCCCACGGACTGTGCCGCGGCATATTTCTTGCTCGTTAGCAGGCAGGTGAGCGAAGCCAGGAAGGCGTAAACGCCTCATGATGCTGTGAATGTGTGAATGAAGAATTGGATGGAACATTTAGCAAATGAGCCAGAACCGGCGCCGGGGTGTGCCGGTGCTTTCTTTGTCTCGCGCGCACGCTTTCCGGTGCGCTTTTACAACACTAAAGCACAGGGAAAGGAAGAACCGGGAACCTTTGTTCGGTTAATCCGCCAGATACGGAAAGCGGTTCACCGGGCATTTCAGAAAAACGTGAAGTTACACGGGTAAAACCGTGGCACATCCCAGGGTTTGAACCCGTGGGACAGAAAGGAGTTCAGTTATGAGAATCACAACCATTGGCATAGCCGCACTGGCGCTTGCGCTGGTGGCCGGGACGACCGCCGGCGCCGTGACCATATACGGGTCGCCGTCGCCAACGCCCCAGACGACCACATTGTACAAGGCAAGCGACCTGATGGGCCTGAGCGTGCAAAACACGAACGGCCAGCAAGTCGGAACCGTGGTCGACCTGGTTCTGGATAAGAGCCTGAACAACGTGACGCACGCCGTGTTCACCCACCGTTCGCAGGGGCAGTGGATGCATTACGCGATCCCGTTCAAGGATCTCAGCATGAGCACGGACGGGAACGCGATCATTTTGCCGACCACCGCCGTGGATTTGCCCAACGTTGCGGAAGCGGACCTCCGCGTTTCGCGGGTGTGGTTCCAGGGCCCGATTGACGTCGAGTGGGAACCCTATGCCGAAAAACAGATCGCGCGCGGGGAACCGCGGATGATCGACATCTACGGCAGGCCGATCCGCGGCCGCGCACGCACGCCATACGTGCAGAACGTGTACGAGCTTCAGCCCGGTATGCGCTACTCTCCGGAGGCATACGAATTTGACCGGTCCGAGTGGCGTGGCTATGAGCGCGATCAGTACGGGCAGCCGCTGTTCGAGCGCCAATCCTACGTGCCCAAAGAAACTTTCGGCCACAACGGATACACCGTAGAGGAGCAAATCTACGGAAGGCCCTTGTATCGCGACCTCTACCGGGGCGACGCATACAATCCGCCCTCTCGCGAGGACTGGCGTTGGGCCGAGGGCGCATACGGCCGGCCGAAAGGATACGACCGCTTCGGAAAACCCATGGGCCAGGAGTACGGCCGGTATGAAAGGCCGCTGTACCGTAGCTACGAGTACGACGTGTACGGCCGTCCGCTTTACCGTGACACGTACCAGGACCAGTTCTACGGCAAACCGAAGACCGGTATGGGCCGCTGGTTCCAGAGGGATTGGCAGCAGGACGTCGGGCGCCTGGGCCTCCGCCGTATCACGACCCTTATGGGCACGCAGGTGGATGTGCGCGACCGTGACGCGGGGTTCATCGAAGACTTCGCTATCGACATGGGTACGGGGCACGTGGCTTACATGATCGTGTCGCTGACCCGCGATTTTGCGGGAGCGCCCAATCGTCTGGCCGCAGTACCGTGGCAGGCGGTCGAGCTGTTTCCTCAGCAGAACCTTGCCACCGTTGACATCGACCGCTCGGACCTCCTTGATTTTGCTTTCCGGGAAGGCCAGATGCCGAACCTTGGCCAGTCGGACTACGCGCGGCGTCTTCACCAGCAGTTCGACGTTTCCCCCTATTGGGAAGTTCTGGGCTATGTGAGTCCGGTAACGGATGTTGAAATGTCGGGCAGCGCCTGGGAGCCGAATAGCTGGTACGCCCAGGAGTTCGATTCCGAGAAAATCGTTACGGTGTCCGGCACCATAGAAAGCATCAGTTCGTTCAAACCGTCGGCCGATTCGAGCGCAGGCCTGAGGCTGCGCATCCGCACCGACGACGGCAGGCTGCTGCTCGTGAATGCCGGGCCCTTCAATTTCGCAAACCAGAAAGGCATGAGCTTCGACGCTGGCGAGCGAATCACTATCACCGGGTCGCGCGTTCAGATTGCGGGGCAGAACATCATCCTGGCCTCGCAGTTGAAGAAGGACGACAAGACGGTCCAGCTTCGCACGCGGCAGGGCCGGCCACTATGGTAAGCGGCGGCGTGCTCAACCAACGGAGGAAGCACAAATGAGTGCAACGCGAACAATGGCTGTTGCGCTGGCAATCGTCATGGTTGCGGGCGTGGCCCTCGCACAGGGCCAACAGCAGCAACCACAAGCCCAGATGCAGCAACAGATGGGCAAAACTTACCAGCCCACGCTGAAACAGGCCGGCCAGCTCATCGGCATGAAAGTACAGAACAGCCAAGGCAAAGAACTGGGAAACCTGTCGGAGATCGTGCTTGAGCCAAACCTCAACTACGTCTCGTACGGCGTGCTGTCCAGTGGCGGCTTTGTCGGGATTGGCGAAAGTCAATACGCCATCCCTTGGGACATGTTCCAGCTCGGTCCCGACCGCGAGACATTGATTCTTGACATCCCTGAACAAGCCTTGGAACAAGCACAGGGGTTCAGCAAGAACCAGTGGCCCGACAGGGCCGACCAGCGCTGGCGCATGCTGGCCATGGGGCGCACCCAGCGGCCGATGGGCCGGCAACAGCCGCAGCAGCAAGGCCAGACCTGGCGCGAGCAGCAGTGGCAGGAACAGCAACAATGGCGCAAGCAGCCGCAACAGCAAGAGCCGCAGGCTATGCGGCAGCAGCGGCGCCAGCAAGACCAGCAACTGTACGGCCGTCCAGAGCAGCAACAGCCGCAAACAACGCCGCAACAACAACAGCAGCAGCAACGGAGGCGGCAGCAGCACCAACAGCGGCGAACGTACGGGGGCGAAAAAGGCTTCGAGGCCAGGCGGTTAAGCAAGCTGCTCGATATGGACGTCCAGACGTTCACCCAGCAGGAAGACCTGGGCAATCTGCAGGACATCCTGCTTGACTTCCATCAGGGCCTTGTAGCCTATGGTGTGGTATCCCTCGGCAGCGGTGAGTTGGCCGCTGTCCCCTGGAGCGCCATCGAAATCAGGCCCAGCGAGATGCTGGCGCTCATTGACACGGACCGGCAGTCGCTCCAGCAGGTCGCCTTCTCGGAAGACCAGATGCCCGACCTTTCGAACCCGCAGTATGCCCAACAGCTGCACAACCAGTTCAACCGCCAGCCGTACTGGGAGGTGCTCGGGTTTGTAGGCGCCGGCGCACAGATGCGGCCGCAACAGATGCGGCCGCAACAGATGCAACAGCAACAGGAGCCGCTGACGCGGCATTTCGACCCGCAGAACGTCACCATGCTTACGGGGACGGTTCAGGAGATCGGGATGTTCGACGAACCGCAGCTTGGCATCCAGGGGCGCAAGTTAACCATCACGACCCAGGACGGCCAGACCGTAGTTGTGCACGCCGGGCCCAGCCAGTTCCTTGAGCAACAGGGCCTCACGCTGCAAAAGAACGACCAAGTCCAGGTGAGAGGATCGTTCGCCCAGATTAACGGCCAGACCGTCTTCATCGCCAGCGATATCAGAACGCGCCAGAACACCGTCAAGCTGCGTAACCAGCAAGGCGTTCCTGTATGGCGCGGACAAGGCATGGGGCGCGGGCAAGGCATGCGCCGTGGCATGGGCCGCCAACAGCAGCAACAGGACTGACCCAATAGAAAGGCACAAAAACCGGTGGCGCGGCGGAATAAAGCCTTCCGCCGCGCCGCCACATAAAACTCACCAAGTTTGAAGGTCAAAAGAAATAGGAGGACGACGTCATGGGCAACAAGATACTTCGCAGCCTCGCCGTGGCCGCCACAATTGCCGCACTTGTGGCCGGCGCCGTCGGCTGCCACACCGTCAAAGGGATGGGCCGCGACGTCCAGTCGGTTGGACGCAGTGTTGAAGACGTCGCATCAGAATAAGGCTTCAAAGAGTGCCGACCGGCTTGCCCCGGGCGCGCCCTCCCGGGGCAGAGCTGGCGGACCCTATTTGGACAACCTAGTTGTGCCGAGTAGCAGCACTTTAAGGTTTTGAGGGCGGTTTAGAAAGGTTATTATGTTGTCCAGGTTCCATGACAGACGCCACGCAGGCCAGTTCCTCGCCGGGCGCCTCGACAATTACGCCGGGCGCGACAATCTGGTGGTCCTCGCGTTGCCGCGAGGCGGTGTACCCGTGGCCTACGAAGTCGCACAGGCGCTTAACGCCCCGCTCGACGTGTTCCTGGTCCGCAAACTCGGCGTGCCCGGCCATGAAGAACTCGCCATGGGCGCAATCGCCGAAGGGGGGCTCCGCGTCATCAACCACCAAGTTATCCGCGGACTCAACATAACTGAGGCCGCCATCGAAGAAGCCACCCGCCGCGAACGAGAAGAACTAGCGCAAAGGAGCCAACTCTACAGAGGCGACCGCCCCCCACTCGTCCTGCGCGAGAAAATCGCCATCATCGTTGACGACGGACTCGCGACAGGCGCCTCGATGCGGGTCGCCGCGCGCGCTGTAAGACGCCTGGAACCCGCGGAACTTGTCGTGGCCGTACCCGTCGCGCCCCCGGAAACCTGCGAAAACCTCCGGTTTGAGGCCGACGAAATCGTTTGCGCCGTTACGCCTGCTCTGTTCAGCAGCGTCGGAAGCTGGTACGAAGACTTCACCCAGACCACCGATCAGGAAGTTCGCGACCTGCTCCAGAAGTCCGCCCTGGCCGGAACCGGACCAATCAGCCAGTCCTGAGCCGGAGTTGAGAGAAAACCGATGTGAAGCAAAGAATATCCGCCATTATGGCAAAGCAAGAATTACAAGCAAGTTTGAGGCTGTTATTCACTTTGGCAAGACGAACAACGCCAAGCGGAATTGGCTAAAAGCGCCCCGAAAACATTTGCGTTCGGCGTATAAAAAGGAAATTAAAAATGGTTTACCATACAATTCCAAAAGAACAGTGGCAGGAATTCTGCGACGAATTCAGCAAACAGCATGAAGGATGGCTTGTTACGGTCGAAGTCGTCGACGAAACCGGCGAAACCGACCGCGAAGTGCTCGCCGAGGAAATCCCCATGTGGGGCATCACCGTCGATGAACACCAGGACCAAACCGAAGTCAGCATCATCGCCGGCGATCAGCCGCGGCACGTTACACATCTGATTCGGGATCCTGCCGCTATCGCATTCGAACAGGACGAACAGGGTGCGCATACCGGAATAAGGATAAACACGCAGGACGGACCGAGCGTTATTGTCCGGTTCAGAACCGCAGCCGTACCCGAATCACTCGACGAGTTCAGCGACATCGAGTTTTAAAATCGAGCCGCAAAGTCTACTCGGAGTCCAGGTTCTATGGTGCGGGCGTATCGCCTGCAATCTTGCACCGAAAGGATGTGAAATGGCTCATCCAGCTCTGCAACGAATTCCCGTCGAAGTTGAAGCCGCCGGAGTCATACTCCCCGGCGACCTCACCCTCCCGCCCGGGCCCATTGGCGTCGTCCTGTTTGCCCATGGAAGCGGCAGCAGCAGATTCAGCCCGAGGAACCAGTTCGTCGCCGATTCTATCAACGACTACGGACTTGCCACGCTGTTGTTCGACCTGCTTTCCGAAGCCGAAAATGAAATCGACATGCGTACAAGGCGCTTGCGCTTCGACATCGCCCTGCTCACCGAACGGCTTATCGCGGCTATTGATTGGGCCCGCGACTACCCCGCCGCCGCCGGCCTGCGCATCGGACTTTTCGGCGCGAGCACCGGCGCCGCGGCCGCCCTCGCCGCCGCCGCCGAACGCCCCGACCAAATCGCTGCCGTCGTTTCTCGCGGCGGACGCCCGGATCTCGCGGGCGATGCCCTGCGGTGCGTCTGCACACCCACGCTTATGATTGTCGGCGGCAACGACGATCTCGTACTCAAGCTCAACCGCGAATCAAGCCGCCAGATTCGCGCCGAATGCCGAATCGAAGTCGTACCGGGCGCGTCGCACCTGTTCGAAGAGCCCGGAGCACTTGAACAGGTGGCCCATCTCGCCCGTGACTGGTTCCGCCGCTATCTCGGCGAAAAGACCTGATAAAGGAGGTTCAAAATGCCAATGCTTTGGTGGGCAATTCTCTTCTTCGCCATAGCCGCTATAGGCCCGTCCGGCCAAATCTACTTAGCCGACTGCATCTGGTCCAGATACGCCATCCATTCCTGGTCAACCTCACGAATTGCGCCAAACGAATCCGTAAATTCCCGGCGCATCCGCTCCGTGCTCCGCCGCCCCCGGGGAACCGAATGCAGTCGCCCGACGTAATGGTTCAGTTCGCTCCGGTGGCGCTGGAGCAAAAACGTGAAGAACCCCCACGCCTGCGCGTAAGCGTCGTACACCGCCCCCATGTCGTCCATCGGAATCCGCGTCATCGTTGCAAATTCTTTCAATGGAATAAGCGCGTTAACCGCGCGCGCGTCCAGTAAACGGCGTCGCCGCGCCGATACCTCCGAAGCGCTCGATGAGTCTGCCGGATCGTTTTCGAACGCCGTGGCCAGGCCTTCCGAAAGCCAGAACGGATACATCACCCCCCGCCGTTGCAGCCCGCTGTTGAACGCAAGCTGGTGCGCCGCCTCGTGAACGGTACGCACCGCATCAAGAAGCTGGGGAGCCGCGCCAAGCGCCGGTTCATTCTCCGCCCAAGCCGTGACCACCTTCCCCGGAGCCGGAGCCGTCGGCAGTAAAGGCGGAGCGGTGTCATAAAGGGCTACCCGGTTCGTCTGCGCGGAGTAGTAGCCCTCCAGCGCCGAAACATCCCGCCGCTCCGTTTGCCAGGCGTACTGGTGATAATCTTCCGTCTTGCCAAAACACACCCACGTCATTCGGTCCGCCGGCTGTTTCAGCAGAAAACCCGCTTTCTCGAAGGTCTTGTAAAAACGCTCGTACGTCCGCTCGAGAAGCGCCCCCGTCGAAGAAGCCCAAGCCGTGTTGCCGCAATGAAGCAGCACAAAATTATCCGTCACCAAGGCGCTGAAAGGATAGTCCGTTTGGCATTCGAGGCAAACCTGTTTTATCTGCCCCAATCCCGCGTCAGACGCCGCCGAAGTCGCCGCGTCCGGAACCGGCGCAGGCGCAGAAGTCTCGGGCCAGTTCTTTAAGGCACGAAGACGGCTCCGGCCAAGGCTGACCCGCGCTTGTTCAGAATCAACGGTCTCTGCCAGAACAGCAATGCTCGTCGCGCACAGCGACAACGCCACGCCTAGGGCAAAAACTCGTATTACACTGCTGCTAGGGGACTTACGCATCAACTACTTCCGACACTTCCTTGAATACGCCTAAGGGATTCCCTGATGTATGGGTAAGAGTATACCTGATGAATCAGAATGTCAAGCCGAAATACCCCTGAAAAATACAACCAAAACAATAAAAGTATGTAAAACGTTAAAGTCTGCAGAAAAAACCCTCCTGTCCACGGCTAAAGGTTGGGAAATACACGCTGTTTCCACCAAAAGGAGAAGCAGAACAATGTCCGCACTTGGAAGAAAAACAAAGCAACTCGCGCCGGATTGCGCTGTCATCGTCGCTCACCCGGACGACGAGACCCTTTGGGCCGGGGGCTCGCTCCTCACCGCCCACCACCGCCGACTTAAGATTGCCACCATCTGCCGTGGCGGCGACCCCGACCGCGCCCCCCGTTTCTACAGGGCCATCGAGCACTACCACGCCATCGGCGTGATGGCCAACCTCGACGACGGCCCCGAGCAGGTTCCCCTCGACCCCGTCCTGGTGCAACAAGCCATTGTCTCGCTGGTGGCCGGGACTGAGTTCGGCCTCGTCTACACCCACAGCCCCTTCGGCGAATACACCCGCCACCGCCGCCACGAAGAAACCGGTACGGCTGTTCTGGCCCTTTGGGAGCAGAGTGCGCTAAGGATTCGCCAGTTACGCGTGTTTGCATATGAAGATGGAGAGAAACGTTACCTGCCGCGCCCGTTGGAAAACGCGCATATGAAATTCGTGCTTCCCGAGGACGTCTGGCTGCAAAAACATTTCATCATCACGAAGACATACGGATTCTCGCAAGACAGTTTTGAAGCTGCCGCCAGCCCGCGTATCGAAGCCTTCTGGGTGTTCAACTCCCCGGCCGAAATGCGCCAATGGCTGCAAAGGAATGGCCTTCACGTATGAAGATCCTATTGCTTTACGATTACCCGGCGGTTCCCGGCGGGCTCGCCACTCAAGGCGAACTCCTCCACCGGGGGCTGCTCGAAATGGGCGTCGACGCGTGCGCCGTCCACTACGAAAGCGATAAGGAAAAGGAGTGGTACTACCGGTGGTTCCGGCCCGACGTCGTCCTGGGTGTCGGCTACTGGGGACATACGCCCCACATCATTCTGCATCCCCAGCGGTACGGGCTTCTCCCCGTGCCGTGGCTGGTCGCCGACGGGTATATTGCAAATTATCTCGATGTGCTCAACAGCCTCCCGCTCATCCTCGTCACCTCGACTTGGGTCAAGAAAGTCTACGCGCGCGACGGGCTCGACCAGAACCGCGTCGAAGTCTTGCCGGTCGGATGCGACACCGCCGCCTTCACAGACCGCGACCCTTCCGACCCCAAAGTCGCTGCCGTCCGCGAGGCCGTCGGCGTGCAGCCTGACGAAATCATGCTGGCTACCGTCGGCGGCGACGCCGCATCCAAGGGGGCCCAGGAGGTTATGCAGGCCCTTGCCCTCATCGACAAGAAGGTGCCCCCGTGGAAGTACGTCTGCAAGGTGTGGGAACAACCCCGCACCCTCCAGCAGAACATCATCGACCTCCAGTTGGCCGCCAGCCTCGGTATCGACAAAAAGGTTGTGTACACCACCGGCCGGTTCAGCCGGAACATCATGCCTTACCTTCTTGCCGCGTGTGATATCTACGCCGCGCCTTCCCGCCTCGAAGGGTTTGGCATGCCCCAGGTAGAAGCCAACGCGTGCTGCAGGCCCGTCATCGGGATCCGGGCGATGGCCATGCTCGACACGATGGTCCATGGAAAAACCGCCTTCCTTGCTTCTGTCGCCCAGGAGGTCAGGCTGCGCGAATGCGTCGTATCCGAAGACGAAGACGGCCTTTCCCGCCGCTGCGTGCTGTTCAAACGGCCCCGAACCGCCGACTACCGCGCCAGCGTCAACGATATTGCGAAGTACCTGCTTAAGCTCATGAACGACCCCGGCCTCCGCCGCTCGATGGGCGAAGCCGGCCGGCAGCGCGTCGTAGAATTGTTCGATTACCGCGTCGTCACAAAAAAATTTGTACAGACTCTCGGTGAACGGCTGGGAATACCCTAAATGTTCGAAGAAGCCAAAGAACAAGCTTTAAAGGTGTTGCTTAATAATCAGAAGGGCCCTTTCGACGGCCTCCCGAGAACCGCCGCATGGGGCTACCCGGAACCGTACACGCGCGACCTTATGATGGCCGCGCTCGCCGTATTCCTCAGCGGAAACGAAAACCTCATTAACACGTGGCGCCGTGTCCTTCACACGCTCGCGCAAAACCAATCGCGCCTGGGGCACATCCCCTCGCTCGTGCACGACCCCGACGACCGCGGCGCCAGCGACACCACGCCCCTCTTTCTCCTGGTCACAGCCATTTACCGAAAAGTCGCCGACCAGCCAAAGTTTCTCGAAGAAGCCGTCGACAAGGCGCTCACCTGGATGGAGTACCAAAGTCCCGACGACTGCATTGCCGTCGCACAGCTCCCAACCAGCGACTGGCGAGACGAACAATGGGTGCTGGGATACGGCCTGTTCGTGAACACGATCGTGTATTGCGCTCTCCAGCTGTATGGCCAGCACGGGCGCGCCCGTAAACTGCGAAAAATGATGAGCCGCTTCATCGTCACCGGCGACGTCCAGCACCGCCATGTCCACGAAGGCCTCGTTGTGAAGAAAAAACCCTACTACGCTCTCTGGGCCTACAAAGTCTACAGTAGCGAGCGCTTTGACCTGCTCGGAAACAGCTTAGCCGTGCTCGCGGGTATCGCCCCCCCTTCCCGGGCCGAAGCCCTTATATCTTGGATTGAAAACGAGTGCCATGAACTCCGGCAAGCCGGAGATCTCGCCGTGGACCTTCCTCCAAACCTGTTCCCCTACATTCGCCCCGGCGACCCCGATTGGATGGGACGCTACGAAAAGTATAATATGCCTGGCAAGTACCATAATGGAGGTATATGGCCGTTTATCTGCGGGTTCCATATTGCCGCGGCCGTCGCAACAGGGAGGCCCGGGCTCGCGCAACGAAGAATCGAGGCGCTGGCAAGCCTGTGCCAGCGGCCGCGCGACCCTAAGCTGCAGTTCGGCTTCAACGAGTGGTACTGCGCATTGGACGGGGAACCGTGTGGCCAGGACTGGCAGACGTGGTCCGCTGCAATGTATCTTTACGCGGCCGAATGCGTCGAACGGGGTGAAACGCCATTTTTCGATTGGGTGCGAAAAGCCGGCCAGACAAAGACAGAGGAGTACCCGGATGAGGATCCATGCGCATAAACATACACATCCATACGCCCCGTGCGCCCCATTCGGCCTAAAATAACCCGGGAATAAGCATGGCAGTTCAATCGAATATTCAAGGCGAAGAAAAGCAGAAAACAAACTGGCACGCGCTTTCCTCCGACGAAGTCCTGCAAACACTTAATGTCAGCGCCGAGGGCCTCTCCTCTCGGGAAGCCCAGGCCCGCCTTTCTCATTACGGGAAAAACGCCCTCGAAAAACAGGAAGGTCCGAGCGCCGTCCGGCTCCTGGTCAAGCAGATCAACAGCCCGATTATCTACCTGCTCCTCGGCGCCGCCGGGCTTTCCTTCGTCACCGGCCACAACATCGACGGCGCCGTCATCCTCGCCGTCGTCGTGCTTAACTCGCTGCTCGGCTTCATCCAGGAATGGCGGGCGCAACGCGCGCTCGAGTCGCTCCACAAAATTAGCGCGCCCCACGCAAAAGTCCTCCGCGACGGCGAAATAGACACTGTCCCCGCCCAGGAAATCGTGCCCGGAGACATTCTCGTAATCGAAACCGGCGACCGCGTCGCCGCCGACGCACGGCTGCTCGAAGAGCAGGATCTTCAGGTCGACGAGTCTGCGCTCACCGGCGAAAGCGAGCCCGCCGACAAAGATCCCGCAAACGTCGACCCCGACGCCCCCATCGCCGACCGCCGCAACATGGTATGGATGTCCTCCCCCGTAAGAGCCGGCCGCGGACGGGCCGTCGTTGTCGCCACCGGAATGGAAACCGCGCTCGGCGACATCGCCGGCCAGGTCCACCAGGCCGAGGAACAGCAGACGCCCCTCCAGCGCCAGATGGCCAAGCTGGGCCGAATCCTGGGAATCGCGGGCGTGTCGCTGGCCGTCTTTGTTTTCGGGCTCGGCCTCCTCATGGGCTACGGTCTGGAAGAAATGATGCTTTACGGCATCGCCGTCGCCGTATCCAGCGTGCCGTACGGCCTCCCTGCCGTCGTCAGCATCACCCTGGCCCTTGCGGTGCAGCGAATGGCAAAGGAACACGCCATCGTCCGCGAGCTTCCGGCCGTCGAAACGCTCGGCTCGACAACCGTCATCTGCTCCGACAAAACCGGCACCATCACCCGGAACCAGATGACCGTCGCCCGGATTTGGGCCGGCGGAAAAACCTACGAGGTCACCGGCGAAGGCTACAACCCCGAAGGCAGCATCTGCCCCGAGAGCGGCGGTGAAATGCAAGAGGGGAAAAACCCCGCGTTCGACGCCCTCATGGCGCTCGGGGCGCTGGCAAACAACGCCGCCATACAGGAAGAAGAAGGCGAGTGGCATCTCGAAGGGACCCCCACCGAAGGCGCAATTCTCGTTGCATCCCGGAAAGCCGGCATCGACCCCGAAAAACTTCAAGAAGAACAGCCGCGCCAGGACGAGATCCCGTTTTCCAGCGAAGACAAGTACATGGCCGTACTCCACAACCGCCAAGACGGTAAAGACTTCGTCGTATACGTCAAGGGCGCGCCGGAAAAGATGCTCAACTTCTGTTCGCACCTCATGGAAGACGGCGAGATCGTCGAACTCGACGACGACCGCCGCAAAAAACTTCAAGAAGTAAACGACACGTTCGCCCGCATGGCGCTGCGTGTAGTTGCCGGCGCGTGCAGAGACGTCGGGCAGGATTTCCAACTCGAACCCGAGAACGTTAAGCAGAACCTCGTGCTTGCCGGAATGTGGGGAATGGCCGATCCGCCGAGGCCCGCCGCTATCGCCGCCGTCAAACAGGCGAAAGACGCCGGCATTCACATCGTCCTCATCACCGGCGACCATGCAACAACCGCCGCCGCCATCGCAAAAAGAGTCGGCATCACCGAAGAAGAGGACGCCGCCGTCACCGGGCCCGAACTCGAAAAAATGTCGCCCCAGGAAGTGGCCGACCACGCGCTCACGAAAGGCGTGTTTGCCCGCGTGTCGCCCGCCCATAAACTCAAGATCCTCGAGGCCCTCAAGGAACGCGACCAAATCGTCGCCATGACGGGTGACGGTGTCAACGACGCGCCCGCGCTCCAAGGCGCCCACATCGGCGTCGCCATGGGGCGTTCCGGGACCGAAGTTGCCAAGGAAGCCGCCGATATGGTCCTTACCGACGACGATTTCGCGACGATCGTCCACGCCGTCGAAGAAGGCCGCACGATTTTCGCCAACCTCCGGCGCGTCGTCTTTTTCCTTATCAGCGCTAATGCGGGTGAGGTGATTACGCTCATCGGCGCGCTACTCATCGGCGTTGAGCTTCCCCTCACGGCCATCATGATCCTCTGGATAAACCTCGTTTCCGACGGCATCAGCACTGTACCGCTCGGAGTCGAACCGCGCCACAGCGACGTGCTTAACCAACCGCCCCGCGCCCCCGGCGAAGGCATGCTCAACGGAAAAATCATCCGCCGCATACTTTTGCTGACCCCATTCATGGCCGCCGGTACGCTCGGGCTGTTCCTCTACGACATGCGCAGCAGCAACTACGCGTTCGCCCAAACACGCGCGTTCACCACGCTCGTCGCGTTCCAATGGTTCCACCTGCTCAACGCGAGGTCGTTCCACCTTTCCGTATTCCGCGTCGGCCTGTTCAGCAACCGCTGGCTCGCCATAAGCCTGGGCATTGCCGTACTTTTACAGCTCGGAGCCGTGTATACGGGCGTCGGCCAGCTCGTCTTCGGAACCGTGCCGCTCTCGGCGCTTGACTGGCTGGCGTGCATCGCTCTGGCAAGTTCCATCTTCATCGCCGACGAAATCCTCAAAGCCCTCGGCGTTCACGGAAAACCTCCAAAACAAACACAGGCCTCCTGACCCAAAAGTCCTGATTGCTCCCAAATGGGCTCAAAGGCCTGCTATCACCTTTGGCTGCGGAGTCGACCGCACCGCGCTGCTTACTTTTCTTCCTATCTCTTCCACTCCCCAAGAAATTCCCTTGCAGAGGCAAGTTTCTTGCGCATCCATACGTTACATAAAGAAAGGTAAACGAGAGGAAAGACATCACTAGAGGGTGCGCCCATTGGCCGGACACAAAACTACGTACGAAGAGTTGGAAGCCCGCCTCGTCGAGCTGCAACATCGCCTCGACCAGGCCCAGGAACTTATCGAGGCGCTGAAGGACCCCCTCTCACAACGCATACACGGCGTTGAGGAGGAACTCCAGCAAAAGACCGCCGATGCCATCACAAGCAAAGCCACCCTCGACGCCATCATGAATCATATTCCAGAAGGAATCACCGTCACCAGCCGCAGCAGCCAGCTCATAGTCATGGAAAGCCGTTACGGCCTCGATCTCGAATGCAGAAGCCTGGAGGAAAAAAACCTTCCCCTCAAAGAAGGCATCGCCGCAATGAAAATGCGCCATCCAGGCAACCCACACCCCGCGCCCGTCGAGGAAACCCCTCTCTGGCGCGCTACCATGTTCGGCGAAACCATCAAGGAAGAAGAATGGACCTTTTCGGGCGCAAAGGGACAGGACGTTGTGCTTATGATCAACGCCGGCCCCATTCTCGACGCCACCGGAAATATCACCGGAGCCGTCGCTGGATGGCGCGACGTCACCGAGCGCAAGGTGCTGGAAAACGAACTTAGGCGCCGCGAAGAACAGTACACCCGGATGTTCGCAATTAACCCCGACCCCATCGTGGTTTCCTGCTTCAGATCCGGCAAAATCCTCCAGGTCAACCGCGCTTTCGTCGAGGAAACCGGGTGGTCTTCTGAAGAAATCGTCGGGATGGACGCCAGCGTCGGATGGGCCGACAAAAAACGGCGGCAAGCGTTCCGCCAAGCCATTCTTCGCGAGGGCGAGTGCCACGACTTCGAGGCAAATCTTAGAATCAAAAACGGCGAATTGCGCCAATGCCTTCTCAGCGCCAAAAGACTGGAAATGACGGACTGGAACGTGATCTTGACGGTAATACACGACGTCACCAGGCAAAAAAGGGCCGAGGAAGCCCTTCGCCAAAATGAACAACTACTCACAAGAGTCCTCGACGCACTCCCCGTTGGCGTTGCCATCGTCGACAAACAAGCCAAAGTCACGAGAGTAAATCCCGCTTTCGAAAACATATGGGGTGGTGAACTCAAAGATGATTTCGGAGCTTACAAGGGGTGGCATGTCGCTACAAACGAGCCGGTGAAGCCTGAAGAGTGGACGATCGTTAGGGCCGTTGCCCGCGGTGAAACAAACCTGAATGAACAGATTCTTATCCGAGGATTCGACGGCGTCAACCGCTACATTCTCTGTTCCGGAGTGCCCATTAAAGGTTCCGGCGGCGAGGTAACCGGCGCAATCGCCGTGATGGAAAATATTACGGATACTTTTATTGCCCGTGCCGCGCTCCGACAGAGCGAGGAAATGTACAAAGGCCTCGTACAAGCTACCGGCGTGCTCGTGTTAAAAGCGAACCTCCAAGGATATATCACCTTCCTGAACCAGTACGCCAAAGAGTTCTTCCAGTGCAATGACAGGGGAATAGGCGCTTACGCGGCCGATTTGTTTACGGCCAAGGACGAAAGCCAGCGTAAAGCCATAGAGACCAAGACGATGGAAATCATCAGCCGGCAATCGCAAGTCCCTTACGTTGAAAGCGAAAGCTTTGATCAACAAGGCCAACCGGTCTGGATTGCATGGAGCGTAAGGCCCGTTACCGATCTCCAAGGAAATGTAACCGAAATGCAGGGTGTCGGCCTCAATATTACTGAACGAAAACGAGCCGAGCAGGCCGTGCAACAAAGCGAAGCAAAGCTGCGCACCCTCATCGAGGCCCTCCCCGCCATGGTGTGGGTCGTCAAACCCGACGGGACCTTCGAGTATGTCAACCAGCTTTGGTGCGACTATACCGGCTATTCGCCCGAACAAGCCGAACAATGGCTGGAGACAATTCATCCCGAGGACCGCGAACAAACCCTGGAACGCGTAGAAAAAGCAAATATCACCGGTGAAATATACAATGTCGAACACCGCGTACGCCGGCGCGACGGCGCCTTTCGCTGGCATATCAGCCGCGCTGTTGCGCTTAAAAATGACGGAGTGAGCGGGTTTCGCTGGCTGGGAACCTCCACGGACATACACGACCAGAAAATTGTTGAGCATGACCTGCGGCGACTAACCGAGGAACTGGAAAGGTCGAATAAGGAGCTTGAAGACTTCGCATACGTCGCTTCGCACGACCTCCAGGAGCCCCTCCGGATGATTACCGGTTACCTCCAGCTCATCGAAAGGAGATACAAAGGCAAACTGGACAAGGACGCTGACGAATTCATCGCGTACGCCGTCGACGGCGCTACCCGGATGCAACGGCTTATCGCGGACCTGCTCGCGTATTCGCGCGTCGGCACCCGCGGGCGCGCTCTCGCCCCAATCGATCTCACCTGTCCTTTCGAACGCGCACAGGCTGACCTTTGGAGGACCATTTCGGAAACCGGCACACGGATTACGCACGACCCCCTGCCCAAAGTCCGCGGGGATGAGACCCAGCTCGCACAATTGTTCCTTAATCTGCTGGGCAACGCGATCAAGTTCCGCTCGGACAGGATTCCGGAGATTCACGTGGGCGTTGAGGACAAAGAAAAAGAATGGCTTATCTCAATTTCCGACAACGGAATAGGGTTCGACCAGCGGTATGGCGACAGGGTTTTCCAGGTATTCCAGCGGCTGCACACCCGGCAGAAATACCCTGGCACGGGAATCGGGCTCGCTATCTGCAAGAAGATCGTCGACCGCCACGGCGGAAAAATCTGGGTCGAGTCAGAGCGCGGGAAAGGCTCTACTTTCTACGTCGCCTTGCCGAAACCGGGAGAAGAGTCATGGACATGATTAACCAGTGCCATCCCATTGACATCCTGCTCGTAGAGGATAACCCCGGAGACGCCCGGCTCACTCTCGAAGCGCTGAAAGAAGCCAAAGTCTGCAACGAATTATATGTCGTCGAAGACGGCGTCGAAGCCATGGGATTCCTCCACAAGGAGGGCGAGTACATCGACGCGCCGACGCCCGATCTCATACTGCTCGACCTCAACCTCCCCAAAAAATCCGGGCAGGAAGTACTTGAAGAAATCAAAGAGGACCCTCTTCTCCTGCTGATTCCCGTCATCGTGCTCACCACATCCGAAGCCGAAAAAGACGTACTCCGAGCCTACAACCTTCACGCAAACTGTTACGTGGTCAAACCCGTAAACTACGAGAAGTTCCTCGAAAGCATCCGGCAGATAACCGGCTTCTGGCTCAGCGTCGTTAAACTGCCGTCCGCCGTGGGAGTGGGAACTTGAGGAGTCAGTAATGGCCGAGAAGGACATAAAAGTGCTGCTGGTCGAAGACAACCCCGGCGACGCAAGGCTTATCGAGGAAAACCTTCGCGACAATTCGGATCAAGACTTCGAACTCACACTCGCCGAAGATATGGAAGGCGCATCCGAGCTTCTCGGCAACAACGAATACGACATCATACTCCTTGACCTCTCGCTGCCGGACAGCACCGGGCTCGACACCGTCAAACGAACTTTCAACCAAGCCCCCACCACGCCCATCGTCGTCCTCACCGGCCTAAACGACGAATCGCTCGGACTGCAGGCCGTCCGCGAAGGCGCCCAGGACTATCTCCTGAAGGGCCAAACCGAAAGCCGCCTGCTTGTCCGCGCCATTCAGTACGCCCTCGAACGCGAACGGCTCCAGGAAGAAAGAGAACAGCTCATCCAGGAGCTGAAGGAAGCCTTGGCCACCGTAAAACGCCTCAGCGGGCTGCTCCCTATCTGCGCATCGTGCAAGAGGATACGCAACGACCGCGGCTATTGGCAGCAGATCGAGCAATACCTCAACGAGCATTCTGAAGCCACGTTCAGCCACGGCCTGTGCCCGGAATGCGCCCGGCGGCTCTACCCGGACTTGTTTGAAGAAGACGATATTGTCGATGTATAAAATGATAATAGCTTGGGCTGCGGTTTAATTAATTAAGAATGTCGGAATTGTATTATGCCCATTGAAATTCTCCTGATTGAAGACAACCCCGGAGACGCGCGACTCATCGAAGAGAACCTTCGCGAGGCCGCGGAAGGCGCCGGTGAGTTCAACCTCACCCATTTCGATAATCTCGACGACGGGATCGCGAACCTCAAATCACGCGCACAACAAAACAAACCTTATGACGTTCTCCTCCTCGATCTCTCTCTCCCCGACAGCACCGGGCTCAAAACCGTCCGCCGCGCAAAGGCCGGCGCGCCCCGCACCCCCATCGTGGTTCTTACCGGACTAGATGACGAACAAACCGGCATGGAAGCCGTCCGCATGGGCGTGCAGGATTACCTTACCAAGACACACGCCGACGAGCGCACCATCGCCCGCGCGGTCCGTTATGCCATCGAAAGAAAACGCGTCGAAGAACAACTCCGCGAACTCAACGAAACCCTTGAACAGCGCGTCGCCGAACGCACCGCCGTCGCCGAACAACGCGCTTCACAACTCCGCGCGCTGGCAAGCGAGCTTACCCAAGCCGAACAACGGCAGCGAAGAAGGCTCGCCCAAATGCTCCACGACCAACTCCAGCAACTTCTTATTGCGGCCAAATTCCGCGTCGGCGCCCTCAAGAGCCGTGCCACCGACGAAGAACAAATAAAGACCGCTGGGCAAATCGACGACCTCCTCGACGACGCGATTAAAGCCTCCAGAGTGCTCACCATCGAACTGAGCCCGCCCATCCTTTACGACGCCGGCCTTGTTCCCGCGCTCGAATGGCTCGCGCGATGGATGCGTGAAAAACACGGCCTGACTACCGCCGTTGACGCCGACGAAGCCGCCGAACCACAAAGCGAAGACGTACGCGCCCTCCTCTTCGAGGCTGTCCGCGAACTGCTTTTTAACGTGGTAAAACACGCAAACATCGATGAAGCGACCGTGCTTATCCAGAGAACGCCCGAAAACAGCATCGAAATCACCGTCGAAGATACCGGTTCCGGATTTGACCCCCACGCCGCCCCAAAAGGACGTGAAGGAGCCGGGTTCGGCTTGTTCAGCATTCGCGAACGCTTCAGCCTTGTCGGCGGCCACGTCGAAGTGCAAAGCGAACCCGGAAAAGGCACCCGCGTCACCTTAACTGTCCCCGGAACCATTTAGAACAAATCCCGAATTCAAGATTTCGCATCCCTTCTTGGCACCACTCTTGCTCCCTCCCAACCAGCCACAGCTTGGAACATGCACCTAACGGAGAAGTCCCGATGCCCTACCGAACGCAGCTCTTCAAACGCCACAAGGGAAACCCCCTCCTCACCGCCGTCGATTGGCCTTACCGCGTCAACACGGTATTCAACCCCGCCGCCACCAGGCTCCAGGACGGTACAACCCTGCTCTTCTGCCGCGCCGAAGACCTGAAAGGGCATTCCCACTTCTGCGCCGCCAGATCCCAAAACGGCATTGACAACTGGGAAATAGACACAAAAGCAACGTTCGAACCCGATCCCGAGAACTTTCCCGCGGAACTTTGGGGCGTGGAAGACGCCCGCATAGTCTGGCTCGAAGAACGCCGCCTCTACGGCATCACCTACACGGCGTTCAGCCGCGGCGGGCCGTGCGTTGAAATCGCTCTCACCACCGATTTCGAACACTTCGAGCGCGGCGGCGTCGTCATGGCGCCCGACGACAAAGACGCCGCGTTGCTGCCCGAACGCATCGGCGACCGATGGGCCATGATTCACCGCCCCGCCACACCCAGCAGCGTCGGCGCCCACATCTGGATCTCGTTCAGCCCCGACCTTACGCATTGGGGCGAGCACACCATCATCCTCCGCGCAAGACTCGGCGCCTGGTGGGACGCAAACCGGATCGGACTCTCGCCGCCGCTCATAAAGACCGACGAAGGGTGGATCATGATCTACCACGGCGTTCGATATACCCCCTCCGGGGTTCTTTACCGCCTTGGCCTCGCGCTTTTCGAGCTCCAAAACCCGAAGAATTGCCTGCTTCGGGGCGACGAATGGATCTTCGGCCCCGCCGAACCCTACGAAATGGTCGGTGACGTCGGAGGCGTCGTATTCCCATGCGGTTACACCATTGCCGACGACAACGACACCCTCCACCTTTACTACGGAGGAGCCGACAGCTCCATCGCGCTTGCCACCGCAAGCGTAAAGGAACTTCTCCAATGGATTAAGAAACACGGCCGCCCCGAATGCGCCGCCGAAAGCTGGTTCTAGAACGCGCGCAGGCATAAAAGCCCCCACCAAAACCCTTAACTACACTAGAAGCGGCCGAAAATTGAATTTTGTCCTTTACGTATTTTGCTTTTTCAACCGGAGCCAATATTATGTCCGCCATAGACACCGTTCACGAACTCCTCGGCAAAGAAGCCGCCGATCTCCTCAACTACAAAGCAAAAGGGTTCCCCAAAGAAAACCTGCAACTCCCGGGCCCGGACTTCGTCGACCGCGTGCTCGCCAAATCCGACAGAACGCCGCCCGTGCTGCGTAACTTCCACCAAATCCTCAGCCACGGCCGCCTCGCCGGAACAGGCTACGTGTCCATATTCCCCGTCGATCAGGGCGTCGAACACACCGCCGGCGGAAGTTTCTCCCCAAATCCCATCTACTTCGACCCCGAGAACATCGTCCGGCTGGCGGTCGAAGGCGGATGCAGCGCCGTTGCGTCAACACTCGGCGTACTCGGGGCCGTTTCCCGCAAGTACGCTCACAAAATCCCCTTTATCCTGAAAATCAACCACAACCAGCTCCTCAGCTACCCCAACACGTACGACCAGATCATGTTTGCCCAAGTCGAACAGGCCTTCGAACTTGGAGCCGTCGCCGTCGGCGCGACGGTCTACTTCGGCTCGCAGGAATCGCTCCGCCAGATTCAGGAGGTTTCCGAAGCCTTCGCCCGCGCACACGAACTTGGCCTCGTCACCGTTCTCTGGTGTTACCTGCGGAACAGCGCCTTTAAAACCGAACAAGCCGACTATAACCTCGCCGGCGACCTCACCGGCCAGGCAAACCACTTGGGCGCCACGCTCGGAGCCGACGTCGTCAAGCAGAAGGCGCCCACCACCAACGGCGGATTCAAAGCCCTTAAATTCGGGCAGTACAAGGACCAGATGTACGACCAACTCATGCCCGGCGACCACCCCATCGAACTCACCCGGTACCAGGTCGCAAACGCATACATGGGTAGAGTGCCCCTCATCAACTCCGGAGGCGCGTCCGGAAAAGAAGATTTCGCCAAAGTCGCCAAGACGGCGGTGATCAACAAAAGGGCGGGCGGCATGGGCCTCATCTCAGGCCGGAAAGCCTTCCAACGCCAATTCGAAGAAGGAATCAAGCTGTTGCATTTGATTCAAGACGTCTATTTAGACAAGGAGATTACGGTAGCCTGATGAGAAACGAAGTATTCAGCAGATCCCCCAGGAACCCTATAATCACGCGCGACCTCGTGCCGTTCAGCGCCGCCGCCGTCTATAATCCCGGAGTCGCCGAACACGATGGCGATGTCGTGCTCCTCCTCCGAATCGAAGACAGGCGCGGGTTCTCGCAACTCCACGTGGCAAGAAGCAAAAACGGCGTGACAGACTGGGAAATAAACCCCGAGCCCTTCCTCGGTTACGGAGTTCCCGAATACCACTACGAAGAGCTCGGCTGCGAAGACGCGCGCATCACCTACGTCGAAGAAGACAAATGCTATTACGTCTGTTACGTCGCCTACTCACCACTTGGACCCGCCGTCGGACTCGCAAAAACCAAGGACTTCTCCGAAGCAACACGGATCGGCCTCATCTTTAGCCCCAACAACAAAGACGCCGCCATGTTCAGCGAAAAAATCGACGGCCGCTACCACATCCTGCACCGGCCGGCCGCCGGTGCACTCGAACATATCTGGACCGCATCGTCATCCGACCTCCGCGATTGGGGCATGCCCCACGTCGTCGTCGCAGAACGCGGCGGACCATGGTGGGACGGCGTCAAAGTCGGCGCCGGCCCACCCCCCCTGAAGACCGATCACGGTTGGCTGCTCGCGTATCACGGCGTCAAATATTACGGCTCCCAGATGATTTACCGCATGGGCCTCGCCGAACTCGACTTGGAGAAACCCCATAAGGCCCTCCGCAGAGTCCCTCAGTGGATTTTCGAGCCAGAAGCCCACTACGAAGTCACCGGAGTCATGCCAAACGTCGTATTCCCAACGGGATGGCTGCTTCGCGGCGACGACTTGTGGATGTACTACGGCGCCGCGGACACGTGTGTCTGCCTCGCCACCGCAAAACTGAAAGACCTCATCGACATCATCCAACGCGAACCGTAACTCTTATTTTCGGGCGGCGGCGGGTTTTGGTGGGGCGAGCGCTCCCGCGCGAGCCGGCCTTCCACCGGCCACGCATTTCTACGCGTCCGGAAGCGCCAACCAAAAGGTCGACCCTTCCCCCGGCCGCGATTCCGCCCATACGCGCCCCCCATTACCAATCCGCCCTTAACCTCCACTCTAGCCAAGGTGCAGAAAGAATTTGCCGGGGGCATCCCGACGGATCTAAAAGGCCCTTGACAACTGATTATATTTTCAGGTACACTCCCCGAGGTTGAAGCAAGGTGTTATAAGGGGAGGGCTGTATCATGAAAATGAACGACCTTGATAAATTCGACGTCCCCGCCGAGATCATCGAGCTGTGGCGGGCAAACGAAAGCGACAATCTGTTGCCTCTGCAAGAATCCACCGTCCGCCGGTTCGGCCTGTTCGGCGAGCTTAACCTCCTTATTCAGGCGCCCACCAGCTCCGGCAAGACCTTTATCGGCGAGATGGCCGCCATTCACACCGCACTTCGCCGCAAACGCGTGGTCTATCTCGTTCCACTCAAAGCACTTGCGGAAGAAAAGTATCTTGATTTCCGCGAAAAATACGCCCCGTACGGCCTCAAAGTCATCGTCTCGACCCGCGACCGCCGCGAGTTTGACCAAGATCTCGAAAAAGGCAGTTTTTCCATCGCCGTCGTCGTCTACGAAAAACTCTCCCAGCTCCTCGTCCGCCGCCCCGAATGGCTCAACGAGGTCGCTCTCGTTATTTCCGACGAGCTCGAAATCCTTTCCGACCCCGACCGCGGCCCCGCCGTCGAAGTGTTGCTCACCCGGATTCAGCGCGCGAAAACCCGCCTCGTGGGCTTGTCCGCCGTGATTGGAAATGCCCAGCGGCTTGCCGAGTGGATGGGCGCCACGCTTGTGGCCTCCGACCGCCGGCCCGTCGAGCTGCGCTACGGCGTCCTCCACGAAGGCGTCTTTAAGTACCGGACCTACAACGAGATAACCGAGGGCGAAGAGCATCTTGTTGACGCCCACTCCGAATCGGCCTGGGAAACGCTCACCGAAAATGTCCGCGCTTTTGCCGAAGCCGGCGAAACATGCCTCATCTTCGTCAAAGCCCGCCACGAGGCCCGGCGCGGAGCCGAACTTCTCTCCCGCCGCGTTAACGCCCCCCCGGCAACCGCAACCGCCGCGGCATTGCAGGAATTGGAACCCACACAAGCCCGCGACACCCTCCTCGACACCCTGAACTCCGGCGTCGCATTCCACAACGCCGACCTCTCGCCCGAAGAGCGCCGCGTCGTCGAGCACGGGTTCCGCACCGGCGAACTCCGCGTCGTCGTCTCGACATCCACGCTCGCTCTCGGGCTCAACCTCCCCGCCCGAAACGTGTTTATCGCCGCCGAAAAATGGCGGTACGACGACCGCATCGGCATGCCTTGGAAAACGCCCATACTCAGGGCCGAATACGAAAACATGGGCGGCCGCGCCGGCCGTTTCGGCGCCGGCTACGAATTCGGCAGATCAATTCTCGTCGCCACCTCGCAGTTCGATTACGAGACTCTCCGCCGCCGGTATGTCGAAGGCCAGTGCGAGCCCGTCGAACCATGCCTGACCGCCGGGCCCGCCCTTGAAAACCACGTCCTCGGGCTCGTCGCGTCCCGTTGTTGCACCACCGAAGAAGACCTGCTCGACTTCTTCGAAAATACTCTCAGCGGGAAATGGGTTTGGCAGGAATCCCTCACCCTCGACGAAAGCCGGTTCCACGTCCGCGCCGCCGTCAACCGCGCCGTCGACGCCGGCGCGGTCAACCGCCACCCCGATGGGCGGCTCGAGCCCACCCCGCTCGGGCTCGCCGTCGCCGCAAAAGGCGTTACCATCGCAACCGCACGCGATCTCGAACAGTGGCTCGCCGAATCGGAAACGCGCATATGGAGCGACCTCGACCTCATCTTCGCCGCCGCGTCCACGCCCGACGGCCGCATGGTTCAGATCGGCCTCACCTCGCAGGAGTACGAGCACGCCGGATACGTCAGCAAGCTCCGCGAAAAAACCGCCGGAGAACTCCTCGGCGCCGACACGCCGGTCAACCGAATCCGAAACTGCAATCTCGCGCCATTCTTCGAGGAAGTCCGCGCCGTCAAAATCGCACTTTTCCTCGCCGACTGGATCGAGCACGTGCCCGTCTGCGAAATCGAAGAGGCCTACCAGACCACATCCGGCCAAATCACCGCGGCCGCCGAACAAATCAGTTGGCTGGTAGACGCAACCGCCGCGCTTGCCGCCGCAGGCGGAGCAAACGATGAGTTCGTCGACCGCATCCGCCAGCTCGCTGAACGCGTTCAGAAAGGCGTCCGTCCCGAGGCACTGCCGGTTGCCCGGCTCCAACTCTCCGGCATATCCCGCATTGCCCTCGCCACCCTCGTCTCCCGGAATCTCCATACGCCCGAAGCCATCGCCGAAGCCACACTCGAAGACCTTGCCGCCGTCCTCAACAAGGCGGGGTCGCACTCCCGCGCGTCCGGCGGCGGTGGTGGAAATAACAATTTGCAATCCGAAGTCCAAAATTCGCAGTCACTGAAAAACTGGGCCCAGGCCTGCCTCGCCGGCACTACCCGCGCCAACCCCGTCCAAATTGTGCCCGTGCTCGTTGTCGACGACCGCCGCCCGGGCGAAATCCTCGTCGACGGCCAAAAAATCCCCCTCCAGGAAAAACAGTACCGGCTTATCCAAGTCCTCGCCGCGCTCCCCGGAGAGTGCGTACCCTATGAAACCATATACAAGATGGTCTGGGGCAGTACCATCGTTGAAACGAATCAGATGCACTTCCAGAAACGCAAACTTCTCGAATCGATCCGCCAGGCCGCACCAAACCGAACCGGACTCGTCACCACAGTCCCAAAACGCGGATTCACTCTCAACCTGGCCCCCGCCCAGGTCGCCGTCAGAACATCCCCCGCCACCACGGCCGCCGCCTGACGCTACCAACGGCAACCGGGAGGTTGGAAATGAAGGCCTTCAGCCTCCCGTCTACTTTGGCCGCACCGTTCCGAGAACGCTCGAATAAAAACACAACCCCGGACGCCGGTTTGCGTCGCCCTTCTCGATACAAATCGGGCCCAACCGTGCCAAGAGCCTGTGTGAAACGCGCAGCATTTTTCGCCGAAAGTAAATGATATCCCCCTTTCTCACTAGGGGTTTCTCCGCAAAACTTATCTCCACCAGGCTCCCCGGCGGCAGAGATGACCCCATGCTGCGGCCCTCGACCCGGATCTGAATCACCGCGCCGGACCGCTGCCATTCCCGCTCAACGGTTCGTTTCGCAAGTTCTCTCGTGCTTATACTTCTTCTAAACACGCGCAATCAGCTCCGCGGAAACAGGCCGTGCCTGGCTCTAAGGTAAACGGCAGTTTGAGGGTTACCGCCAGCGCCAAGCTCGCTCTCATACGACCCCCCATAGAACAAAACTCCGGTACTATTAGTCCTAGCACATAGTATGACAACAGGCCCGCCGGAAATCAAGCCCTTTGCCTCCTCGCACTCCTTGATCGTCCCGACAACCGGCTCGTATCACCACGTGTACAATCGATTCGACTTGTCCGCCAAAATCGGCTATTATGTGCGGTCCCTGATTGTTTTGAGACTACGGGAGGCCGCGTTATGGCTAAATCCGCACGGGCAATTCTCAGTTGCTACGATAAAACCGGCCTGGTTGAGCTGGCGGAACTGCTGCGGGATTTCGACTACGAGCTCATCTGCACCACGGGCACGCACCAGGCGCTCCGGGAGGCCGGGATCGAGGCAACCACCATCGGCGAGTTCACCGGCGTCGAGGAAATGCTTGACGGCCGCGTAAAATCCCTCCACCCCAAGGTCCACGCGGGCCTGCTGGGGGTGCGCGACGACAAGCTGCACATCGAGCAGATGCAGGCCCACGAGTTCAACTGGATCGATTTCGTAGCCGTGAATCTTCACCCGCTGGAAGTGCTGGCGGGCGAGCCCGGTATTACAACGGAAGAGGTTATCGAGCAGGTGGACATCGGCGGCACGGCGATGGTGCGTTCGGCGGCGAAAAACTTCCGCTACGTGACGGTCGTGGTCAACCCGGCGCGCTACCATGTGGTCATGCACGAGATGCGCGCCCACGATGGCGATGTCTCGTTCGCCTTGCGCCACAGGCTGGCGCAGGAAGCCTTCGAGTGCACCGCAGAGTACGACCGGTTTCTGGCCGACTACCTGCGTACCATGGAGCCCAGGGAGGAGTAAACGGTGAACGTTCTCGTAATCGGCGGCGGGGGAAGAGAGCACGCGCTTGTGTGGAAACTTGCGCAAAGCCCGCTGGTTCAGACCCTTTACTGCGCGCCCGGAAACCCCGGTATCGCGCGTCTCGCCGAGTGTGTAGACATCGGCGTGCAGGATTTCGACAGGCTGGAGAAGTTCGCCCGCGAAAAAGACGTCGACCTCACCGTCGTCGGTCCAGAAGCGCCTTTGACTGCCGGCATCGCCGGCCATTTCGCCAACGCAGGGTTGCGCCTGTTCGGGCCGACGGCCGCCGCCGCAAGACTCGAAGGCAGCAAGTCGTTCGCCAAGGATTTCATGAAACGCAACGGCATCCCCACCGCCGAATACGAAGAGTTTGACGATGCCGAAGCCGCGATCGCGTACGTGCGGGAAAAAGGCGCGCCAATTGTCGTTAAGGCCGACGGACTCGCAGCCGGCAAGGGCGTTACCGTAGCCCGCGATCTCGCCCAGGCCGAAGCGGCGGTACGGGCCGCCATGGTTGATCGCGTGTTTGGCGAGGCCGGCGCAAAAGTCGTCGTCGAGGAGTGCCTCGAAGGCGAAGAGGCCAGCGTGTTGGCCTTTTGCGACGGAAAGACTTTTCTGCCTATGGTCCCCAGCCAGGATCACAAGCCCGCCCTCGACGGCGATAAGGGGCCGAATACCGGCGGAATGGGCGCTTATTCGCCCGCACCCGTGGCCGGGCCCGAGGTCATGGAACAAGTTGAACGCCACATTCTGCGGCCGTGCGTCGAGCAAATGGCCGCGGAAGGTTCCCCGTATGCGGGGGTGCTGTACGCGGGCCTGATGATCAACGAACAAGGCGCCAAAGTGGTCGAGATTAACTGCCGGTTCGGCGATCCCGAAACCCAGGTCGTCCTGCCCAGGATGATTTCCGATATTGTACCGCCCATGCTGGCCTGCTGCGAAGGAACGCTCGACCAGACCTCGATCGACTGGTCGCCCGAAGCGTGCGTGTCCGTCGTCATGGCCTCGGGCGGGTATCCCGGCGCCTACGAAAAGGGCAAGCCCATAAGCGGCATCAAAGAGGCCGAGGAAGAAGAAGGCGTCATCGTTTTCCAGGCCGGCACCGCCGAACGCGACGGCGAACTCGTCACCAACGGCGGCAGGGTGTTAAACGTGACGGCCTCAGGGGCCGACATTCCGGCGGCTATCGAAAAAACCTACCGCGGCGTCAAGCGAATCGCCTTTGAAGGCGCCCACTACCGCACCGACATCGGCCAAAAGGCTCTGAAACGGGGCTGATCGCCTCTACTTAACAATCTCCAGCTTGTCGTGCACGTTTCCATCGGAGTCGATCGCCGTCATCGTCAGCCTGTCGCCGTCGATGGTAAAGACGTTGCAAAGGGCCTTTTCGCTGCCTTTCATCAACGCAGCTCGCGGATGCGTGCGGGGCGGCCGGTCGCGGCCCGGAACCGACACCGTCACGACGTATATGGTGCCGTCCGCCGGCGCATCCTGAGCCTTGCCGTTCTTGAGCGGGTGTGTGCGCACGTAATGGTGAACGTGCCCGCTCAGCGCCAAGTCCACATGATACTTGTCGAACAGGGGAACCCACTCGTCGATCACGGCGGTTTCATAATCGACCGGCACGTACGGCGGAAAGTGGAACACGGCAAATTTCCATTTCGCCGTCGCCTGGCGCAACTGCTCCTCGATCCAGTCCGTCTGCGTCGATAACGGCACGATTACGTCCGGCACGAGGAAAAAGGCATCGCCGTAAGTAAAACTGTAGGCCCGTTCTGGCTGAAGCGTATCCGGCCCGTTTTCAGGCAGATCAAACGCCGCAAGGTACAAGTCAACGCCGAGCCCGTCGATGCCGTCGTGGTTGCCGATCGCCGGCGCGACAGGCAGCCGCCCGTAAAAACCGCGGCCATGATGGAAAAACGTGTCCCAGTCCTCACGGTACTGGCCGGTATTCACCAAATCGCCCGAAATAGTTATAAACGACGTATCCGGGAACATGTCCGTGGCTTTGGCAACAAGCGCACCGGACTGCGGTTTGTTGTGTGTGTCGCTGAGAAGCACAAACGTGAACGGCTGGCCGGGTTGGGGCGCGGTTTGAAAGCTAATGGGCTTTGTCCATTTCCCGTCCAACGTCTGTACGCAGTACTCGTACTTCGAGCCGGGCGCAAGGTTTTCCAGCACGGCGGTCCACCGCCTCACCCGGGCATCGTTCACGATAAACTTATCCTCGAGCCATTCCCCCGTAGCTTCGACCGTTTGCCATGCGCCCTCGCCCGCGGGACGAAACCGCACGGAGCCGCGCGACGCCACATTCTGCCGCCACTGGACCGCCATCGAATCGCTGGGGCTGGCATCGTTGGGGGAAAGCGCAATCTGGTCCGGCATATCGGACGCCGGGTAATCCGTCTTGCGGAAACCGCCGATGAAATGGGCTTCGCGGGCGCGGCCGCGTTTCGTCGGCAGTATCAGGCTCCCCTCCATCTCGTCCGGCACGTTCGCCACGCCGAGCTCCGTCCAGTCGTGGTAGTAGAACGAGCCCACATGGAGATCGTGCACTTCCTGCCACGCCGGATAGGGATTCGTAATGGAAACTTTCTCGCCGGCCTTCTGCGGCTTTACGGCTACAAAATAGTGCGGGCGGTGTTTGCCGAACCCGTTGATGCCCAATCCAATGCGCCCCGCCCCGAATTCTTTGCGCCACACCTCGAAATTCATGTTGGCTTCGGTGGATTTTATGGCCATATCGGTTTTTTCGAAGCCGCGTTCCGACAGCCAGAACGGCGCCGTTTTCTGGCCCGTTTCACGCATCACGTAAACCACCACCGGTACGTCCACGTCGAACTGCCAGTGTTGCGTCGCCAGAACCTCCTTGTCTTCGGGTGTAACGAAGTTTTCCAACGTTGCTTCGTCCAGCGTCAAAAGCTGCTCTTCCGAAAGCACGTCCCGCAAACGCCCCGCAATGGAATCAACCGTAGCCTTGACGGAAGACTCCGCGGCAGCGGCAGCGAACGCTACGACAAGCAGACAGGCCAAAAGCAAAAGTGTTTTTCGCATGGGGCACCTCCGATATATTCAAACCGAATCGTACACCGCCCCGAGGCTCATTTTAAAGAAAGGAGAAAAAGCCGCCTCCACTCACCCGACACAAAGCTTAGCCGCGCATCCTTGTTTTACACGGGCATAATCCAAAACCCCACATCCGGGCTGCCAAGCTTACGAACTGCGCGGGAACGATCAGCATCAAGTCCCCAAACCGCCGAGTGTCAACTGTCAACTGTAGATGCGGAAGGCTTTCTGGCTCCCCTCAATCAATTCCGCCGCCTCTTCAAGCCGGCCCTGGGCGTAGAGGTGGTCAATTTGGGAAAGCACGCGGCGAAGGTCCCACGCCGTTTGCGAGGTGGGCTCCGTTGCGCGGGCTTCGGCGTCGAACCGGCGGAGGTCATTCACGGGCTGGTTGGCCAGATCGTCCGCGGCCACGCCCGCCCAGTATGTGTAGAAATCGGCGTACTGGAGTTCGCGTAAAATGTCCTGGGCATAGCGCTGAAAATTGCCCGGCGCGCCGCCGGCCGCCTCGGCGAGTTTCGCGTCGGGCGTAAACGGCCGCAACGCGGCCATCGCGGCCATAAACCGCCGGTTCGCGGCGCAAGCCTCCGGCAAGACTTGCTCGATGTAGCGTTTGCTCAACGCGGCGATGTCCCAGGCAAGATCTTCGGCTTGTTCATCACTTACGCTGGCAACGCGCCGCCAATCGCCGAACTCGTACTCCCAGCGGTCGAAATACCCGTTGCCGTCGGTGTCGAACATGCGAATCTCGCCAATCCGGCCGAGGCCCGCGAAATGACCCGCCTGCAACCAGCCTTCCCGAGCGTGCTTGAGATGAAACCGGCGGTCCACCCCGCTGTAGTACAACTCGCGTTTGCCCGCGGGCACGGCGCTGTACTCGCGGCGGACGTTCCACCGCTGGTTGGGTCCGCCCGTGTTCTCCATGAACACGCGCTCCCACGTCCAAAACACGCCTTCCCAACGGCGGTCGTCCTTCTCCTGATTGCCGTATCCGATGGCAATGGTATCGTCGGCGTTTTCATGCCACGAGAACCCCGTTTCGCGCGCTTCGTACGCGTCGGAGATCGCGCGCAGGTCTTTCCACGGCGTCACGACCGTTGTCTGGGGCGGCCGCCGCTTCGGGTTAAAATGCTGCATCCCGGGATAGTCGTACGCCGCGGCGCCGACGAGGTTGAAACCGAAATCGTAATGAAGCGGCGCGGCTTCCGAGCTGCCGCCGTCGACGTCGAAACTGTAACGAATATTCACAATTCCCATCCGCGCCAGCGCCGGCTTCCACGGCGCGGCAAAATGCCCGTAATCGTTGGCATAGTCCGGGTCGGCATTGACGTCGTAACTCAGCGGGACCGCGCTGCACCGGATCACCGTCTCGCTTTGGCCGTCGCCGTCGGTGTCGTAAAAGGCGAACGGGCATTCGGAAATCGGCGACCAGCGGAATGCCGCGGGATCAAGCTTGTTCATGTAAATCATACTGTCGCCGTACGGGTCGCTCTCGAAAAAGCTCGGCCCGCCGTACTCGTAACCGGCCAGGCTCCACATCGCGCCGTCGTCGTCCAAATCCATGCCGAACCAGCAGTACCGCAGCTCGGAATCCACGAAGTAGCGGATGTCCATCTCGTCCGGGTCGTTGTCCCCGTCGTTGTCGATATAGTCGACCATCCGGTCGACCGTCCCGTCGCGCCCGTAATCCGCGACGTAGCAGTCCGAGTCGCGGTCGCCGCCGGCGCCCGTGCTGCCGTCCTCGTCGTCGTCGATCACCCACACGATCGCGTCTTGCACTTTGCCGCCGCGGTCTTTGAACGTCTCGCGCCGGACAAGCGAACGGCCGTCTGCGGTTTGAAACGATTCACCGGCCTCGAGCGCGGCGGCTTTGTCCCACCAGGACCTGCTGTCGAGGCGCAGTTCAGCCGTTGGGCCTAAAGCGGTCTCCTGCATCCACCACGCGGGGTGCGAGTCTTGTGCCGGCGTCACCGGCGCCGCAAGAAGCAGCGCCCACAGCAGTTGAATCATGCTAACGTTCCTCCGTAAGCCTGTACACCGTCGAACCGCTGGAAACGAAAACGCCACCCCCCGGTGTCATGGCCACATTACGCAGCTTATCGGGCGTCTCGGCAAGCTTGGTGAACTCCCACGTTTGCAGATCGAGGCGCACAAGCGAATTTCCGCTGCCGTACCACAAAATAGGCCCGCGAAGCACGGCGTTGTAGCTGTTGAGGCGCGGCAAGTTTTCCGGCAAGCCGGAAACCCAGCCCATGCCGGCGGAATCGAAACAGTGAATCTTTGAAGGGGCCGCCACAATCACGATGTCGCCGGATTTGCCGAAGATGCGCACTTCTTTAACGCCTTCGAATACGTGCTCATAAAGTTTCTCTCGGGTCTGGACATCGAACACGCCAAAACTCGGCGTGTCGTCTGGTTTGGCGGGCAATCCGTTGGCCGCAAGCGAAGTCCCGGCGTAGATGCGCGTTTCATCCACATACAATCCGCTGACGGTTTTCTCGCCGAGCGGATTTTCGATTAGCTCAGTTTCGCCGCTTTCAGGATCCGTGATCGAGATAGCGCCCGAGTACGAACCGTACTTGCCCATCCAGCCTGCGTACAGCTTTCCGTCGGGCGCAAGCTGAATACCGCCCACGGGCCGGATGTAGCCGCGGCTCGTGAGATGAACCAGCCGCCGCGGGTTCTTGTTGTTCCACTGGTCCCAAGGCTCTTTCGGGCAATACCTGATGATATCGCCGCCGGCGTATGCGGCGGCGAACAAGCACTCCTCGCCGAACGCGACGTCAAAAATTTCTCCGCCGCTGTCGCACACACAAGGCGTGTTGTGAAATTCTTTTGTCGCAGGATCCAGCCAACAGAGCGTCTGGCCGAAATGCGGCCCGCCCCAAAGACGGCCATTCTGACCCGATAAGAGAAACATCAGCGGCCGTGGCGCCGTCTCGGCCGGAATCGGGCGAAGATCAAGCTTCGTCTCGCCCGGTTTCAATACGAAATAATCCTGGCCGCGGATGCCCATTAGCCGGCCTTGACTGTCGGCCGCCAGTACGCGCCCTCCGCGCAGATCTACGCCCGCGGGCGCGGTCACCGCGTCGGTGCGTTCTTTATCTGCGTCAGTAACTGGAGAAAACTCCTTAGCGGCGGGGTCATAAACAAGCGTGGCCGGCGCTTCCATGCCGAACTTGCAGATAATCCGCCCGTCCTCGGTACTGCCGACGTTCCTGAGGTACATGTTCGGCGGCGCCGGCGCCCCGCACACCTCCACCGCGTACGTGTCCAGGTCCATCGCCGCCAACTTCGCGCCCGGATACGTGCCGCCGTACACACGGCCGTCGCTGCCCATGGTTACATTCCAGATATACGACTCCCCCGGAACGTCGGCGGTCTGCGTAAACTTCATCGCGTTCAGATCGAACACCAGAAACTTGCCGTCGTAGTACGTGCTGACCACCAGCCGGTCGCCCGGGACCTCGCGGATACACCAGGAGCCCTGGCCGGCGGGCGCGCGAAATATGCGGCTGGTGTTCGCTTCGATATCGATAAAGATCAGCTCCAGCCCCGCTTCTTCGCTCGAATTGCTGATCACGAATTGATCGCGCCCCGTCTCCCTGTCCTTGACGGCGCAGCCGGCCAAGACGTTTTTCGCCCGGCAAGGTTGAGCCACCGGCTCAAAAGAAGCCGACAATGCACTCGAGCTTAACAACAAACTCGCTATTGCGGATAAAACCCTCATTCTCATTTCTCCAACGCCGCGATGACATCCTCCACTTCAAACACAAACCCGTAAAGGAGCCCAACGTAGTACAAGGCCAGTTCCTTTGCGAGTTCTTTTCGGGCTGTTTCCTTGTTTTCGATGGCCGTCACAGCCTGGCGGACGGCCGAGCAGATCAGGCCGCGGCGGCTCATATCCACCATGCCGCCCGGCGAGGTGAGCAGGCAGCCATTGATGGCGAAGCCCGCGTAGATCAGGTGGTTCACCCCGAGGTGCCGGCACAACGCGAAAAGCTGATCCGACGTGGCTGCAACCGGTTCCGTATCGAGCGGGCGCGCTTCGGGCGCGAAATCGAGCGCGGCGAAACCCCGGCGCACGTCGTCTTCGTTGTGCCGGCCCACGAACACGTGCTCGGCGCGAAACTTCCGCAGGCGGTCATAAACAGGGTCGTGCGGAACACGCTCAAGCCCCGGTTTTTTCGGCGCGAGGCACGCCGCCCGCTGATAACCCGGGTACTTCTTGTAATAATCTGCACCGCCGGCCACGTGAATAAGGTGAAAGTTTTTCTCACGGACAACGTTCAGCAGTTTCGGAAAAATCATCTTGCAAATCCGCTGCGAACGGGGAATGTACTCGACCGCCCGGTACCAGCCCGGATAGGCCTCGCGCGTGCCGCAATCCCACGCGTGCATCACCACAAGCGCCGTATGTTCCGGGGCAATCTCGATGTCGGAGTGCTGCCAACCGCCGTAGCCCTCGCCGGGCACATCAAGCGTGTAATCGGCATCGAACTGCTGATAATAGGCGGCGCGAATCCGCATCGTGGTCTCCTCCTGCCGTGGCCGGACGCTTCATACTACCCGATGCGGTTGCCGCTTTCCACGGCTGTGTGCGCCATCCGAATTTGGCAGGAAAGATAGGTGCATTTGGATGCCGAATAGCGTAATATTAAACGGGTAAGTGAGTGAGAGGGCAAGATGGCGACATTTGTTTATGAAGCGATGCGCGAGCCGGGGGAGGTAATCAAAGGCGAACTTGACGCGGAGGACGCCAACGCCGCGGCCTCTTCCCTGGTTGCCCGCGGCTACCATGTCATCCGCGTCAACGACGCCAACGCCCTGGCGGGCCGGCGCGTGCGCTTGCGGCTCGGCATCTGGGGCGGTCTGAAGCGGCGCGACCTTGTCCGCTTCACACGCGACACCGCCAGCCTGCTCCGCGCCGGGCTACCGCTGTCACAGGCGCTCGTAACGCTGCGCAACAGGGCTGCGGCCAAATCCGCATGGCGGGCGGTGCTCGGCGGCCTTCGCGCGCGGCTTGAAGACGGGCAGACGTTTTCGCAAGCCTTGGCCGCATACCCCAGCATCTTCGACGCCATGTACGTGAACCTCGTCCGCGCCGGTGAGGAAAGCGGCAAGCTGATCGAAGTGCTCACGCGCCTTTCCGACCTCGGCGAAAAACGCGACGAGATCCAGGCCCGCGTCAAGATGGCGCTGGTGTATCCGGCCGTAATGCTCGTGGTGGGTTTCGTGACCGTGTTCGTGATGGTGAGCTTCGTGGTGCCCATGTTCATGGACGTCTTCCAGGAAACGGGCCAGACCCTGCCGCTGATAACGCGCATGCTCGTGGCGATCAGCCATTTCATGGCCCAATGGTGGCCCGCCGTACTCGGCGGAGTCTGCGGCGCCGTGTTCGTGGCCGGCAGGTATATCAAAACGCGCGCCGGCCGCCGGCAAGCCGACGCCCTGCTGCTCAACTCCCCGTTGATCGGCCGCGTCATGCGCCAGTACGAAATCGGGGCGTTCGCCCGCACCCTCGGCACGCTGCTGGGTTCGGGCATTCCGGTGGTAAGCGCGCTGAACATTACGGCCTCGACCCTGCGCAACACGCGCTACAGCGAAGCCGTCCGCCAGATGGCCGTCGAGGTACGCGAAGGCGGTCTCGTAAGCGCATCCGTGGCGGCTTGCCCGCTGTTCCCCGAATCGGTGGCCAACGTCCTCGGCGTCGGAGAGCAAACCGGCGACCTCGCCGGCGCATGCCATCAACTCGCCGACGAAAACGAGCGCGATATCGACCGCGAAGTAAAGGTAATGATGACCCTGATGGAACCGCTGATGATCGTCTTGATGGGCCTGGTGGTGGGCTTCATTGTTATCGCAATGCTACTGCCGATTTTCAGCCTCGGGGACGCAATTCAGATCTAGAACATCCTTTGTTTCCGGCTCAAGGCTTGCTCGTTCTCTCGATATTGGCAATGTACTGCCGGGCGCGGCCCACAAAGCTCGATTCCGGGTACCGCTCGATCAGCAGCCGGAACATCTCGCCGGCCTTGTCGTAGTCCTGGCGCATGATCTGGTTCATCCCCAGCCAGTACAGCGCGCGCGGCGCAATCGGCGTGGCGCCGTACTCGTTGACAAGCTGGGTCATATGCGCCTCGGCCTCCTCGTTGAGGCCCAGCGCCGCTTCGGAAAGCGCGGCCATATAACGCGCGGTGGAGAGATTGCCGCTGTCCGGGTTGTTTTCGGCGAACGCATTAAGCGTATCGAGCGCGGCCCGGTATTCGTTGCTTTCATACAGGGCCAGCGCACGGCGCATGACGGCTTTTTCCATGTCCGGATTGTTCGGATAATTCTTTATAAGGCCGGCGTAGACCTCCGCGGCGCGCGCGGCGTCATTCATGCGTGTCTGGTAATAATCGGCCAGCTTGGCCATAACGGCCGGGGCCTGGGGCGAGTCGTCAAAACGATTCAAAAACGTGTTATACGCCAGCACGGCAATTTCGCCCTCGCCGCGCTTGCACCGCTCCACCACCCGCTTGACCTCGGCGAGCATCCTTTCGGCGCCATCCCCCCCTGAAGGCAGGGCCTTCGCCCAGGCCTGAAGGCAAAGGCGGTCCAAGTCGCGCACGAGCGCGATCGAAACGGTCTCCAGCCGTTTATACGCCGCCTCGACCTTCGGACGAAGCTCCCTCCCGTTTTCCGCAAAAGTCCGCCACGCCCCGCTCGATGCTCCCAAAACTTCAGCCAACCAAGAGCAATCAGGCTCGGAAAGATTTCCATTGACGCAGGCGCCGGCCGCCTCAATGGAAAGTTTCAACCGCGCGGCCGCTTCCTCGGGTGCGAGAGCTTCAAGCGCAATCCGCGCCATCCGCGCAAGATGAACAGCCCGCGCCAGCGGCGCTTCCATAAGGCCCGCGGCGCTCTTCGCCTGTTGTTCGATCGCGGCGACGTCCGGCGCAAGCCGTACGTACACCCCCGTGGCGCCCGCCGCCGAATTCTCCGCTGAATCGGTAGCGCCTGCAACGGGTGCGAACTTGTTTTGCAACGCAGCGGCTGCGCGGGCCGGTTCAAGCGAGTTGGCGAGAACATCGGCTTCAAGCAGAAAACCGGCTTCTTTCAAAGTAGCGTTGATGTACGGCTCGATCTCCATCGCCTTGACGGCCTCCGGGTGAACCGCATACAGCCGGATGCAATCGAGCGCGGCCAGTTTCGGCATGCCGTTCCGGCGGCGGCACATGGCGCGCCGGTACAGGGCGACGCGCCCGCGGCGCGTACTAACCGCTTCCGGCCCGGCGTTTAAAACCTCATCGCACGCGGTCAAAGTCGAGTCGGAATCAAGCCGCTGCAGCTCGCGGTCGAATGCGGCAGCATCGATGGCCGAACCCGGCGCGGTCGATTCAATCCGCTGAATCAGTTGCTCGAGTTTGGCGGCATCCGAATCTCCGCAAGCTTGCTCGAACAGGTACAAGCCGAGGTTGTGATCCTGGAACAAAAACATCAGTTCAAGCCGCGGTTCTTTGCCCGAGATTCTGCCGTCGGCGATAGCAGCCTTTGTTATTTCATCCAAAGCATCGCCCGCCTCTTTCGTGTCCGGCAGTTGGGCGAGGGTTTGCTCATATTTGGCAAGCGCGGCGTCAAAATCCGAGCCGGCCGGTTCCGCCGGCAACGCGCGGTTCGATTGAGAGCACCCCGCCATAAAGGCCACGGTTGCCAACATGAATAAGGCGGGCTGAATGGGCAGTTTCATCGGATCACCTGTACAACGCGTAGGGCGCGCGCGATGGCGGGGCGATCGGCGCCAGCCGGCCGTTGATTTCACCGAGCTCTTGTTCGAACTGCGTCAGATTCAATCCGTCGCCGGACCCGAACGCGCGCTCAATGGCCGACGCAACCTCATCCAGTCTGCGGCGGCGGCCCATCAAATTGTTTGGGCCGTAATCAACCATTTTCGGCAACGACTCCCCGAGCCGGTGCGGCTCCTGGAATTGGCTGTTTTGCTGTTCCAATGGAGATTTCCGGCAGAACATCGCGGCGGGCGCGACGGGAGCCGGCGCCCCGGCCCGCGTCAGCCATTTCACAAATTCCCAGGATGCCTTTTCGTATTCCGGACTCGCCGAGCGCACGGCCAGATAAATCGCCTGGTACGGAAACTGAACGTCTTTTTCCCAGGACGGCAGCGGCGCGATTCTGAATTTGGCGCGGGAGGCGCGGGGAATTTCGTTCAACGTGCCGGGGCTGCCCACCACCATCGCCGCTTGGCCCAGGTCTTGCCGGCCATACTGAAAGGTCTCCCTGCGGTTCCGTTCGATGGCTTCGACAACGGACAGCGCCCTGGCGATGTGGCTGATTTCGGGCGCAAACTGCCCGTCGCGCATCAGCGCCCCCTGTTGCACAAGCATCGTCAAGGCCGTTTGCGCGACGTCGTCCACGTGCAGCTGGCAGATCTCCTCCGGCAGGCCTTCGGCAGCCGCAAGTTCCGCAAGGCATTGGGCAAGGGCTTCCCAGGTTTCTGGCGGCCCGCCTATTCGGGCTGCGTTGAAAATGTCGGTGCGATACGCAAACACCAGCGGAGCCACAACAAACGGCACAGCCCACGTTTTCCCGTCAAACACGACCGGCGGCCACAGATTGTCGAAAAAGTCTTCTTTCCGAAACCCCGGATCGGGCTGAAAGCTTTCCAGCGCCACAATATCGCCCCGCGCCGCAAGCCAGGCCGCCTCATAACCGGATACGGAATCGATCCCCACCACGTTGCGCGCCAGCAACGCGTTTTCCTCGATGGGCAGGCTGTTGCGCGAGGGCGCGTCCAAGCCTATGAGGTCGACCTTGATGCCCGGATGCGCGGCGGCGAATTCCTTCGCCTGTTGCTCAATCCATTCCGCAACGCCCGGCAACCAGTCCGGCTCAATGCCCAGCGTCCCGGCCTGAATGGCGATCGGTTCGGCGGGCTGCTCCGGCACAGCGGCCAGCGCCGGGAGCAGCAAAAGAACCAGAAAGTGCGACATCCGGGATGTAGGCATCATGCAGATTCTATGAACCTGTTTTGTTTATTCGATCAGCCTTGCAGGTTCTTTCAGAACGGTGTTTTCCTTCTTGATAGGCGTCTTCACGTCATTGACTACCTGGGTCATGTCCGGCACTTCCTCCGCGTCGCCCACGATCACCGGGCGCAGGATGAGCAGGATCTCCGATTCGAACCGGTTGTGCCTCCGGTTGCGGAATAGGGCGCCAAACACCGGTATCTTGCGCAACCCGGGCACGCCCCGCTCGTTTTTTGCCCAGGAATGCTGGCGAAGCCCGCCCAATATGACAGCCCCGCCATCGGCGACCGTCACCGAACTCTGAGCGGTCGCACGGTCAACGACCGGAATATTGTTGCGGATTTCAACGAGGTCGCTCAGTTCAAGTTGGACATCCAGGATGATCTGGTCGTTCTCATTGATCACCGGCAACACCATCAACGAGACGCCCACGTTGAGAAACCGGACGTCCTGCAGGGTGGTCTGCGTTTCGCCGGCGACCGTAACCACCGTGTAGGGCTCGTCGCGCACATCGCTGAACACGGCTTCCTGGCCGCTACGCACGGTGATTTTAGGCTGGGCAATAATTTCGGTGTCGCTGTCGGACGCGAGCGCCTGCAGCACGACATTGTAGTCGCTGCCTTCGATACTGCCGCCGCTGATCAGAACCTGCGGGTCGGTCGTCGCAAGATTCGGCGGAAACTGAAACAGTGAATTAAAATTGGTGACGGTTTCTGCGCCGACGGTTTCGTCAATGAGGATCTCCCAGTTGATGCCAAGTTCCGAGAGCAGGCGCACGTTCACCCGCAAAATCTCAGCCTCAATGTTAACCTGCCGCACCTGCTGATCCCACTCGCACAGAAGCCGCAGAATCTCGTCGGCCTCGTCCATCGGGCACCGGAACGTGACTTTGCGGCTGATCGGGTCCACGTTAACGAAGGGATTGGCCTCGCCGAGCAGCGCGGCAAGCTTTTCTTCCACCCCGACTTCTGCAGGATCGGTATTCTTGAACTGGTAGAGATGGAGCTGGTTGGGAACGTCAATTTCTTTCAAGATCTGCTCAACCCGATCCAGGACCGATTGAACGTGCGTGACAATCACCGAATTCGTTCTGGGATCCGCCGTGATGGTGGCGAGAGGTCCGATGCCGGCTTCATCGCCTTCCCCGGTTGCCGTGGGCGGCGCCGTCTCTGCCTGACCGGCCGGCTCGACAACCTGCGCCGGCCGCGCCGCCTCGCGGTAACGGTCCCACGACTGACGCGGCGTCGCCGCCGCGGGAGGGCCCGGCCTGGCGGCAGGCGGCGCGCCGGCGGCTCCAACGGCTTTGCCGGGTTCCGTCGTGAACACCCGCGGGCTGCCCGGGCGTTGGCCTTCCGGCTGGAGCTGATCCCCGTAGGTGGACTGCGCGGACTGCTTGCGCCCGGTCAGCACCTCGCGAAGCAGTTCGGCGGTGGCTTCGGCTTTTGCGTGCTTCAGCGGAAACACGCGCGTCTTGATTTTCTCGGGCTTGTCGAACGCTTTCAACAGCGTTTCAAGCCTGTTGATGGTGGCTTGCGTTCCCGTTATCAGAATCTGGTTTGTGCGCACGTCAGCCCGCAACGTGGTATCCGTGGTCGAGTGCGGTTCGAGCACGGCCAGCATTTCCTGGGCCGCGGCGTGTTCAAGCTGATAAACGCAGGTCGGCGGCGGCACGTCAAGCTCAAGCGCGAGCTGTTCGAGGTCCTCCGCCCGTTCTTTCATTTCCCGGATGACGACCACGTTGGTTTCCGTGTACGCCGTGACGATGCCGAACTTGCTCTTTTCGGTGTCAAGAACCATGGCCACATCCGCCGCCCGCGCATTCTTCAGCGGAACAATCCGCCGTTCCCGGCCGAGGTTATGGTCCTCAAAATATTCTTCCGGCGTAAGCACCCACACCACGTTCCCTTCTCTTTCGCTGTAGAAACCGTTCACCTTTATGGTCTCTTCGAGTGCCCGAACCGGGTCCATGTCGATAAAAAATGCATTGATTTTGCCATTGATGTTTTTACTCAAAATGATATTGAACCCGGTGGAGGCGGAAAGGGCGGCCATCGCCTCATGAGCTTCCATTTCGGAAAGTTCCAGGCTGACCACGTCTTCGCGCGTGTCCAAAGGCGAAAGCGCCAGCGGCTGACCCAAAGCGCCGCCCGCCGCGGTAAAAAATGCCAAACTAAAACCCAATGCAATTACGCGTTTCATGCTTATCCTTTCGACAGAATGACTGTTTCGGCCCCACGCTTGACCGTGACTCCCTCGACGGTGATATCGAGAATCTCATATGCGCCAAGGGATTCTCCCACCGTTTTCGTGACGAACTTCTTGAGCTTGTTGTCGCGCACGAACGCCCGGTACACCCCGTCGCGGACGCTGATGCCTTTCAGTTCATAGTGCGCCAGTTCATCCACCACCTTTTCCCTCAGAACGAGCGCGCTCGTACGGAACAGAACCTTGCCCGTGGTTATCTTCTGCACGTCCTGGGCGGTCAGATGAGCCGTTGTCTGACCAGTAATATCGACGGGCGGCGCTGCGTCCAAAAAATCGCCGCCACCATTCGGCATAAACTGCCCGAAAACGATCACCACCACCAGACATGCCGTCAGGCCCGCATCCGCCCACAGCGTGCCGCGGGTCGCGCGGCTCATGCCGATCTGAATTCTGTTGAGGTCTTTCATGGCGCCGCCTCCACCCTGGTTTTTCCGGACAGTTGCGCCAGCTTGCTGATGCGGAACGTTATCGACAGGGGCGCGGCCCCGCGTCCGGCGTGCACGGTCATCTGGTCGGTGTGAAGCAAATGACGGGGATCCTGCATCCCCAGCAGAAACTGCACGAGCTTATGGTTTTCCCCTTGGGCCTGCAATTCTATGCCGTAGCGGTAAAACTCGTTTTGTTTCTTGACAATAGTCGGCTTCACGCTCGCCACCACCAAGCCCGATTCCGATGCCAGACGGTCCACTTCCGTCAGCAGGGCTATCTTCAGTTCCTGCTCGGATGCGCCGGAAGTCACCGCGCCCTGCAAGCGTTTGAACTCGCTTTGGATCGTTTCCCGGTTCTGGATAAGCTGCCGCAGCTCGGCAAGTTTGGCCTCGGCCTCGTGCCCTCGCCTGCGGACCTCCATCCAGTTCACCGCAACCGGCTCGATTACGTTGAGGTACAGCGCGGCAAGCACCAACACGCTCACGGTGGCCGCCGCCAGCCTGCGTTCTCTGCCGGATATCTTTACGTTAAAAGCCATCTACTTCATCCCCGTTATGGCGCATGTCACCTTGAACTCGACGAGTTCCTCCCGGCCGAGTTGCGGTTTTGAAGCGCTTTTCATGTCGACGTCCGCCAGCATTTTCGAGTTCAACAGGGCGTCCATGTATTCGTAGGCCGCGCGGAACGACGGCGCCTCCCCGCCAAACGAAAGCGTCCGCCGCGAATCGTAGGTGAACGAATTGATCCCGATATTCTGAGGGGTCAGCCGGTATAGCTCCAGAACAACTTGCAGCGGCAATCCCACGCGCGTGCGCTCCCCAGCTAACAGTTGGAGCGCCTCGTACTGTTCTTTCAGGTTGCCGACTTCCGCCTGAATGGCCTCGATTTCCGCTTCGGCGCGTGTGGCGCGCGCTTCCTCGCGAGAGAAGAAGTACCACCCCATCGCCACAAGCACCAACAGCAGCCACACCGCCGACGCCAGCAGTTTCCGGCCTTGCCGAACGATGTGCCGCAGAACAACAAGCCGCATCTCGCGTTCGGGCAGCAGGTTGCCGCCCGCGTCGTAATCCGCCCCGCCCAACGCCGCGCCAACGCAAACCGCATCCGAAGGCGCCACCTGCGACGGCAGAGGCAGTTCCGCCACGGATTTCACCGCGCAAGGGGCCGCCACACCGCTAAGTTCCTCCAAATCCAATGGCGCGTCGCCCGCGACATACACCGCCGTGCAAGGCGCGCCGGGACTCATACGTTCGTCAATGGTTCTCGACCGCGCCAGTACCTTGGCGGGGTCTTCCTCGGGCGGGGTGCCCCGGCTGAAAAGGTTGCGCCCGCGCGCGTACCGCGCATACTCGATGCCGTTCCTGTCGGCCACAAAGAAACCCGCGGCCTCATCCTCCGCGTGCCATAAAAGCCGGCCGGCCGAAAGAAAAGCCGGTTCGATGCGGGAAGGGGAAAGGTTCCACTTTTTGAGCGCCGCCAGATGGCCCTGAATCGTCTCTTTGCGGCACATGAACAGCACGAGGTCCGAATACTCCGGCTCCTCGGAATCGTGAATGGCAAAAGCCACCTGGCTTTCTTCAGGCGGCCACGGCAGTTGGGATGCTGCCTCGTAAGGCGCCATCTGCGAGATCTGGCGACGATCACTGCTCGGCACCTGCACCGTCTTCACGATGACTTCCCGCCTCGGCAGGGCGAGCACGAGCGGAGAACCCGCTTTCAAACCGGGCGGAGGCGTATCCCCGTCGAGCAGCGTCGATTCCTTCACGGTTTTCAGGCTCTCGCCATTCATAACCACCGTAACAAGCCGGTACGCGCCGCCCGCGGCCGGCGCAACCCCGGCCCAAACCTGTTCGCGCATACCGCTGCCCAACCGCGGAAAGCCAAAGCGTTTCTTTTCGGCACTACTCCCCATCGTGGAATTCCAACATCGTCAACTGCCCATCCTCCCGTTTTACTACAATCTCAGAAGCCAGCTCGTAGTGCCTTTCCGGAAAACGGACCCGCGCGTGAAAACGAAAAGCCTCCGTTGTCACACCGAACGGGCTGGCCGCGCGCAACGCGTTAACCGGCTCTTGCTCGCCCATCAGCACGCTGAGAAAAGCCGCTATTTCCTCGTCGGACTCAAAGGGCGAATCGTCGTCTGTCGCGTCGGTTTTGTCGCGGCCTTGCCGTTTGGCCAGGATCTCCTCGGCAAGCGAATCGGCCGATGGATCGTTGAGCATGCTCAAGCGCAACACCGCATATATGACGGGGGCCGGGGCCGTGTTGATATTGATCGTGCCGTCCCCGTACACGGTGAAAGCATCAACCAACCCGGCCTGGAGCTGGCCGTCCATGTTGTCCGGCGGCCAGAAGGCGTCACCGTCGTCTTCATTCGGATCGAGAACCCCGTTGCGGTTCGCATCCTCCCCGAAAAACAGGTTGGCGTCCACGCCTTGTACAAAAAGAAGCTCGTCAATGCTCTTGAAATCCTGGTCCGAAGGCGCATACGGCGGATCAAAGTTCTGGTAAAGGTCCCTCTCGGCGGGTCCGATGTCATCGGTATCCCGCCAGTCAACGACCGCTTTGGCGATATCCGTTGCCCGCGAGCCCGCGCCGTACTCGCGCAATACGGCCACCAGCATATTCAGCGGCGCCAGGTTGATGTTAACTTTCCCCAACTCGTCAACGGCCCGTATCTCGAGGCTGAACCCCTCCCCTTTGGCCGGCATGCTTGGATACTGCGCCATCAGATCCGAACTTTCGGCCGTATAGGGGCGCGCCCAGGCTTCCTTGTAAGAATCCACGGCAAGGTTTTCGTCTTCTGCCAGCCGGTCCACGGCCAGCGCCGTCACAGCCTGCATCAGCCGCCCTGCCTGCGCCTCAACGTCTGCCCACTCGGCTTCGCGCAAACTCAGCCGCGCTCGCAGAATCACCCCCTGCGCCATCAGCGAAAGCAGCGCCACCACCCACAATGTCAGGATGAGGATCGCCCCGCGCTTTCTGTTGCGGCCGCTATCCACCGATATCCCTCCTCAGCAGCGCGCCCCCGGGCACCCAGGCCGGGATCACCACCTCCGGACCGCTTTCGGGCTGGACCGTCACAAGCACCGCAAACGGCAAACCCTGCTCCGCGTTCCACGTCGGCGACAGGCCATCCTCGCCCACATAATCAAAGCGGGCCGACTTCACGTGTTTCAGCAACGTTTCCTCGACCGGCTTGTTTCCCACCGCCGCGGCGCCCGATCTCGGCGCAACGGTGCGCTGCAAGACGGCCGTACCTTCGGAATCGACGGCCGTCGTCCACTCCACCCGGCTCCAAACCCAGCCGAGCCCGGCCCGCTGGCGTTTCCGCGGAAACGTTGTGGTGATGGCGATTTTTTCGCCGCCGCCTTCCAACGCGGTTTCGACAATGGCCGGCTGATCGTCAATTACGGCCACATGACGGAAGTCTTCGCCAATCTTATCGGCAAGAATTCGGATCTGGGCGTGCCGGACCTGGTGAGTCCGGATCGAGCGCCACGCGCGGATCCCGCTGTGAAGCCCCTCAACCAGCACCGTCAGCACCGCCGTGAACACCGCCAATGTCACCAGAAGTTCAATCAGCGTAAAGCCCGTCCTCTGGCGCCGGCAGTCATGCATCATTGGCATCTCACAAGCGTCTGCATCGAATAAGCGTCTTTGCGTCCGCCGGCGTCAGTCCCTCGCCAGACGGTCAACTCCACCAGCGTAAACGGTGATTGCTCGGTTGGCGGCGCCGATTCCGAGCTCCACGCGTACTCGGCGAACGGCCCTTCAAACCGCCCTCCCCCCTCGACCTGCAGCGACTGCGCCCCGCCTGCCGCGAGTACCGCCATCTGCTGTTCCGCCAGGCGCCGGACCACCGCCCGGCGCTCCACCCGCGACTGCAAAGACGCACCCGACCCTATCGCCCGAAGAGAAACCAACATGCCAATACCCACCAGCGACACCGAAAGCATCGCTTCAAGCAACGCCACGCCCGCCACCGTCCGATACCTCCCCATCATTACGTCGCGGTCTTTTTCTGAACTACGCTGACTTCGTCCAACCAAGGCCCTATCTCCACGGCATCCACACGGCCGGCATCATCGGTAAGTTCTATTGCATAGGGTGCGCTGACCCCACTGGGTTCAAAAATCAACACCGTCTTTTTTATTCGCTGCTCGCCCTGAATTATCTGTTTGATACGAACGCCCTGCGGCAGCCGGTGCTCGGCATCCAGCAGCTCGTCTTCAAAAGAAGCAAAATCCTCCCCGCCTACGGCTTCAGCGTTCTGCAAAGACATCGTGTAGGCGTTCTTTACCGAATCAAGCGTCAGCCGTACTTTCAGCCCGCGCCGAACCGATTCCGCCCGAGCGTAACGTATTACGGCCGCCAGCCGCTGCGAACCTTCATCCAGCCCCGCCGCGCGTACCGTGCCTTTCAACCGCGGAAAAACTACCCCCGCCAGTACGCCCAGCAACGCAACCACCAGCAACAGCTCAATCAGCGTAAATCCGCCCGCGCAGGTGATCCGGCACGCTCTATTCCTCTTTTCTACGATAGTTGGCAATGTCGTCCCCGCCGCCCTCCTGCCCGTCCGGGCCCAGCGAAATCAAATCGAAATCTACCGATACCTCGCCCGGATATTTGTACACAAGCCGCCGTTTCCAGGGATCCAACGGTTCCAGTTCCAGGTAAGGGCCGTTCCATTCATCCTCCGGCGCCAGCGTCGCCGGCCGCAAAGTCAGGGCCTCCAAACCCTCCTCCGCTGTCGGAAAACGGCCAAGGTCAAGCTCAAAAGCCTTCAGCGCAGTCGCCACGTTTTCAATCGTCATCTTCGCCGCCGCTATGCGCGCCCGCTGCGTCCGGCCCGTAAGACGCGGCACAACAATAGACACAAGGATGCCGATGATAATGATCACGAGCATCAGCTCGATCAGCGTGAAACCGCCTGCTCTCTTGCTCCTGCCGTTTTTCATGATTCTGTGTCCTTCACCGTTTACAATCGTATATTTGAACTAGTATGGTAATTAACCGGCCGGATATCCATAGGCTTAAACACCAAAATCTGTAGGATAATCCCTACAGGCGCGTATGCGTTTGTCCTATACCGTCTCCGCCTGGCGGTCTTCTTGTGTCACGCGAAGAATCTCGTCAACCGTCGTTAGGCCTTCCCGCGCCTTTGCGGCGCCGCTGATCCGTAAGGTAGTCATTCCGTTTCTGATAGCCGCCCGCTTAATGGCGCTTCCCGGCGCCCGTTCCATGACAAGGCCGCGGATTTCGTCATTCATGACCATCATCTCGTAAATGGCGGTGCGGCCGTAGTAACCACTGCCCCGGCAAACCTCGCAGCCGGCGCCCCGTCGAAACTCGGCCTGCTCGAACTCGACCTGCGACATCGGGAGGTCGGCCAGCACCTCGCGCTTCGGATTGTCCGGCTGGGCGCAATTATTGCAGACCAGCCGCACAAGCCGTTGTGCTATAACGGCCTCGACCGACGATGCCAGCAGGTAAGACTCGATGCCGATATCGAGCAGGCGGGGCATGGCGCCGGGAGCGTCGTTCGTATGAAGCGTGCTGAACACGAGGTGGCCCGTCAGGGCGCACCGTATCGCCAGTTCGGCCGTTTCGAAGTCGCGTATTTCGCCCACCAGCATGACATCCGGGTCGTGCCGCAACATCGATCGCAGCCCGCTCGCAAACGAAAACCCGATGTCGGGTTTGGCCTGCATCTGGCAAATCCCTTCGATCTGGTACTCCACGGGGTCTTCGATCGTAATGATCTTGCGCTCGGAATCGTTAATGCGGCTCAGGCACGCGTAAAGCGTCGTGGTTTTACCGCTGCCCGTCGGCCCCGTCAACATGATGATGCCGTGCGGCCGCGTCAGCAGCCCATGAAACTGTCCCAGCGCAACCGGGTCGAACCCGATTGCTTCCAAGCCCATCAGCACGCTGCTACGCTGAAGAATGCGGATATTGACGCTCTCCCCGTGCGCTATGGGAATGATGGAAACGCGCAGGTCGAAGTCCTTGCCCGCGATACGTACCTTAATCCGCCCGTCCTGAGGCAGGCGGCGCTCGGCAATATCCAGATTCGCCATAATCTTGATGCGCGATGTTATCGAGTCGCGGAAATGGCGGATCGACTCGGGAATATGGGCGTCCGACAGTATGCCGTCGATCCGGTACCTGACCCGGAACCGGTTTTCGAAGGGTTCCAAATGAATGTCTGTGGCGCGGCTGTTGTAAGCGTCTACGATAAGCTGGTTTACAAACTTGACTATCGACGCCTCGGCGGCCACGTCGTCGATAGTGGATTCCGGCTGTTCCGGAGCCTGTTCTATTTCGCGGTTTACGGCGAGCGAATCGAGCGTCTCCGCGCCAACACCATAGTGCTCGCGTATGGCCTCCGCGATAACGTTCGGTTCCGCCCGCTCACCCATCACAGGCATCCCAAGCACCATCCGCAGGTCGTCGATGACTTCGTAAGCTTCCGGCGATGCCATGGCCACGACGAGCGAGTCCCCCTCGATACGCAACGGGAAGATGCCGTAACGTACTGCAAGACGAGGCGTTACAAGCTTCAGTACGTCCGGTTCCGGCGAAAGTTGATTGCCGGGCATGACCGTCATTACCACCTCCTGGCCTGGCTCTTCAGTCGACAAGCCCCTGCTTGAGTGCGTAGCGTGTGATATCCGCGTTCGTTCGCATCGCCAGCTTCGTCAGAACCCGCGATCGGAATGTGCTGATAGTTTTGACGCTTAAAGAAAGCTCTTTTGCTATCTGTGATACTTGTTTTCCCGCCGCAAGCAGGCAAAACACTTGGTACTCCCGATCGGAAAGCGTCTCATGCGGGGCGTGGCGTAAGCCTGCCTCCAGATGAAACGCCAGCACCTCCGCCAACGCGGGCGAAACGTACTTGCCCCCACGGCCGGCCTTCCGCACCGCATGAAGGAGCACATCGCAATCGGCCGTCTTGGACAGAAAACCCGCGGCGCCCGCCCTGAGCGATCGAGGTCCGTACTGCTCTTCCGACAGCGCGGTATGAACCAGCACAGCGACGTTTGGATAGCGGCGCCGAAGCTCTTTTAAAAAATCGGTTCCCCCGCTGCCAGGCAATTCCAAATCAAGCACCACCAGGTCGAAACCTCCCTCCGCAAGCCGATCCGCCGCTTCGTCCCGGCTGATCGCCTCGCCGCAAACCCGCAGATCGGCGGTCTCCGCCAGCAGTGCGCCCCAGCCTTTCCGCGTCAAAACGTGACCATCCGCTATCAGCACGCGTGTCAACCCGCACCCCTCCCCCCGCGCAAAACTGCGCAGCTGCAATATCGGACCATCGCCTGCCTCCGGGGCATGTCGTGCGCACAACCCAATGGCGCGCTGACCCCCTTTGTCAAAACTTCCCTGAGCCAGACCTGCGAGTTGCCTCTTCGTCGGCCAGCACTATCAACCCGCGGAAGAAGCCTGAGTATAGTACTTAAGTGCAGAGATTATGTCAACTTATAAGTGCATTGCCACGCCGCGGGTTGGTTGAGCAAACTTCCTCACTTATAATGCCAACATAGACCCGGTCGATCAGACTCTTAGGCAGTAGCCAGAGATGGAGAAAATAAAGGAGCATAACCATGGTCAGCAGCAGACTTGCAGGCTTTTCGGTGTTGGCGGCGGCGGTTGTTTTTCAGGCCTTGGCCCTGGTAGGCGGCGTGGATGAGCCCGTCCGGTTCAACGGTGAGACTAAGGTTGATCTTCTCGCGCACGACGCCGGCCTGCGGCCGCCAGTCGGCGCAGCCAACTACCAGGCCTTCCGCGCCAACCGCACTCACCCCGAGTTTGCCGACGGCTGCGGCTGGACGTACAACCACGCGCCCATGTTGGCGTATTGGAACGGGAAGTTCTACCTCGAATATCTGAGCAATCCCGTCGATGAACACATCGCCCCCGGTCAGACTCTCCTGACAACCTCCACCGACGGCCGGAACTGGGCAAAACCAGAGATCGTCTTCCCCCCGTACGACCCGCCGCCAGGGACGCCAATGCCCGAGAAAGCTAACGGCTACATGATGCACCAGCGGATGGGCTTCTACGTCGCGCCAGACGGCCGCCTCCTCGTGCTGGCCTTCTACGGCCACGCCGAAAACCCTTTCCGAGAAGGCGGGATTGGACGTGTCGCGCGCGAAGCCTATAAAGACGGCACGTTCGGCCCGATCTACTTTGTGCGCTATTGCAGCCACACCGACTGGAACGAAACGAACACCACCTACCCGTTCTACAAAACCTCCCCGGACGCGGGATTTGTTGCCGCCTGCGACAGCCTGCTCGGCAACACGCTCAAGACCCTCCAGTGGTACGACGAAGACTGCGGTTTGGACGGATTCTATAAGATCAAAGAAGCCGGCCAGGCATTCAACTATTACCAAAGGGCCGACGGCAAAATCGTGGGCCTGTGGAAACGCTCGCTCGCCGCGCTCTCCGAAGATGGCGGCCTCACGTTTTCGAAACCGTCAAAATGCTCGACGCTCGTTATGGCCGGCGGCAAACAGTGGGGGCAGCGCACCGAAGACGGCCGCTACGCTATCCTTTACAACCCCACAACCTACGACGAGCACCGCTACCCCCTCATTGTCATCACCAGCGACGACGGAATCGCGTTCGACAACATGCTGGTCGTCCACGGAGAAGTGCCGCCCCGGCGGTTTTTCGGCCGATGGAAAGATTTCGGCCCGTGTTACGTCCGCGGCATCGTCCAGGGCAACGGCAATCCGCCCGGCGGCGACCTCTGGGTCACCTACAGCGTGAACAAGGAAGACATGTGGGTGTCGCGCGTGCCCGTGCCAATCCGGTGGCGCGTCGAAACGCCGGTTGCCGACAACTTCGAAGACATGGAGCCGGGATCACACGTCCGCGGCTGGAATGTCTACTCGCCGATCTGGGCGCCCGTCCAGGTCGCCGGCTTTCCGGAAACCGAAAACCATTGCCTGCAGTTGCGCGATAAGGACCCCTACGACTACGCCCGCGCCGTACGCGTGTTTAAAGCCACACCGACCGCGCAACTGTCCTTCCGGTTGCGCATCGAAAAGCCGGAAAACGGCCTGCTCGAGGTCGAGCTGGCCGACGCGGCCGGGAAACGGCCCGTGCGCCTGACTTTCGGCAAAAATGCGCATATGGCCGCCAGTGACGGGAGTGAGACTCAAGACCTGGGACCGTATCCGGCGGGCGAGTGGTTTAAGGTCAATTTGACGGTGGACGCCGTAACGGGCATTTACGATCTCGCCGTCGATGGCAAAAAACTGGTAGCCGGCGCCAACCTCGCCAAAGCCGTCCAGACCGTCGAACGCCTCAGCCTCCGCACCGGCGAATACCGCACACTCCCCACGCGCAAAACGCCCAACCAGAAACCGTGCGCCCCCCTCCCAGGCGCCGACGAACCGGTGCAAGAAGCGGTTTTCTTGGTGGATGACGTTGTCATAGAGTGACTGCCGGCCATATAGAGCAAAGCAGAAGGTGTTTTTCCTGCGAATTCGGGATTATTTGATGAAAAACTTCCACGCCGCCGTGAACGATGGCCCTTCGAAGTCCGATTGCTGATCGAAGAAAAAGTTGTACCCGGCGTTAAGCTCCAGCACGGTGTTTTTTGAAACGGGTACGTCGGCCCCAATGTTCGCGCTCACGCTCGGCAACACCCAGCGGTCGCTCACCGTCACATTGACGAGGTTGGGAAAAGGCTTAAACCGTACCTTGGCTTTGACGCGGTACGTGGCCTCGGTTACCATCAGGCGCGTGCCCAGGAACGGTTTCGCCGCCCTGAGACCTTTCTCGCCCGGCTCGACAAGCCCGAACGGGTAGAAATTGAGGCCGGGCCCCGCATAGAGGGCGCCCCGTCTGAGGTCAAATTCCGTGTGCAGGGGCAGCAGGAATATACTGCGGTCATTCGCCTCCGTGTATACCGTGCCCGCCGTGTAGCCGGCCTGGAAGAAGAACGCCCACCGCTCCCCCACGGTGCGGCCGAACCCAACGTAAGGCGTCCAGAGCAGGCCGGTGTCGCGGAGACTGCCGACGGTGCGGACGTCGTCGTAACCGGGCGCGAGAAAACGCATGGTGCCATCGAAGTATTCGCGGATAAGCCGCTCGCTTTTGAGCTTCGGGTACACGTTCGACGCGGCCACCATGAGAAACCATCGGCGCGGCTTTTCGGGGCCCTCCCGAAATGCCGGCTCAGTCTCCGCCTGCACATTCCGCACTAGAAGCATCGTTGCGAAAAGCACCGGAAGAAGTGCAACTGGGTTTTTTACACGCACACGCTCATCCTGTTATGGGTCGACCTGCGTTGCCATAAGATACCAGATACGGCTTTCGATGGGTTAAAAAGCGAATTAGGGCCTGGGCCTGCTGCTTTTGTGGGAGAAAAAGCGAAAAAATGAGTTTCTCCTTGCACTTTCTTGTAATGGGCCGGGCATAGTGGTACGATTTATTTACAGTGACTTGACTTTCAGGGCGCGGAAACGCGCCTTGTTTTTTAGCGGGCGGTTTTCTTGAGGGTATGCAGGCATGTCAGTGACAACAAACAACACCCAGATGCGCAACAGGATTTTGAACGCGGCCTCGGTTGAAGAGACGGCGAAACTCATGAAGACGCGGCTTGCCGGTATCGTGCCCGAGAGCGAAATCGCCGCCAAAGCCGAACTCGCTTTCCAAATCAACCAGGTCAAGCGCCGGCGCAACGCCGTCATACTCGGCCACAACTACATGGAGCCCGCCCTGTTCCACAGCGTGCCCGACTACGTCGGCGATTCGCTCGAACTCTCCCGCATCAGCGCCGAGGCCGAAGCCGACATCATCGTATTCTGCGGCGTCCAGTTCATGGCCGAAACGGCAAAGATCCTCAACCCGTCCAAGATGGTTCTCATTCCCGCCGAAAAGGCCGGATGCAGCCTCGCCGAAGGCATTTCGGCCGAAGACGTCAAACGCATAAGAGCCATCTACCCGGGCGCCCCCGTTGTTACCTACGTAAACACCTACGCCGACGTTAAAGCCGAGTCTGACTACTGCTGCACGTCAGGAAACGCCGGCGCCGTTATTAAGCACCTGCTGGGAAAGGGCCACGACCGCATCATCTTCCTGCCCGACGAGTTTCTCGCCCACAACACCGCCCGCGAGTTGGGCCTGCAGTTCGTACTGCCGCCGGAGGATCTCGACAGCACCCAAACCAACGTTGGCATCGAGCCCGGCAAACCCGCCGTCATCGGCTGGCGGGCCCGGTGCGAAGTTCACGAGCTCTACACCGTCGAAGACGTTAAAAACTCCCGCAAACAGTTCCCCGGCGTCGTTATCCTCGCCCATCCCGAGTGCAGCCCCGAAGTCATCGAGCTTGTCGACAAGGCTGGCAGCACCAAGCAGATGGTCGAGTACGTCGAAAACGTCGACGCCGAACGATACCTGCTGCTAACCGAAGTCAGCATGGGCGACAACCTTGCCGCCGAATTCCCCCACCGCAAGATGGTCCGCGCGTGCAGCCGCGAATGCAAGCACATGAAAATCGTGACGCTTGAGGATACCTTGGAGGCACTCGAAAAACTCCAGTTTCAAGTCGAACTCCCCGAAGAGATCATCAAGCGCGCCCGCCTGCCCATCGACCGCATGCTGGAAATCCGGTAGAAGAGGCTTGGAAGCTTTCGCACGAAGAGACGATGCCGCGTCTACCGTGCCGTATGTCACGCATGCAGTTGTCGCGTTGACACTTGCACCGCAAGGTGTTATGCTGTCTGTCAACAGTTAATTACGGGCGTGTTTGGCGGGGGTTTCCCAAGCGAGAAACCAGTCATGTACGAGGCATTCTACGGGCTTGACGAAAAGCCGTTCAATCTGACTCCGGACCCCCGGTTTCTGTTCCTGAGCAACAAGCACAAGGAAGCGTTCGCTCACCTGCTTTACGGGATCAAAAACCGGACCGGCTTCATCATGGTTTCCGGCGAGGTGGGCACCGGCAAGACCACGATCTGCCGCAGCCTGCTTAACCAGCTCGACCCGGACATCGAAGTGGCCTTCATTTTCAACCCGTTCCTCTCCCCGGAAGAGCTGCTTCGCAAAATCAACGAGGATTTCGGCATCCTCAGCCAGGGCCGAACGGTTAAGGAGCTTATCGACGAGCTCAATGAGTACCTGCTCGACCGCAACGCGCTGGGCAAGAACTGCGTGCTCGTTATCGACGAGGCGCAGGACCTCTCGCCGACCGTCCTCGAACAGATCCGGTTGCTGTCGAATCTCGAAACCGAAACCCAAAAACTTCTGCAAATCGTCCTGATCGGTCAGCCGGAACTCGCCGAGAACCTGCAACTACCCCAGTTGCGCCAGCTCAACCAGCGCATCACCGCACGGTACCACCTCCGGCCCCTCGACGCCAAAGAAACGCTCCAATACATCGCCTATCGCCTCAGCACCGCCGGCGGCCGCGGCCAGGTAAGGTTCACACGCAGCGCCATCAAGTCCGTGTTCAAAGCTTCGGGCGGCACGCCGCGCGTCATCAACGCCATCTGCGACCGGGCCCTCCTGATCGGCTATACGCGCGAACTGCGCGACATCACCGCCGCCCTCGTACGCGAAGCCGCCCGCGAGATCCGCGGAGCCACCCTGAAGAAAAAAACCGAACTGCGCCCGCTGCTCTGGAAATACGGGCTGCCGAGCGCGACAGTCGTGGTAACGGTTGCCGTTGTCATGCTGCTGGTAAAAGTGATCGAACCGTTTGACTCGCCGCAGCCGCGCGTCATGCCCCTCGCAAAAGCCGAACCGGCCGGACCCGAAATTCTTCTCACCCCGCTGCCCCTGCCCGAACCGCCGACAGAATCCGCCGAACCTGATGCGTCCCCGGTCGAGTTACTCTTGCTTTCCGAGCCCGCAAAACCAGACCCGGAGCCGACAGTCTCTGGCCCGGAAAAACCGCAGGCGCTGGGCGATGTGCTTAAAGCGCTCGACCCGATCGAAGCCCGCAACGCCGCGCTCGCCGGCATTTTGTCGGCATGGAATATGGCCGTCGTAGCCGGTTATCCGGAAGGCGATGAGCCGGCCACTTTGGCTAAGTACGGCAGCACAAATGGTCTGGCCTCGGAAACGCTCACGCCCGCGCTCGACCAGTTAACCGCCATCGGCCTGCCGGCTCTAGCCCGAATGCAAGCGGGCGGCGAGTCGCGATGGGTGGCGCTGACGAAAGTAAAAGATGGTACCTTCACCATCACGGCTGACGGAACCGGCAAGGTCGAAGTGCCACGCGACGAGTTCCGCGAGCATTACGCGGGCGAAGCCATCGTGTTCTGGCGCGACCCGGCCCCGGATGCGCCCGTCATGAGCCGGCATAGCCGCGGTCCTCAGGTTGTGCAACTGAAGCGGAACCTGCGGGCGTTGTCCCGCCTGAACGGGCCGGCAACCGGCGAATATGACGAGGAAACGGCCCGCGCCGTGGCACGCCTCCAGGCAGAGACCGGCTTGGCCGTTGACGGAATCGCCGGCAAACAGGTGCGTATGGTGATGAGCAGTTGGCTGCCGGCCGAACCCACACCGGCGCTCACCGGTAAGGAGCGGCCAAAACCACCCAGGCCCCCTGCGCCTGAGCCCGTCATGGCCGCCAAAGAACCCCCAAAACCCGAAAGCGAGCCCGAACCCAAACCGGAAGCTGTTGCCAAACAGGAAGACAGCCAGCCGGCCGTCCCCGAACTCGAAAAAAACTATAACACCCTGCCCGGCCTGCCGTTCGACCCCCTCCTGAACGAATTGCCGCTGGCTGCGCCACCGCAGGAATCCGCCAAAGAAACGCCCGCCGTGGCGGTGGAACCATTGCCCGCGGAACCGCCGCCCGACTTTTCGCCGGCCGCTGCCCCGCAGGAGGCAACGCCACCGGAAGGGATTCCGCCGGATGGGATTCCGCCGATGCCGCGGTTGCCCGGAATTTCGGCCGCGCCCGATGCCGGCCACAACGCCCCCGAGGCCGTTGCCGATGAGTTCCATTCTTGAAGCCCTGAAAAAGCTGGAACGTGAAAAGGCGCACACCGCGCCAAAAACAAACCGCGCCGCGCCGCGCGCTTTTGAAGAACTCCCGCCCGAACAACAGCTTACAGGCCGGAAACCGATGCACGGTCTGCCGGTAAAGCCCTCCGCCCTTATAGCCTTCGGGATGGTCGCCGTAGTATTGGTTGTCTCAGTTTCGGTAGGGGTGTCTTTGTTGGTTTTAAAAAGCCCGGCGGCAAATCAGCGGCTTGCAAACGTCGCGCCGCCGGCTCTGCCTAATCCCGAACCGGCCGCCGCGCCCGTACCCGCACCTGAATCCCCAGCCAAACCCGAACCTGAAGTCGCCGCAAAGAATGAACCCGATCAAACCGGCGAACCAGAGCCGGAGATCGCCCCTAAACCTGTAGCAGAAGTCGAACCCGAAGCGACACCGCAAATGCCAACCCCGGCCAAGCCCGAGCCCGCGCCGGAACCGTCTGCGCCCGAACCTACCGCCAAACCCGAGCCCGAGCCCGAGCCCGAGCCCGAGCCCGCGCCCGAGCCCGCCCCGGCCGCTGAGCCTGAAACCTTGCCCGCACCGGAACCCCCTGCGCCAAAACCTGCCGCTAAACCGGCGCCCAAGCCCGAACCTGCCGTCAAACCCGAGCCCAAGCCAAAACCCGAACCGGAGCCGGTTGTCGTGGCAAAAGCCGAAACCACGGCAGCGCACGCGCCCGCACCGGCGCCCCCCACCGCGCCCAAAGCGCAGCCGGTCGCACAGCCCGCCGCCCAACCGCCCCCGCCAACGCCGGTCGTGGCGCCGCCGCCCGTTCAGCCAGCCACGCGCCGCGAGCCCAAGCCCTTGGACATGAGCATGCTGCCGCCGTTGTCCAATACGGACAAGGCCCGATATGGCCTGGAAAACGTACAACTGAATATGCTGCGGCCGGCCTCCAAAAAGCGCCCCTATGCCACGGCCATCATCAACCTCCAGCCCGTCGAGGTCGGCGAGCGCATCCCCGGCAGCAGCGCCATTCTCATCGGCGTCGCAACCGACGCCGTTGCCATTGAAATCGCCGACACCGGCGAGCGCTACCAGATCCGTTTCTAAGTGCACATGTTCACAAATACAGCTACGTATGGAAAAGCAATGCCCGCCGCAGTAGGCCGGCTTCGCCGAAGTCGGCCTCAACGTCCGCGGCGCAGGTTAACCATATAGCCCGATGCGCGGTCCAGGCCATGATAGCGAGGCGCCCTTGGTGAACGATGCGCGGAAACGTCCAGACGCTCTGCCCGGAAAGGCCGACTTCGGCGAAGTCGGCCTACTGCGGCGTTCGTCTTTTTCTCTATTGACTACATTTATGAAACCATGTACTAAGCTGTAGGTGCGCGCTGCTGACTTGCATCCGCGCACGCACCCCGCAATAATGCCTCCGAAGGACAACCAGGGAGGGCAAGTCATGTCCACTTACAAATTAGCGGCCGTTGCGGCAGTTTCACTTATTCTGGCGGTGTCCGTCCCCGCTTTTGGCGCATGGGACGCAAACGCCTTCACCATCATCGAGAAAGGCTGGTCGGACTACACCATCGTTGTCGGCGCCGACGCGCCCTTGCCCGAACGTTATGCCGCCGAAGAACTTCAGCGCTGGCTGAAAGAGATGTCAGGCATCGAGCTGCCTATCGCCACCGACCGCGACCGGCTCTGTTCGTCGGAAATTGTCGTCGGGCCTAACAGGCGGTTAGGCAAATTCGGTGTCGACCTCGATCTGGACAAGCTGGGAACCGAGGGCTACGTTATCAAGAACGTCGGCCCGCACTTCATCATCGCCGGCGGCGGCCCCCGCGGCACGCTCTACGGTGTCTACGGTCTCCTGGAAGACCACCTCGGCTGCCATTGGTTCACGCCCGAAGTGGCCCACGTACCACGCCCCAAAAGAATCGTCCTCCCCGCTATCGATCAGACCGTCGTGCCCGTCCTCGAATACCGGGAGCCGTTCGTCATGGACTGCTTCGATGGCGACTGGTGCGCGCGCAATCGCATGAACAGCACCCGCGGCGAGTTCGAGCCGCGCCACGGCGGCCACGTGAGGTTCGGCGCGGGAATGTTCGTCCATACGTTCAACCGCCTGGTGCCGCCGGAGAAGTATTTCGACGAACACCCCGAATATTTCGCCGAAGTCGGCGGCAAGCGCCTCAAGGAACGCACACAGTTGTGCTGCACAAACCCCGACGTCATCCGTATCGTCACCGAGGAAGTTCTCAAAGCTATCGAGAAGGATCCCGAGGCGTTCGTCTACTCCGTTTCACAAAACGACTGGGACAACCACTGCGAGTGCGTGAACTGCCAGGCCCTGGCCGATCTCGAAGGCACCCTGATGGCGCCCGTACTCCAACTGGTCAACAAGGTGGCCGAGGCCGTCGAGAAAAAGTATCCCGACAAGGCCATTGAAACCCTGGCCTACCAGTGGACGCGCAAGGCCCCGAAAACCATGCGGCCCCGGCCAAACGTCATCATCCGGTTATGCAGCATCGAGTGCTGCTTCATGCACCCGCTGGCCACCTGCGACAGCCCCGAAAACCAGCAGTTCCGTACTGACGCCGAGGCCTGGGCGCGTGTCGCCAACCGCCTTTGGGTGTGGGATTACGTAACGAACTTCCACGAGTACATGCTGCCCCATCCCAACCTGCGCGTGCTCAACGACAACATCCAGTTCTACGTCCGCAACAACGTCCGCGGCATTTTCGAGCAGGACGACTACCAGTCGTACAACGGCGATCTCTCCCCGCTCGGCGGCTACATGCTCGCCAAGTTCCTGTGGAATCCAAACTACGACGAAGACAAGGCCATGAACGACTTCCTCGATGGCGTTCACGGCAAAAAAGCCGCCAAATATATCCGGGCCTACATCGATATGCTCCACGACAAGGTCGCCGATGAAAACATCCATGCAAACATCTGGGGCTCCCCGCACGAAGTCGAGTATCTGACGCCTGACATCATGAAAAAAGGTGAGAAATTCTGGAACAAGGCCGAAAAAGCCGTCCGCAAAAAGCCCGAACTGCTCGAGCGCGTCCAGACCGCACGCCTCTCGTTCGATTACGCCTGGATCGAGCAGAACCGCGGCGGGGCCTACCAATACGACCACCCCAACTTCTGCGCCATGGCCGACCCCGGCTATTACGACCGTGTGAAACGCTTTTTCGAGGTGGCCCGCCGCGGCAACGTGTCCCGTATGGACGAAGGACGCCGGACCCTTGACCAGTACGAGGAAGAAATCGGCGCCATCCAGCTCGACGCCATGCGCCGGTTCGAGCCCGTCGAGCCCGTCGCAGCCGAAGTCCAGCCCGGCCTCGCCTGCGAAATCTTTGAAGGCAGTTGGGAAACCCTGCCCGACTTCGCCGAGATGAAGCCCGCAGAGACTTGCACTGCCAAAATGGTTGGCCTCGCCGCCGCAAACCGCACTAATGACTACGCCCTCGTCTTTACCGGATACGTCAAAGCCCCGCGCGACGGCGTCTACGGTTTCTACCTCAGCAGCAACGACGGCAGCCGGATGACGGTCGGCAACTTGACCATCAACAACGACGGCCTCCACCGCACCGCCGAGCAGTCCGGCCTTATCGCTTTGAAAAAGGGCCTGCACCCGATCAAGGTCTGGTTCTTCCAGACCGGCGGCGGCCAGGAACTTAAGGTTCGTTGGGAAGGGCCCAACATTCGAAAACAACCGGTGCCCGCGACGGCGCTTTTTCACTAATGCGCATCTGTCAACGCAAATGGTTTTTAAACGTTAGCGACTCTTGCATCTATTGCGCCTTTTGCGTTCTGTCACTGCAAAAAGGCATGTTTGTACAGCGTGGCCAAAACTCGGCCCAGTTTAGCACCACGCGGCGACAGGCCGCGTCTACAAAGGAGACTTGCGATGGAACGGCAGAACAGCTTTTCGCGCCGCGCGCTACTCGCCGCGGCGGGCGGCACGTTGGCAGCCGCAACAAGCGCTTCGGCGGCTTTACAGAACGTGCAAGTCGGCTTCGTTCTTAAAACTCGTACCGACCCGGACGCCTTATCCCAACGCCTGCCGCTGGAAAAGCTTCAGGCCTGGGAAGCGCTCGGCTACGGCATGTTCATCCACTACGGTATGAGCACCTTTGTCGAAAACGAACTGCCCGACGGCAAAGCCCCCGCCACGGCCTACGCGCCCACAAATCTCGATGTCGGCCAGTGGATCAGCGTCGCCCGCGACGCCGGCATGAAGTACGCGGTCCTGACCGCCAAACACGTCGCCGGCCATTGCCTGTGGCCTACCAAACACACCGATTACTCTGTCGTCAACAGCACGGACAAGACCGACGTAGTCGAAAAGTTCGTCACCGCCTGCGCCGAAAAAGGCGTCCTCCCCGGTTTCTACTACTGCTCGTGGGACAACCACAACCGGTTCGGAAGCATAACCCCGTCGGACAAGGGCCAGAAACCGTTCACCACCTCGCTTTACCAGACCTTCCAGACCGCGCAGATCACCGAGTTGCTCACGCAATACGGCCCGATCGCCGAAACCTGGATCGACATACCCGGCGTCCTCGGCCGCGGATACCGCACGTTCCTCTACAACCACGTCGCCTCGCTCCAGCCCGACACCGTCATCATGATGAACAGCGGCATCGGCACCCAGGAAACCTACAACGTCGACTACGCGTGGCCCGCCGACATCATCGCCATCGAACGCCGCCTGCCCGTCGAGGCCGGCTACCAGAAAGTCCGCGAAATCGAGGGCAAAAACTACTACATGCCCGGCGAAGTCTGCGACCCCATCGGCAAAGACTGGTTCTACGTCCCCGGCGACGTGCCCCGCGACGACAAGGAACTTGCCGAACAGTTCCAGGCATGCCAGGCCCGCGGCGTAAACTTCCTGCTCGACGTGCCCCCCGACAAAACAGGACAGATCCCCGACTTCCCCGTCCAGGCCCTCATGCGGCTGAGAAAGAACGCCGGCATATAAGCTTTGTGAAACGCTTTAACGGTGCGGCCCGAGCAAGAGTCCTCGAAACTCAATTGCTGCGTTGTAAGGCCCCGGCACTTCCCATCCCAGGTTAAAGGACGTCAGCGCCAAGTCTTCAAGCGTCGAACGTTCAAGATAGCCATGCTCCCGCGCAATAGCCAGAGCATCGCCGAGCAGTTCCGAAAGGTCCGCCTCCAATTGGCGCCATTGGCCATCGCCGGTGTTTCCTTCCCAGAACCGTTTCCCGTCGAGGTTGCAGATAAACTTCCCGCCACCGCCCGGCGCCGTGTCCAACGCGTAATGCCCCGGCGGGATCGCGTGCCGCGCGTCGAACAGCGGAATCCCGAACCAGATCATGTCGCCCCGGTCGGGGCTGTCCTCGGTGAGGTTATGCACCGTGAAATAGGCCGAAACCTGCGCCGTATGCAGCCCGCGCTTCAAGCCGGCCTCCATCCCCGGCGCCGGCGCGCACTGGACAACCCGGAACTCCAGCTCCAGCCCCAGGCCGCCCGGTTTCGCCGGCCGCAACGGCGGATCGAAACGTTGCTCGATCAGCAGGTGCGGCCAAAACTCGCCCTTCTCCCGGTAATGGTCCCCGTACTCCGCCCCGCCGTTTACCCCCAATAAAATCGAAGGCCCGGTTTCCCCAGCCCGGTCAACCACCACGCGTTTCCCCGGCGTCTCCGCAACCCATCTCCCCTCGCCCGCCGCCTGAAAGAAACCCGGCGCCAACAAATGCCGCGTTCCCCACTGCGCCAGCCGCCACGCCGGCGCCTCGTCCGGCCCGCCCGGAAACCGCAACGCCCCAAGCTCGATTTTCGGGGCCGGATGCCGCGCTGCCGTCACGTTAAACCCCCGCGCAAACCCGGCGTCCTCAAACTCTTCGCCGGCAAGCGATTCTGCAAGAAGAATTACCGCCAAAATTGCAAATCTCATTTTCGTCCTTTACGTCGTTACAAACTTGAAAACGTACCTCATTACGACCGCTCCCTCCCCCGTTTTCCGGTAAATCACCGTTGGCGCCGGCCGCACGCCCGTTTTACCATGCCCTTCCGCCACCCAGCCTTGCACGATGGGTTCTTCCTGGCCGGTGACGAGTTCTGCTTCAAGTTGCTCAGGGGCATCGGGCGCAACTGTCACGTTCGCCCCGTCGGCGAAGGTGGTCCGGTAAGATTTTGTTTCGGCATCGAACTCAAGCGCGGGGGCATCGAAATGAAACATGACCTCATACGTGTGCGCCCGGCCATCGCGCGGCTCAAACATATCCGTTATCACGAAATACGGCTCGCCCGTCTTGATCAACTCGATCCGCCGCCTGTGCGTGGCCAGCCACTCGCGCTTTTTGCCGTACCCTTCAAGCTCCCCGCCGTACGTTCCCTCGACCCAATCGCGCTGGTTGGAAAAACCATATTTGATGCCGGACGGCTCCGCGGACGGCTCCCAGTTGCGCTGGTTTGTCCTTCGAATCTGCGGTTTCCCGTCGATGATGGCGGTGTTGTGGCCGTACGTGCTTCGCACGTAATCGCGCCACTGCGAAGAGTCGAACGCGTAGTCGCCGGCATCCACGATGAATTCACGGCCGTACCCGGTCAGCACGAACGTCAGCTTGTCCTCGTGCTGGTGTTTCGTCCCGTAAGGCCCGGCGTCGAAAGCCAGGTAGCAGGCGTCTTTGCCCCAGCCCGTGCGCAGCACCGCGAGCCCGGAGTGAGGAAGGCACATGCTCATGAAAGCCGGTTTGGCGCCTTCGCGTCCGCCGGTGGCCGCCCACTGGAAATCGGCGCGGTGCGGGAAAAGCTTGAACGCCTTGGCCAGCATGTCGGGCACGTCGATGTGCCACGAATCGTTAAACCGCGGCAGATCGCCGCCGGGCGTCATCAGCGCCAGGTCGTAATGAAACGCAGGCTCCAACCCCCGCACCAACCCCTCGCTCACGGCATACTCGTTCATCCGGGCCAGATCGATCACGTTAAGGTAGTATTCAATCACCTTGTTGTGCACGCCCGGGCTCATCTCTACCTGTGCGCCGTCCGGGTAAAACTGAACCCCGAGTTCCGCCTCGAACTTCTCCATCGCAAACCGCCGCCATTCGGCCGCCTCCGAAAACTCGGGCAGCAGCGCGCCCGCCGTGTAAAGCCCGCCCATCTCCTGGCAAAGCCAATTGTAATCCGTCGGGTACGCCATTAAATACCGCGCGTGGTCCACGAAGCTCCGCAGCATGGCAACCACCAGCTCGTCATCAAACCATGGAGAGCCCAAAAACAAGTAAAGCGCGTTCGGCCACGGCGCCGACATCCGGATGCCCGCGTCGATGGTGCGCCACCGCGTCCTGGGATGTTTCTCCATCTGAGGCGGCGGCGGGCTCGTCGCCAGCCAATCCCGCAGCTGCCCCACGAACTCCCGCATGTACCGCTCGTCGCCCGTCGCCCGCCAAGCCAGCCCCAAATCGGCCCAATGCCGGTGCCGGTTTAGCTGCCACAGCCACTCGTAGTTGCGGGGATGTGGCGAATCCGGTTCGAGCGTCGGATTGAACGACCAGTCGATCTCGCCTTCGAACCGGTGCGTAACTCCGGCGACCGTAAACTCGCGCCGCAACGCCTTCTCGGCGGCCTTCACCGACGGCCGCGGGCCGTCCACGTCCCGCGGCGCCGTCGCCTCGTCCACCTCGCCCGCAACAGGAACATACCACCGAGGATGCTTGCGGTTCTTCAGGTGCTCGACAACCAACCGGCGCGCCTCAACCACATCGCCCGCCGCCCCCGCTTCCCGGACACCCGGCGCCGAAAACTTCGCAAAAAACTCCTCTTCCGAGATCAAAGGCCCGTTTGCGGCAAGAAAAAAAACAGCAACAAGAATGCAACTAATACCTGCCATTAAGTCTTACCTCAGCTTCCTTATCAACCTCTGGCTACCCGCATCATTCCACCTGTCATTGCGAGCCCCCCACCGCCTCCGGCAGCGATTCATTGAGAAAGAAAAGCCATCCGAGGTAGGCCGACTTCGCCGAAGTCGGCCTTAACATCCGCGGCCCAGGTTAACCATATAGCCCGATACGTGGTCCAGGCCACGATAGCGAGGCGCCCTTGGTGAACGATGCGCGAAAACGTCCAGACGCTCTGCCCGGAAAGGCCGACTTCGGCGAAGTCGGCCTACTGCGGCGGGCATTGCTTTTCCATACGTAGCCGTATTTATGAACATTTGCACTAAGGGTGCCGGGAGTTGCATTTTCTTAGCAGAAACGAAGCAATCTCGGCGGTATCATCCCTGGCCTCGGGTGAACCACTTTTGGCGTCATAAGCTGAAAACTGCATGCTGTGGCATTAAAAAATGGGACGCCCCCACAAAGCCGGGGGGCGTCCCAAGTGCATGGTTGCTTTTTTAACTTAGACTTCTTCCGGCACCACGAACGGCTCGCGGCTCGGCAGCCGCACGAACTTGTTGGCCGCGTCCGCGTGAGCGCCCGTAAAAACTTCCGCCTTCGGATCGTATGTCAGTTTCGGCCCGGCGATCCATGGCTTGGCGCCAACGTCAACCTTATTGGCCGCAAGCTGCGCGGTCATATCCTTTAGCGTGTTTAACGCATCTTCGTGATCCTTGACGTTTGTGCGAATCTCGTCGACGGTCGTCTCGCTGCCGACGCGCCACGAGAGGTTTGCCAGGTGGCACAGGACGGTGCTTTGATGGCCGATCTCGATCTCGGCGGTCAGCGACTCGTTCGACCCGGCCCGAATGGCGTCAATCCAGTTCTTGTCGTGGCCGGAGCCGCCGGTGCCTTTGTACTGCTTGACCATCTTGCCGTTTTTGTCGTAGGCCTTGCCGCCGCCGCGCGAGATGGAGATATGCCCATCTTCGCACATGATGTAGTTGCCGCCGCGGCTGCCCAGGTAGACGGCCCCCTCGTCGCCGCCCTTGCCGGGGTAAGCCATGTTGCGGATGTCGATGACCAGCTTCACGCCCTTGTGTTCCATGTAGCACATGTGCATGTTCGGCGTCTCGCCGTCGTCGTCCCACCAGCGGTTGCCCGCGGCCATGGCGTTCGTGGGAACGTCGTCCCAGCCGAGAATGTTGCGCAGGTCATCGAGATAGTGCACGCCCCAGTTGCCCATCTCGCCGGTGCCCCAGTTCCACTGCCAGTGCCAATCGTAATGGAAACTTTTCCGCATGATGGGCGACATCGGCCCCGGGCCCGCCCAAAGATTGTAATCCACCGTTTCCGGCGGCTGCTGGGGGCCGTCCACCTTGCCGATGGGCTTTCTGGCCGCGGTGCGCGAGCAATGCGCCCACAACACCTTGCCGTACTTCCCGGCCTGCACGTCACGCGCGCATTCCTGCACCGCCGGACAAGACCGTTGCTGCGTGCCCGCCTGGACGATACGGTTGTACTTGCGCGCTGCCTCCACCATCTTCCGGCCTTCCCAGACGTAGTGGCTGACTGGTTTCTCAACGTATGCGTGTTTGCCCGCTTGGAACGCCAATATGGCTGCAAGGCAGTGCCAATGGTCCGGGGCGGCGATCACCACCGCGTCAATGTCTTTCATGTCGAGCAACTGGCGCAGATCCTGGAACCGCTTTACATTTTCGGGAACGCCCGGTTTCTGCAGGGCCTTCATGTCGGCATCGCACACAGCGATTATCTCGCAGTTCGGCACCTTGCTGAAATCGTGGAAATGGGCCGTGCCCTTACCGCCCTGCCCGATTATGCCAAGGTTTACCCGTTCGTTCGCCCCCAGCACCCGGCCGGGAAACAAACCAACCGCGCCCGCGGCGGCCGCGCCCGCCAAAAAATGCCGTCGTGATATCGTGTGCTTTTTCATTGTTATTTTTCTCCTGCCATGTCTCGTCGAGTTACGCCGGCCATTCTAGCATATAACACGACGACCACAAATTCCCGCTATTCATAAACCAAACCGTATTCGGTGGCCGCCCAAACGGCAGTATCGGCAGCCTCACTACGAACTGCCCCATCTTACTGCCGCCCCGTCCGCGAAAGCAAAACACGCAATAATGTCTGTCGGCATGCTTGTTCCTCTAAATGACAAGGTCCGAAAGCCGGAAAAGCGTTCTGTAGAAATGAAAGAAAAACAAAAAAAGTGCCCGTTCCTCCTTATGATGGGCAAGGAAATGCCCGAAGAACCCGTGCTCAGACCCTTGCGCACAACCATCGTGCTTGTAACCCTGTACATGGTCATCGTGTTGCTCTACATCTGGGTTTCCAGCTTGCTCGCCGCGCGTGTGGCGGGCACAATCCAAGAACTGCACCGACTCGAAACCATCAAAGGCGTCGGATTTGTGGTTGTATCATCGGCTGCCCTCTTCTTGCTCGCCTGGATATTGTTGAGCCGCATCGCCAAGCAGGAATGCAGGCTGATCGACCAGCGCGATGCGCTGATTGCCGCTGAACGCCGGGCCGTGGCAGGCGTGTTCGCCTCATCTGTCGCTCACGACATCAACAACATCCTGATGTTGCTCCGGTACGACGTCGACGAACTGCTGGGCGCCGAAGAACTCAATCCGGAGCATAAAACCCTTACGCGCGAGTTACGCCCCGCCGTGGAGGACTTGGCCGTCATGTCCAAACGGTTGGCCGCGGTGGGACAGGAAAGCATGCCGGGCGAGTTTGCAGAAGTCGATCTTGTAGAATTGGCCGGGCGGTTGGTGGATTTTGCGCGGCTGCATTCCAATCTCAAGAAGTGCACAATTGAAGTATCCGGCGACAAAAAAATGAAGATGTCTGTAAACCCTACAATCATGCGCCTCATGTTGCTCAACCTCCTGCTAAACGCTGGAGACGCCACCAAGGGCGAAGGCAACATCCTGGTGAAACTACAAAAGGATTCCCAAGGCCAGGCAATCATTGAGGTGCACGATAACGGGCCCGGAGTGCCGGAAACTGAAAGCGAAAAGCTGTTCGCTCCCTACCGCACAACAAAGGAACCGGGGAACGGCATGGGGCTCGGCCTGGTGAGTGTACGAGTCTACGCAGAAGCGCACGGCGGAAAAGTCGAAGTCTATGAATCCCCGCTTGGCGGCGCATGTTTCCGAATCCGAATGCCAATAAAGCAAGCAAAACCGAAACAGCCCATCTGAAAAAACCTATGCCGCGGCGCTCTCTCGGCAACACCGCCGAATTGTTTCGACAAGAACGTCCGGAGGCCCGCCTTTTGTAAGATACGCCGACGCCCCCGCCTCGCGCATCGCCTCCGCCATGTCCGCTTCCTCATGCATCGAAAGACCGATCACCCGGATGTTCGCGAACTCCCGTTTGACCTGGCGCGTCGCTTCCACCCCGTTCATGCGGGGCATGCTCACGTCCATGAGTATCACATCCGGCTGAGTCTGCCTCGCCAATTCAACGGCTGCCACCCCGTCGCTGGCCTGTCCGACCACTTCTATGTCCGGATGTTGCTGAAGAACCAGCGTCAGTCCCTGGCAAACGATTTTGTGGTCGTCCGCCAGCATTACGCGCAAACGCTGCAGACTCTCGTCGCCACCGGCGTTTGCAACCTGCGCCGGCGCAACAAAAACGCCGGCGCTTTCAGCCGGCTCTTCTTCCCTCACGCTCGCACTTTCCTTGACGCGCACCGGGGCGTAAAGCGAAAGACGGGCGCCGCAGTTGGGCGAACTGTAAACCTGCATCCGGCCGCCGAGCAGTTCCAGCCGCTCGCGAATGCTGAACAAACCGAAGCCTCCGTCCAAACCGGCATTGTACTGCGCCTTGTTCACCTCGAAGCCCGCTCCGTAATCCTCCACCACAACCTTCATTTCCGAATCCGAATGGCGAAGCACCTGGACTCGGGCGTAGCTCACGCCGGCATGTTTCACCACGTTGAACAAAAGCTCCCGAACCGACTCAAAAAGAAGTACCCGCAATGCCTCGGTTTTCGGCCGCACCGTCGCGTCTGCCGCAAGCTCGACCCGAAGGTTGTGTTTGTCGCTCATCTGCCGGCCAAGCCACTCCAGCGCCGGTATAAGGCCCATGTCATAAAGAATTGGAGGGCTGAGGCTTACCGTCAACTCGCGGCTCGCCTGGATCGATTGTTCCAGGAGGTTGTCCACATTTCGAACCACCTCGTTGCTCTGCGGCCCAAGGTCCTTCTTCTCAAGCTGGCTGATCTTCAACTTGGCCGTAATCAGCATCTGCTGCAAACCGTCGTGCAGCACCCGCGCAATCTTCCGGCGCTCCCGCTGTTCCGCCTGGCTCAACTGGCTCGCCAACGCCGCCAACTGCCGCGAACGCCGTTCCGCTACCGCCGTCCGCTCCGCCACCCGCTGCTCCAGCGTCTCGTTAAGCTCTTTCAGCGCCTCCTCGGTATGTTTTCTTTCGACGGCGTACAGTATCGAACGGGAAATCAGCTTGCCGTCCACCTGGCCCTTGATAAGGTAGTCCTGGGCGCCCGCACGCACCGCCAAGGTTCCAAGGTTTTCATCGTCAACCCCCGTCAACACCACAATGGGTACTTTGGGCGCTATGGCATGAACGCCGGCTATGGTTTCAATACCCAGGCTGTCCGGCAAAGACAGGTCGAGCAGGATTACACTGGGTACGCGTTTCCGAAGTAGCCCTGCCGCTTCCCCCAACGTTTCAACGTGCGTAATGGCAAACCGTGCGTGGCTGGCCGCACCCTGCAACAACCCTTGCAACAATTTCGCGTCTCCAGGGTTGTCTTCCACCAACAGGATTTCCAGTTGCCCCTCTTTTATCACTGTTCCCTCCTGTTACTGAAAACAAAACGGAACCCCGCCTCGACTGCTATGGCTTCGGAGGAAGCCGGACCACGCTCAACCAAAAGTTCTCGATTGACTGGACCACATGCAGAAACTGCTGGAAGTCAACGGGCTTGGTGATGTAACAATTCGCATGATGCTGGTATGCCTTAAGCACGTCTTCCTCTGCCCGAGACGTCGTCAGCACAACGACCGGAATTACACGCAGGTCCGGATCTTCTTTCATCTCCGCCAGCACTTTGCGCCCATCCTTGCGGGGCAAATTCAGATCAAGCAACACAACATCCGGCCGCGTCGCGTCCACATACTTCCCCTGCCGGCGCAAATACTCCATCGCCTCCACACCGTCGCCCACCACCGTCATCCGATTGTTCATCTTCGCTTCTTTTAAGGCCTCCAGCGTCAGGCGCACGTCGCCCGGGCTGTCTTCAACCAAAAGTATCTCAACCAAACTGGCCTCGTTCCAGTCCTGCATCTATCAAACCTCCCGCTGAAAAGAGTAAAACAAATGCCATGCTTATTGCCACATTTTTCCCCGAAAAGGAACAAACGTATACAGTGCGTCAACGTCGAATGGCCGGCCTTTCATCACTCTTCTTGGGGAACTCTTCCTCGTCTTATCTTTATTCCCGCATCCGCGGTTCGCTGGCAAACGGCCCCACTGTCGGTCCGAACTCCAATTCGGACCATCAACCCTGAAACCGCCGGTACTGCTCATCCCTCACCATCACGCCCAGCCGCGCACTTGCATCGCTTTTTCAGGCCTGCGGTTTTGATTCCGCGATTTGCCGGATCAGATCCCAAGAGTAGATGCCGGAGGAGTGGCCATCGCTCCAGGTGATGGACAGCGCGTAGTTGCCCAGCGGTTCCATCTCCGTGATATCGATGTCCCGCGGAATGGACGCGGGATCGAGTATCGGCTCGCCGGTGAGCTCGTTGACGCACGACGCGCAGGCGCACGAGGCACGCAGCACGAAGTTCGGCACCTCGGACTCCGCGCCGTCCGGCCAGTCGACGTGGAGGAACCCGTCGCGTTTTGTGGCGACGGGCCTGGCGGTTTGGATACGGCGTTTGCCGATGGCCCGGTGAAGGTTGTCGGCCAGTTCGCGCATCGACTCGTCAAACGCGGCGGCCCCCGGTGTGCCGGGAGTGGACACGTCCGGCAGGATCGGTATCTCGGCCAGCGTCGGCAGCCCAAAACGCTGCGTAAGCGCGCGGGCGCCCGCGCCGAAGATGGTATGTTTTTTCTGGCAGTTGTCACAGACGAAAAAGCTCATATTTTCGACGATCCCCAGCACGGGCACGTCGACTTTTTCAAACATCAGAATGCCCTTCGAGACGTCCACCAGCGAAAGCGTGTGTGGCGTGGTGACAATCACGGCCCCGCTGAGCTGGGCGCGCTGCACAATCGTCAGCTGAATGTCGCCGGTTCCGGGAGGCATGTCGATAAGCAGGTAATCCAGCTTGCCCCAGTCGGTCTGCGTGAGGAGCTGGTTCACGTATGTCGACACCAGCGGACCGCGCATCACGGCCGGCGCGTCGCCCAGCAGGAAGCCGAACGACATTACCTTCAGCCCTTCGACTTCAAGCGGGATGATCTTGCCGGCTTCGCCGTATACTTCCGGCTGGTGGATGTTAAACAGCGTCGGGAACGAAGGCCCGTAGAGGTCGGCATCGAGAATTCCCACGGCCAAATCCTGCCCCGCCAGGGCGCGCGCCAGGTTTACGGCGACCGTGGATTTGCCCACCCCGCCTTTCGCGGAGGACACGGCAATGATCGTGTCCACCTCGCCCAGCGTGTTTATTTCAGGCCCCGGCTGTTCGGCCCGTTGCGGGCGCTGCATGGCCGTCATCGTGACGTGGACGCCCGTCACGCCCGGGATGGCCCGCACCGCCTCTTCGGCCTGCCGTTTGAAGCGGTCTTTAACCGGACAGGCCGGCGTGGTCAGTTCAATCGAAAACGACACCTCGCCGCCGTCGATCTTAAGGTTCTTGATAAACCCGAGGGATACAATGTCGCGGCCCAGGTCGGGATCGATGATCGACCGGAGCGAATCGAGGACTTGCTGTTCGGTAATCATGCACAAATTGTAGCTAATAAAGCTGCGAAAAAGAAAACGGGGGCTGAAAACAAGGACTGTCTAAAAGTAAATGACCGTCGAGAGGCTCAACAGGTGCTGGCCGATATCGGCATCGAACGAGCGCTCGAGCCTTCCGGCGCCTGCGAGGGTGTCTTTTCTGGCGTCGTCTGCCCACCGGTATTCATAGGCGGCGTCGATATTGACGCGGTTGTGAATAAGCAGGCCGGCTCCCAGGGTGACGCCGTAGTACTTGTCCGTGGCGCCGTCACCGCGCCGGATGCCCCACCAGGTGTCTTTCCGGCCGCTTGCGGGCGCGGGATCGTATACGAGGCCGGCGCGCAAGCTGGGCAACAGTCTCTGGCGGGGCTTGGAAGGATCGACGAACACGTACTCACCGCCGAGCCGTACCGTATAGGTGGGCTCGTGCTCGCTGAGGCGTTTGGGGAGGCCGGTGACCGGCGAAATGCGCGCGTCGAGGCCCTTGCGCCGGTCGATCTGAACGAAGCTGTCCCAGTTGCGGCGGGTAACGTCCAGCGACAGGGTCAGCTTGTCGTTGGGGAACCGGTACGCGGCCCCGAGGCCGAGCGAGGCGGGCCATTCGATGCGAAGGCTGCTTTTGTAAAGTTGTACGCCGTAAGGGTTGCCCAGCCGGAGCAGGCGCTTGTAATTTACGTCGGTATGGTAGGCTGTGTGATACACGGCGCCGAGGCTGAGCCGTTCCGTGGGCTTGTACAGCAGGCCGAAGGTGTAGTTGAGGCCCTCGACGCCGTCGTATTCCTCGAAAGTGTTCGCTGTGCCGAACCCAAGCGCGGAGGATCGCCCGCCGCTGGCGAGCGTGATGAAGTTGCTGAAAATGCCCCTGCGCAACGTGGTGGTTTTCCACTCGTTGCCGGGGACGAGCGAGCTGTCCCAGATGTTGACGGCGACGCCCGCCGACAGCCAGTCAAAGATTTCGAAACCGAACGCGGGCGAGATGGCGCTGAGATCGCCTTCCTGCCGGTAGCGGATATCGTAGTTGGTGAAGTTGAGCATTTGCAGGACGGGGTTCGAAAACCGGCCCAGCAAGCGCGCCCGGAAATCCATTTGCCGGTCGAAATTGTATTTGCGCTGGTAGTTGAGGCTGACGACGAAATTGCGCCCCGCCAGCGTCCACGGGATGGGATAAACGAAACTGATGTAGTTGATCTCGTCGAGGTTGATTTCGTAATCGCCCGGCGTGGTGATGTTGAACGTATCCGGGAAACTTTCGCTGAACCATTTCCAGCTGTAAACGGCGCTGAATTCCGGCCGCTCGAGCTGGGTGAGCCCGCCGGGATTCCAGGACGCGGCGGTGGCATCGTCGGCCACGGCGATGAACGCCCCGCCCATCCCGCGGGCACGGGCGCCGCTGCCAACGAAGTTGGGCGTCGAGTTGATGTCAATCTGGGCGAAGGCCGGCGGAGCAAAAAGCAGCGCCACGCCAACGCTACATAGTAATCGCGGCCATTCCCGCATTCAGCTCGGTATTCTCCTGTTCCTGTTGGGCCTTGGCTTTCGCGCCGGCCGAAAGCAACGCCTGTATCTTCCCGCGCGCCACCTCGACCATTTCGCCGGGCTCGATCACGGCGCCGGTCGCCGGGTCGAGCCACGGGTCGGTTTCTTCGACAACCAGCAGATACATGCCTTCGCGGACGCCGTCCTCGCGCGTCCAGTTCAGAAGCATTTCGTCGCCGTCGGATTTCGGGCGCACCGAAAGGATCTCGCCCGAAAGCCGCGGGAACACCTTTTCCAATTCCGCGGCAAGCGCGTCGAACCCCGCGTCGAGCTGTTCAGGCTTATCCCGCTCTTCGATATAGGTATCGACAATGGCGAGAACTTCGCTCGTTTCGGTGCTGATGGCGCGCGCCTTTATTTCGACGCCTTCGCCATGCTCGAAAACGTCCGCAATAAGAAAGACCTGCGCGTTGGTGAGTTTGCCCAGCGCAATGGCCTCGTTCGGGTCGGCAAGCGCGGCGGCCAGTTGTTGTTCGGTGAGCACATCCTGCAGGCGCGTCCGGTCGAGCACGCGGAACCGTCCCGCCTCGAACAGGCTCGCCTCGGTTCCAACGCGCAGCAGTTCCGCCAGCGACGGCTCGACCGCCTCGCCGGAAAACGCCAGCACGGCAAGCGGAAGTTTCGAGTCCGGGCTATCGATCTGCACCGGGCGCACCTCGACCTGGAGCGATTCGACCGTCTCGTGGCCCTCGTCGTCGCGCGCCTCGACTGTCACCGGCACGACGGCGTCGCCGGCGGCGTCAATCGGGATGCGGCGCGAAAAAGTCTCTTTCGGCGCGCCGGTCAGGTCGGTGAACGGTTCGCCGTTAATGGCAAGTGCCGCGACTTTCGTCCGCGCGGTGGCGTCGCCGTAAACGTACAGCGTCTTGTTGTGGCGGTATGGTCTTTCCGGCTTCGGGCTGCGCAGCGACACCGAGAGCGGCGCTTCTTCCGGAACCTCAGGGAGTTCCCCCGTCCCGGCGTTCCGGGCAAGCCGCAGCAACTCCGGCGCCCGGCCTTTCAACTGCCACAACTGCGCCGCCGCGTCCTCTTTGCCCCGGTACACGTTGATCGCCGAGCGCGTTTCGTTGCCCGCAACGTCCCGCGCGATAACGATGAACTCGTTCCGACCTTCTTTCAGCGGCAGGTTTGCCGAAAACTCGACCCGCCGGCCGGTTTGCGCTTCAGTCCGCGGCTCGCCGCCCATCACAACCACGGACTGAACGCCGTTCCTGTCGACGCATACGCCTTGCAAACGCACCGAAGCCGCTTCCGTGACCGTAAAATCCCTAGGCTTAAAAAGACCGATCGTCGGCCCCGTCAAATCCACTTCCAGTTTTACCGTGGAGGAGGTTGTTTTATCCGCCAAATCGCCAACTTGAACCCGTATTTCCTGCGTGCCTTCGTCCAAAAGCAGCGAATCGGCCACGGTTACATGCTCGCCGCTTCGCCGTTGCGGCACAACCTGCCCGTTCACCTCCACCCGCGCCACACCCACGTCGTCGGTTGCGCTCAGTTCGAAAGCCACTTCCCGCGTCGTGACAAAACCCCCGTCCGCCAGCGACATTTGGAGATCCGGCGCTTTGGTGTCGGCGATGTCTCCGCGGGCGATTTGCGCGCGCGTCACCAAGTCGAGATACTTGTTTGCGCGAGCCGTGTCTATCTGTCCGAGCGAACGCTCCAGATAGTCGCGCGCCTGGTCCAGCCGGCCCAGGAGATAGCAGGTGACACCCAGCTCGCGGTTGGGGAAATATTCGACGAAGTGCAGGCCGTACGTGCGGGCCTGCCAGGCGTCTCGCGAGCGCCCGCGTAGCGCGTGCTCGAAATCCGACGCCGCCTCGTCGAGCAATCCGCCGGAAAGATAGGAGACGCCACGCTCGTAGTAGCTCCACCAGCGCCCGCGGAACACGCCCTTGGTCACGCCGTAGGTCTTGCCGTCGACGACAACCCCCTGCTGGCCCGCGCAACCGCAAAGCAGAACCAGCAATACACATATAGCGCGCGAATGCATTGTTGTCCCCACAGTTGCAACGGAGACAGGTTATCACAGAACTTTCAGGGAGTAAACAAAAGTAGAAGAGGCTTCCAGCCTCTTGCCAGGGCCGGGGGACACGCGGCAGGATGCCGCGTCTACTGTTAAGCTCGATTGCCGAGGTGGTGTTGCCGGACGTTCGGCGTTTCTATATAGTCGAGATTCGATGCGATTTGAAATCTACATAGCTTTGCGCTACCTGCGGGGCAAGCGCAAGAGCCGGTTGCTGAGCCTGATAACGTTCATCGCGGTAACCGGCGTTGCCGTGGGCGTAACGGCGCTGGTGGTGGTGATGAGCGTTGTGAGCGGGTTTGAGCAGACCTTTACCCAGGTTATTACGGGCAACCGCGCCCATATCAGTGTCGAGCCCGTACGGGCCTACATCAGCGAGCCGGAAGCCTTTATCGCCCAGTTGGAGTCGGCGGCGCCGGAGATTTTGGCCTCGAGCCCGGTGTCCCAGGCCGCCGCGCTGTTGCGCCGCCCCGGTCACGGAGAGGAGGCCGGCGCGTTTGTGCTGGGCATCGACCCGGCCCGCGAGCAACAGGTTACCTGTCTCGGCGACAACCTGATTCGCAGCGGCAAACGGCCCCACGCTGGAGGGCGCATGCCGCGCGACAACGAGATCGCGCTGGGCTACCAGCTGGCCAAAAAAATCAACGCCGGCATCGGCGACCGCCTCCGCGTGCTGGGGGAACAACCTGAGCCCGTTTTTCTGACCGTCTGCGGCATTTCACAGGCGCGGATGACCGAGATAGACGCCCATTTCGGCTTTGTCACGCTGGCTACGGCGGCCCGCCTGACCGGCCGTAGCGGCGCCGACGCCGTCCAATGCAAGATAGCCGATCCCATGGCCGCGGCGCGTATCGCCGAGGAGATCGAACAGGCAACCGGCGTTGCCGCGTATCCCTGGAGCGAAACCTACAGCGAATATTTCGCCATGCTCGCCCAGCACAAGAGCACGCTGTTCACGATCCTCGTGTTCATTATCCTGGTGGCCGCGTTCAACATCGCCAGCACGCTCATCATGATGGTAATGGAAAAACGCCAGGACATCGGCGTACTCAGAACCATCGGCGTAAGCGGCCCGAGCGTGTTGTTCATATTCGTCATGGAAGGCCTGCTGATCGGCGCCGTCGGCACCGTTGCGGGCGTCGTAGCGGGCAGCCTCATTGCCATCAACATCGACCCCATCGCGCAGGGAATTGCCAGAATGATGGGCTTGGGTTCGTTCCAGTCCGAGTACTACTACTTCGACCACCTGCCAGCAGCCGTCGACGTGCGCGATATTGCCGTTATCGGCCTGTCCGCCATCGCCCTCACCTTCGTATCCACGATTTACCCCGCGTGGAGCGCCAGCAGGCTGAACCCCGTGGACGCGCTGCGGAGAGAGTAGTGACATGCCGTTTGCGCCGTTTAAGCCGTTGATGTTTTTTGTTAAAACTTGACGAAAAGCGTGTTTCGCTTGCACTATACAAGCATATGCACGTGGGATTTGATATTACGCCCCTGGCCGGGCAACGGACGGGGGTGGGCAACTACTGCCATTACCTGCTCAAAAGCCTTTTACGGCTTGGCGAGGCAGACATAACAGGTTTTTCGGCGAGCTTGACGGCGCCGTGTTTGAACGGGTTCGAGTCGCTGCCGCTGCGCCGGCTGAACATGCCCACCCGGGTTTTGTACAAGAGCTGGGAGTGGTTCCGCCGGCCGCGGATCGACACGCTGATGCCGGGCATCGACGTGTACCACGCCACGAACTATTTTCTGCCGCCGGCCGGGAGTGCGCGCCGCGTGGTGACGTTTCACGACCTGGCGTTCGTAAAACGGCCGGAGCTGTGCAGCCCGAAGATTTCGGGGCTTTTCGCGCGCCTGGCCGGGGGCTTCGCGGCGGAAGCCGACGCGGTCATCGCATGTTCGGAATCGACGCGAAAAGATACGGTCGAACTGCTGGGCGCCGATCCGGCGAAGGTTGCGGTGGCGTACGAAGCGGTGGATGAAGATTTTCAGCCGGTCGAGCGTGCAAAAGCGGCCGCTTTGCTCGAAAAAAGGCACAACATCAGGCAGCCGTTCGTGCTGTTCGTCGGCACGTTGGAGCCGCGCAAGAACATTCCGGCTCTGGTAGAGGCCTTTGCGGGGCTGGCCAAAGACATCCCGCACACGCTGGTGCTGGCGGGCGGCCAGGGCTGGAATTCGGAGTCGGTTTTTGATGCCATAGAACAATTTGGGCTGAGGGATCGGGTGGTCTGCACGGGTTTTGTGTCGCCGCACAGCGATCTTGCCCTGTTCTACAGCGCCGCCGACGCGTTCGTTTTCCCGTCGCTGTACGAAGGCTTCGGCCTTCCGCTGCTCGAAGCGATGGCCTGCGGTTGCCCGATAGCCGCGGCAAACACGTCTTCGGTGCCGGAAGTGGCGGGCCCGGCAGCCGAATATTTCGATCCGGAAGAGCCGGCTGACATCGGGCGAGCCGTCCGTAAGGTGCTTGAAGACGCGCCGCTGCGGTACAGCCTGGTGGCGCACGGCCTTGTTCAGGCGGCGAAGTTCTCCTGGGAAAACTGCGCGCGCGATACGCTGGACGTCTACAGGCGGGTGCTGGCATGAGGAGCAACGGCCCATGCGCGTAATGATAGATGGCCTGCAGGCGGGCAACTTGAGCGGTACCGGGCGGTATATCACCGAACTGGCCCGGTGGCTGCCGCAGTTGGACGAGGACCTGGAGCTGATTGTCGCCTGGCCGTCGCATGTGCTTCACCCCGCGATCGGCCCCGAGATGCGCGTTTCGATTGTCAGCGTCAATGCGCAAAATTCTCTGGCCCGGCTTTACCATCAGCACGGGCTGAATTCCGTTCTGCGTTCCTCGAAGGCCGACATCGTGCACTACCCGGCCAACTACGCGCCCCGGCTGGCGGCCCCCGGCCGGGCCAAAGTCGTGCTGACGGTTCACGACCTGAGTTTCATGAGGGAGCCGGGCTGGTACCGGTGGAACCGGGCGGCCTACTACCGTTATGCCGCCCGAAACAGCGTGCAGTTGGCACACCGGATCATCGCGGACTCCTACGCCACGGCCATTGACCTGGACACGATTCTAAAGACGCCGCAGGATAACATCGACATCGTGCCGCTGGGCGTCGGCGAGCCGTTCGGGCCGACCTCCGCCGAGCAGCAGGCGACGGTGCGGCAGCTTTACGGGCTGCCGGAGCAATTCTTCCTCTACGTGGGCACCATCGAACCGCGGAAAAACCTGGTGCGCCTGATCGAAGCGTGGTCGAAAATCGCGGCGAACCTGCCGTACGACCTGGTAATCGCGGGGCGCGAGGGTTGGAAGTGCCGGCCGGTCCGCGACGCAGCGAAGATCTCGCCGCATGCCGGGCGGATTAATTTCCCCGGATTCATCAAGGCCGAAGATTTGCCGGCCCTGCTTGGGGCGGCGCGAACCTTTGTCTGGCCGAGCTTGTGGGAAGGCTTCGGCCTGCCGCCGCTGGAAGCAATGGCCTGCGGAACGCCGGTGGTGTCCTCGAACCGGTCCAGTATTCCCGAAGCGCTGGGAGACGCGGCCCTCCTTGTCGACCCGCGCAACGTCGAGCATTTGGCGGCGGCCATGCGGGACGCCGCAGCCAACGAACCGCTGCGGGAAGGACTGATCCAGGCCGGGCTGGCCAGGGCGGCCACGTTCACCTGGCGGAGAACCGCCCAGCTCACCGTGGCCGCGTACCGCCGGGCCATGGACAGGTAGCGGCAAGGGCGTTGAGTTCCGGTTTAACCGCCTGCGGGGCAATTATTTTGACGTTGCCGCTGTTTCTGGCCTATGCTCTTTAACTTGAGGCGCTTGAGAAAAAAAGGGTGGAACTGTGGCAGATTTGCTTGATTACGCGAGCGAGGTTCTTGAAGTAGCGCTGTCGAACGGGGGCGACCTGGGCGAGATTTTTCTGGAAGAGAGCGTCGCTACGGGTATCACGTTCGAAGACAAAAAGGTGGACCGCGTTTCGTCCGGCACGGACGTTGGCGCGGGCTTGCGGCTGCTGGTTGGCGACCGCACCTTGTACGCGTATTCGAACGACATTTCGCGTGACGGCCTGCTGAAATTGGCCAAGACCATCGCGGGCGGCGTGTCGGCCGAAAAGCGAACGTATAACTTCGATTTTAAGGCGGAACGCCACGCTATGCCGGTGAAGATTCCGCCGGCCGGGGTGGCCATGGATAAGAAGGTGGCGCTGCTTGAAGGCGCGGATCGGGTTGCGCGGAATTGCGACGGCCGGGTTTCCCAGGTGATCGCCAGGTACGGCGATTCGTTGCGCCGGGTTGTGATTGCCAACAGCGAAGGCCGCTATGTGGAAGACGTTCAGACGAGGACCGTCTTTTCCGTTGCCGTCGTCGGCGCCGACAAGGGCGTGATACAGACGGGGCAGCATTATTTCGGCGGTTCGCTCGGATTCGAAGTGTTCGACACCGAAGATTCCGAGGCCGCGGCTGAAAAAGCCGCCAAACAAGCCATGCTGATGCTCAGCGCCGACCCCGCGCCCGCAGGCCGGATGCCGGTGGTGATTTCGAGCGAAGCCGGGGGCACCATGATTCATGAAGCGGTCGGGCATGGCCTGGAGGCCGACCACATCGACAAGCAGATGTCGAAGTACTGCGGCCGGCTTGGCGAAATGATTGCCGTGCCCGAGGTGACCGTTGTCGACGACGCGACTATCCCGCTGAAGCGCGGCTCATTCAACGTGGACGACGAAGGGATACCGGCGCAGCGGACTATCCTGATAGACGCGGGCCGCCTGACCGGGTTTATGAACGACATCCGGACCGCGAGAAAGATGGGCATGGCCCCGACGGGCAACGGCCGGCGGGAGTCCTACCAGCACAAACCCGTGCCCCGCATGACCAACACGATGATCGTGCCCGGCTCGGCGGACCCGAAAGAGATTCTGGCGTCGACGCCGCAGGGGTTGTTCGTCAAGAATATGGGCGGGGGGCAAGTGAACCCGTTGAACGGCGACTTCGTATTCGGAGTCGACGAGGGTTACCTGATAGAGAACGGGAAGGCGGAAAAACCGGTGCGGGGCGCTACGCTGATTGGCAACGGTCCCGAAGTGTTGTTGAATATCGACGCGGTGGGTTCGGATTTGGGGTATGCAATCGGGACATGCGGCAAGGAAGGACAGGGCGTGCCGGTGAGCGACGCCCAGCCTACGGTTCGAATCAAAGAGTTGACGGTCGGCGGCACGGCATAGCTGCACCGCCGCCCGCCTTTGTTTAAAGGGAGGAGCAGAGACATGTTCAGACTTGTTCCGGCGTTTCTTGTCGTTTTTGCGAGTTTTGCGGCGGTTGCCGCGGAAGTCGAGATGGAAAAGACACCCTACGGCGGGTGGGAAAACTGCATTCGCCTGTCGAACGGCGAAGTGGAGCTGATCGCCACGACGGACGTGGGGCCGCGGATTATCCGGTTCGGTTTCGTGGGCGGCCAGAACGTGTTCAAAGAGTTCCCGGATATGATGGGCAAAACCGGCGGCGACGAGTGGCGCATTTATGGGGGCCATCGATTATGGGCGGCGCCGGAAGCCCAGCCACGTACATACTACCCCGACAACGAGCCGGTGAAGTGGGATTGGGATGGCAAAACGCTGACGCTGACGCCGCCGCCGGAAATCGAAAACGGCGTGCAGAAACAGTTGCGCGTGACGATGGCGCCGTCGGGCGAAGTGACGGTGCAGCATCGGATAGAAAACTTGAACCGGTGGGCAATCACGCTGGCTCCGTGGGCGCTGACGGTGATGGCGCAGGGCGGCCGGGCAATCGTGCCGCAGCCCAAGTTTATCCCGCACACCGAATACCTGCTTCCGGCGCGGCCGTTGGTGCTCTGGCATTACACCCGGATGGCCGACCCGCGCTGGATCTGGGGCAACAAGTTCTTTCAGTTGAGACAGGATCCCAACGCCACGACGCCGCAGAAAGCCGGCGCCCTGAACAAACGGGGCTGGGTTGCCTACTATCTCAACGGAGACCTGTTCGTGAAGCGCTATTCGCACGTCGAAGGCGCCGAATACCCCGACTACGGCTGCAACACCGAACTCTTTACGAACGCGGACATACTCGAGGTTGAGACCCTGGGCCCCTTGACTGAACTCGAACCGGATGGGGGCGCCGCCGAGCACAAAGAAATCTGGTCATTACAGAAAGCCGAAATTACCGAAGAAGAAGCCTCTATAGAAAAAGTCTTATAGTTCCCATACGTCCCGTTCGTCCCATTTAAGGAGTTCTCGTCATGTACAACGGCCTGAATCTCAGTCTCGGCAACCTCTCCCGCCTGTCCAACGCCAAGACGCGCTCGATCAGCGCGGAAAATCCTAACGGCGAGAAGGGCAAAGGCGGAATGGCCACCGAAGGCCTGGGCGCGGTTTGCGCGCGCGATCTGGGGCAAAAATGGAAAGTCTCGCCAAGCGTCGCGATCAACCCCGGCGAGACATTCGAAATGGCCGACATTGAAGGGCCCGGCGCGGTCCAGCAAATGTGGATGACGCCGACGGGCAACTGGCGGATGGTCATCCTGCGGGTGTATTACGACGGCGAGGAAACCCCGAGCATCGAGACGCCCATGGGCGATTTCTTCGGGATGGGCTGGGGCGTGTACGCCCATCTCAACTCGCTGGCCGTCTGCGTAAACCCGGGCAGCGCGTTCAACTCGTATTGGGAAATGCCGTTTCGGAAACGGTGCCGCATTACGTGCGAAAATGTCGGGCCGGGGCAGACAACGTTTTTCTACCAAGTGAATTACACGCTGACAGACGTGCCGGACGACGCGGCCTACCTCCACGCCCAATGGCGGCGGACGAACCCCCTCCCGTATAAGCAGGATTACACAATCCTCGACGGCGTGCGGGGTAAAGGCCACTATGTCGGGACGTACCTCGCGTGGGGCGTCAACAACAACGGATGGTGGGGAGAAGGTGAAATCAAGTTTTTCATGGACGGCGACACGGAGTTCCCGACCATCTGCGGTACGGGCACCGAGGATTACTTCTGCGGGTCATACAACTTCGAACTGGACGGGGCGTACAAGGAATTTTCCACGCCCTATTCGGGGCTGCACCAGGTAATCCGGCCCGACGGCCTGTACCAGGCCCAGCAGCGGTTCGGGATGTACCGCTGGCACGTCATGGATCCGATCCGGTTCGAGGAGAACCTTCGGGTGACAATCCAGGCGCTTGGCTGGCGGTCGCAGGGCCGGTATCTGCCCTTGCAGGACGACATCGCATCGGTGGCGTACTGGTACCAGGCCGAACCCCACGCGCCGTTTCCCGAACTGCCGGGCCCGGACGGGCTGGAAGTGATCTAGGCGCCGCCGCTTATCGGTACCCGCCGCCGCGGCCGGAGGATCTGGGAGAACGCGCGGCTTGGGGTCTCGCCTCGTTAACCCGCAAGTCGCGGCCCTGACAGTCTTTACCGTTCATGGCCTCAATGGCAGCATTGGCCTCGGCTTCGTCAGGCATTTCCACAAAAGCAAAACCGCGCGACCGGTTCGTCACCCGGTCCATAATGATTTGCACCTTGTCGACCTTCCCAAAACGTTCGAAAGCTTCCTGAAGGTCGGCTTCGGTCGTCCTGTAACTCAAATTACCCACGTAGATCTGCATCGTCTCATCCTCTCATGTCGCCAATGGGAAAACGCCCGCACCCCCAGGTGACTACCTGGCTTTGCGGCTTCGCCTCGGGCAGTCGGCAGTGTCTTGCCGTGAACCGAACCCGATCTTCAACCAAAAAAACAAAAGTAGAATTCCCTGGATCATTCCTGTTAACAGAAACGGCTTTAGAGGCGGGATTATTCGGGGGCGGCGACGGGCCGGATGAGGATGTTGCGAAACCAGACCTCGCCGCCGTGGTCCTGGAGCATAACGTGGCCGGCCAGGGGAAGCTGCGAGAAAGGTATCTTGAACTTGCCCACCGGCTGCTTAAGCAGGCCGAGATCGGTGTCGACCACTTTCCAGCCGTTGACCGCAACGGTTAAGAGCTTGCCTCGGACTTCGACGTCGAACGAGTTCCACTCGCCGGCGGGACGGGTTACGTTGAACATCGGCGTGACAACGTCGTAAACGGCGCCTGTGCCGTGGTTCGAGGGCGGCTTGCGGAAATCGTCCAGAATCTGAATTTCAAACCCGCGGTAGACGGGGTCTTTCGGTTGTGCCCTCAAAAACAGCCCGCTGTTAGCGCGGGACACCGTCTTGAACTCCAGGTGAAGCTCGAAATCGTCGAATTCCTCGCCCGTATACCCGACGTACCGCAGGGGATGGATCGTCCGCCCGTAGATGTGCAGCGTTCCGTCGCGGATCTCGAAGATATCCTTGTCGTCGGTGATGTTGTGCCAGTTGGAAGCGTGGCCGGCGTCAAGCAGGTTGATCCATCCGGCGCCTTCGGGCGATGCCGTGGGCTGGCCGACGGGCCGTGGGCCGCGCATCCAGCCTTTGGCGATTCCGGCCGCGAACCAGATCAGGCCGGCCGCCGCGAGGCCGGCCGCAAAAGCCAACACGGTTCTGCGTCTTGCACTCATTTCAGTCCCAGCACGTCCTGCATGTCGTACAGCCCGGGTTTTGCGCCAATGGCGAACTTCGCGGCGCGGAGAGCGCCCCGGGCGAAGTTATCGCGGTTATGGGCTTTGTGGGTAAGCTCGACGCGTTCGCCGCCGCCGATAAAACTGACGGTGTGCTCGCCAACAACGTCGCCCCCGCGGATGGCGTGCATGCCGATCTGGCGGGCCGGCCGTTCCCCCACCATCCCCTGGCGGCCATGCACGGCGTCGTGCTCGTAATCGAGGCCGAGCGCGCCGGCCGCGAGTTCGCCCAGCCGGACCGCGGTTCCGCTGGGGCTGTCTTTTTTCAGGTTGTGATGAACTTCCGTGATTTCAACGTTGTAGTCCAGCCCCAAGATGGCCGCGACCTCGGCCGTCAGCTTGAAAAGCAGGTTGACGCCCACACTCATGTTGGGCGCGTATACCACGGGGATCGTGCTGGCGACGCGCGCAAGTTCGTCTTTTGCCTGTGCACCGAGGCCTGTCGTGCCGATTACGACCGGTTTGCGGACGGTTGCGGCAAGCCGGGCGTTGCCCAGGCAGGCCGAAGCGTGGGTGAAATCGATCAGGACATCGGCGCCGGCGATCTGCCCGGGCGCATCGTCGCTGACCGTGACGGTTTGGCGCTGTCCGGAGTCGGCGCCAACGGTCAGGGTTGTGCCGGACAACTCCGGCAAGTCGAATGCACCGGCTATTTCGATGTCCGGGTCGGCCGCGGCCAACTCGAGTATGCGGCGGCCCATCCGGCCGCAAGCTCCCGCCATGCAGATTTTCATTTGAACACGCTCCCGTTTGAGCCAAGGCCGTATAGTATACACGCGGCGGGGCGTCAGGTTTCCAGCAACGTGCAAAAGTAGAAGGCGGCGCCGTTGCCCGACGGCAGCACTTCAGCCTTAACCGGTTTGAATCCGGATTTATCGATCAGGGCTTCGTACGCGTCTCGGTCTCGCACAAAACGCCCGCGATCCAACCGGCACAGGAGGTTGTTGAAGGCCTTGCCTTCGATGTAGACGGGGTCCAGCGTTACGGCGCAACTGAGGCTCGGGCACTGGGCAAGCATGACTAGCAAACGGGCGGCAGCGGCATCCGGCAGGTGGTGAAGGATGCCCGTCATGACGGTCATGGTTGGCTTGATCCGGTTGAGGTCGGCGGGGATGATTTCCGCATTGTGAAGATGCGCGTTTTCCGGCAACGGTTTCTGGCGGAACCGCTCGAGGGCGCGGGCGTCCGTGTCGAACCCGTGGTATTCGGCGAAACCGGTGAGCCGGTCATAACCCAGCCCGGCGCCGCAGCCAACGTCGATGATAACGTCGCCGCGCGTGTCGCCCAGCCAACCGAAGACTTCGGCGGCAGGCCCACCCCCGAGCAGGGCGAGCCGAAGCCGCTCGTATATCCACGGCGCACCCACCAGGCGGTTGTAAAGACTCATTTCATACCTCACTTACAGGCTGTCCGATGCGTCCTTGGCATTTAGACGTTGAGCTTCAAAATCGCGGTAACGCTTCATCACGACCGCCAGCAGTGGCGGGAAAATTATTACGCCGATGCCGCCGCCAACAACCAGCGGGTACCACAATTGAAAGGGGCGGCCTGTTGCCAGAAGTACTAATCCTGCCGCCAGGAGCGAAACCTCGATTAGAATAAACACCAAGCCCAAACCCACTACCAACTTCTTGGCCTTGCCGCGCGGCGCGCATAGGCCGGTCACGGCTCCCCATAACCCCCCGAAGATGCCGATGGCCGCTCCCAACCAGCCTCCCCATCGGTCCGAGGCGACCGGGGGTCCACCCTTCAACAGCCGTGCGTTGTCCACCCAGACTGTTCCGGGCCCTTCGAACCGGACGCCCATTTCGATACGCTCAGGCCGATGGCCCTTCTCGAGGCGAAACGGAATACGGCTGCGGCGCCAGTCTTTCCCGCACGGCTGATCGATGCCCCGCGAGAAATAACGGTTGCCGTCGGGCATAACAACCCACAGCGCCAGGTAGGCCGCGCCCCCAGGCGAACCGCATCGAATATCGGCCTCATACCACAGCACGGTGTCGTCCACTCCCGTGATAGCTTCGGAGAACAGCATCGCGTCGGCAGGCGCTTCTCCGCTGAACGTCACTCTCAGCGAGCCGGCGTTGTCCGTGGTAATCTCCTTGTCCAAATTGACCTGAACGTCTTTTCCTTGTTCCATGACGCTCGGTTCGTCTGCCGGATAAACGTTCAGCACCTGCATACCCGCCGCAGAGCTAGCGGCTAAAACAACTACTATGGCTATTGCATTCATTGATTCTCTCCCTCCGACCCATGTTCCCGCAGCGCGTCCTGATGCGCTTCGAACAGCTTACGCGCCGTAACCCTGTCCACTTTCCCTTCGGCCACCAGGATCCGAATCTGGCGGTGGAAGGCATCCACCGGCCCCGGCTCCTCCGCGGCTCGCACTTTGGCTATCAGGCGGTCCAGCCTCGACCGTATTGTCGGATACGATATGCCGTACTCTTCCGCCAGAGCCTTGAGCGAGCCGCTCGCCAGGAGGAACCGTTTCAGGAATTGCCAGTCTTCCGGTTCCATAGCGCCCGCCCACTGCGGTTGCTCCTCTTTCATGGCTTCCAGCCTCCTTAATAAAACTTAAGTTAATATAAATATAATTCAAACCGGCCAAAAAGTCAAGATAGTTTAAGTCTGTTTTAATAAAATTCAAGTGGCGGCGTAAGGAGGGTGGCTCAGAGAAGAGATAAAATATTGATAAGACGGTAGTTGCGTGGCTGATTGACTACATCCAGCTAACTTTGCCCGTGGTCAAATCGTAGATTGCGCCCGCGATTTGAACGCGCCCGTTGTTGACGTGCTCGGCGATAACGGGGCTTTCGCGGGTGAGGTCGTCGATGGCATTAACGACGTTCTTGTTTATTGTCGCGTTAAGCAGTTCCTCACGGGCCGCCTCCGGTTTTTCGGCGCGGGCGTCGCGCAGGGCGCGGGAGATCCCGTCCAGAAGGCGGGCCAGATGGCCTTCGGCTTTGACGCCGTTGACCACTGCCGTGACTGCCCCGCAATCGGTATGACCGAGCAAGACGACCAGCGCGGTGTGCAGATGGGCGACGGCATACTCGACGGAGGCGCATTCGTCGGCGTTGCAGACATTTCCGGCGACGCGTATCACGAAGAGGTCGCCGATCCCCTGGTCAAACAGCAGCTCGGGCGGCACGCGCGAATCGGAACACGTAACAATTGTTGCAAAGGGGCGTTGGCCGTTGGCGGCGACGTCTTTCCGGCGGCCGGCGTCGCAGTGCGGGTGCTCGCAATGGCCTTCGACGAACCTTTGATTGCCGGTTTGGAGGCGGTCACGGGCTTGTTGGGCGGTGAGGTTTGGTTTGGTTTCCATTGCGCCATATTAAGTGCTCGAGGCGGACGGTTGCAAGACGCGGAACGGCGATTAAAGACGGTTTCTAATTTTGCCGATAAATAGGGTGTAGAAAGCAGCCGCAAGGCTGCAAGACAGGAGGCAGCATATGGTTGGCGTATCAAACATCGGCTTATATGCCGAACCCGCCAACCCGAGGCGCATGAATGGGTTGCGGGCGGAAAACAAGCCAGCCCCAACGCCGGCGCCCGCCGTTGGCGAGGACGCCGCCGAGGTGAGCGCGGTGGCGCGCCTGCTGGCGAAAGCGAACGAGCAGGAAGACCAGCTGCAAGCCGAACGGCTGGAGCAGATTCGCCAGTCGCTCGAGCAGGGCACATACCGCGTTCAGGAAGTCCTGCTCCAGGTTGCGGCCAGAATCGCAAGATTCGTCGAATAAAACGGCAAAAAACGACGAAAAAGACACAAAAACAGCCCCCGGCCACGGGAATGTGGCCGGGAGCTTTTATATCTTCGGGACGCCCCCCGGCTTTTGTGGGGGGTATCCCTAATTCCGTAGGGTAACCCTTATTCCGTCAAGGTGCCCCTTCTTTCGTCAGAAATACAGCGAGGTCTCGAAAAACAGGTAGTCGGCGTCTTCGTCGTCGGTGCCGCCGTTGAATCCGAGCCCGTTGAGACTGCTGAAGCTGCCGTTGCCGGTGTCGAGCCCGTCGCCGGTGAAGAAATGGGCGTATCCGGCGCTGAACGTGAGGTCTTCGGAATACTCGTAGGTGGCGTACAAGCCGACTTCCCACCCCAGCTCGTCGTCGTTTTCCTCGTCAATGAAGCTGAACGGCGCCAGCCAGGTGACCCATTTCCCAAGAAGCGGATAGGCCGGCCAAGTCGTCCGGTAAGGCTCAACCGCCTCGAAATAGGTCACCGCCAGCAGCAGATTGGTGCATTCGGTCGGGTTGACGCTGACGCCCGCGCGGCCGACCCACGCATTGGACAGATCGCTGTTGGTGAGGAACTCGGTGTAGACCCAGTTCGAGAACAGGCGGTTGAAACTGACGCTGGGTTCGGCGGTCCAGAACGGACAGGCGATCGCACCGAGCCAGTCGACGAACGAAATGTCGCGCTTGTCTTCGCCGCCGAGGTATGCGCCGCCGATGTAGACGCGCGGCTGCATGGCCACGTCGAACGTGTATCCGATTTCGAGGTTCGCGCCCCAGTTGTCAAACTCGGCGTCGTCCGGTCCATAAGGCGAGAGCAGCCCCGCGCCGGCGAACTGGATGCCGATGGCGTCGGCCTCGCCAAACTGGTAAGCGAGTTCGGCTTCGAAATCGAGGGCGCCTACCGTGCCGGCGCCGCGCATGCCCACGGTGTGCAGGTAAGTGGGATCAAAATCGTCCACATCCAGCACGTCTTCAATCCATTCGGCCAGGAAGCTGCCGTTGGTGGCTGATCGGGCCAGTGCGTCGCGCACGAGCATGTAGTAGGCATCGATGGTGATGTCGGGAAAGCCAAGGTAGCTTGCGTACACGCCGTAGAAATCGGTATCGGCGTCTTCTTCAAGCGGGCTTCTCTCGGCCAGCTTGGCCCACCACGCGTCGAGGCTGAAGAGATCGGTGGCGTACGTGGCGCGGATGGCGTCGAACGACGTCGCGGGAAAGTACGCGCCGTTCAGTTTCGAGCCCACCAGCCACTGGCTGCCCAAAAGCAGTTCCTGCCGGCCAATGCGCAACCGCAACGGGACGCCGAACATTTCGTTCGCTTCGACATAGGCCTGGTAGACCTCGATGTCGTCGGTGGTAAAGGCCCGGCTGTCGACGCCCGTGATGTAGTTCGAGCGGAAATCTTCGCCCCAGATGTCGTAGCTGTCGAACTCGATATAGGCGCTCACACCTTCGGTAAAATCCGCGCGGACGTTGAGCGTGGTCCGGTGCTCGACGTACGAGGAGCTCGCGCCCGTATCGTCCCAGTCGGGCCAGCCGAAAACGGCAAGCCGGCCGGGCTGCGCCGCCCACCGCGCGCCCGCGAGCGGATTGCCGCCGGCGCCGCGGAAGCTGGGCGTCCACGGCCCCTGGAAAAGCGGATTGCGGGCGTTGAGGCTGTCGGCGACGGTCTCGCTGCTGTACCAGTCGCCGCGGATGCGCACGGACCCGCCGACGATGACGTTTTGAAGGTCCGCTTGTGCCGGCACCGCGCCGGCCAGGCATAGACATACCGCCAGAAAAACTAGAGAACTTTTCATTTCCCCTCTCCTTTCAGCGTTTGCTCCCCAGTAAAAGCATGAGCCGTGCCATTAAGTTCTGCGGCACATTTTACCGCGCAAATCCCTGCGACCGGCGCAATTATCGACGTGGGCGGGCGGCGTTCCAGCTCCGCCCGTTCCGACAGTTGCGTAACCTCCAACGCTCGATCCTACAAAAGCGTAGCGCGCTCGGCGGTTACTACTTTTACTACCCCATGGCCGGCTTTTCAAACTCGAGCCCGCAGTACAGGCATTTCCAGTGGCGCGAATTCGAAACCCGGCCGCATTGCGGGCAGCGCAGCGCGGTGTCGCTCATTTTGCCGTCGGCAACGCCGTCGCGGAGATCGATTTCCTGGGCCATGTTAGCGAGGTCATCGTCCGTGAGCTGGAGGCGGTTGCGCAATAGTTCCCACAATGCCTGATTCATCAGGGCCATTTTGCAGATTTGTTCGCGCAAATCGCGCACTTCATGGCGCAGCTCGGCCGTGCTCAACCCGGCGGCGGGATCCTGGCGCCGCATGGGTTGCCCGCTGCCGCCGGTAATTCCGGCCATCCATAAACCGATCATGCTTTGTCCTCCCTTCCTCAAAATTTTGCAGGCAGTTGGCAGTCTAACGGCGCCGCCAACGCCGCACAAGGACGTAAAGGACGCAAACTTAACGCGTCAAAGAGCTTGGCTCGTCACAATGCTGCATCGCCCGGCGGCCTCGCGGGCGGCGTCCAGCGCTTCTCCGGCCGAGTTGCCCGCGGCAATTGCGTAGCCCACGCGGTCCCGCGCTGCAACGTCAACAACGTGGCCCATCTGATCGCCCGGTTTCGCAGTCACACGGACTTCGCATACGCCGGGCACGGCCCGGGCGTATTCAAGGCCCTCAATTGCCGTAACAAACCCGCTGTGCGTGGGAATCCAATAGATGGCGGCGGAACGGTTCGAGCCCGGCAGGACGGGGTTCGCGGGCAGCGGTTCGCCCGTGCAGGCGCGCAGGACCGCTTCGGCCGTTGTAATCCCGGCCGTCAACGCCAGCAGGTCGGCCGGCAAGACGAGATGCGACGGGTAGGGGTGAAGCTCAACCAGAAAAAAGGCGTTTGCCGAACAGATGAACTCCGCACTGAACACGCCGCCCGTAATCTTGAGGGCTTTTGCGAGGGCGCCGGCGGCGGACGCCAAACCGGACAGCAGTTCGTTTTCGAGCGGCGCATAAACGGCTTCGTCGTAGCAACACGGCGGGGCGGCGGATAGTGAGCCATGAGCGCTTATCGGCCGGAACGAGCCGCACTGAACGGCCCCGTCCACCGTCACGTGCCTGCCTTCCACAAAGGACTCCACCAGCACCACGCCGTCGGGCGCGGCTCGTTTCGCCTGCGCAAAGGCCAGCGAAACATCGGCGAGATGGTCGACCCGTCGCACGCCTTTGCTGCCCCGCCCGCGGATTGGTTTCACCACCACGGGCAGACGCACGGTTTCGGCGGCGGCCATCGCTTCGGCCTCTTCGGCCGCGGCACAGAACGTGGGCTGGCTGACGCCGCTGCCGGAAAGGGCCTGGCGGAGCGCGTACTTGTCGTGCATGAGGATCGCCGCGTCGGGCGGCAGGCCGGGCAGGTTGAGTTCGGCGGCCGCGGCCGAAGCCGCGGGTTCTAAGCTCGGATAGATGCCGTGGATGCCGGCGGCGCGGGCAACGCGGGCGATTTCCGCGGGGTCGGACATTAAGGCCGCGACGCCTTCCTGCGCCGCGGCCACGGCGGCGGAGTCTGGTGTACTGTCGACCGCGACAGTCTGGTAACCGAGCCGGTCCGCGGCCTCAATTGCGCGCATTGTGCCGTCGTCGGAACCGATGAACAAAATGCGTTTTTTCTGGGTGCACTGCATTGGCCATATTTCCTACGGAGGGGACATTAACGCGCGGGTACGGGAAAAGTCCAGCGGGACGCCTGAGGCGGCAGACGGCTTTGCGGCATGGCGCGGCGGCCGTTTATAATGCGGCATGCAACGCGGGAGGATTTTCAGATGCAAATTGCTCGGATTAAGCTCGAGAACGGGGCGACGGGGTGGGCGGCGCGGCAGGGTAATGGTGAGTTGCTGCGTATCGAGGGCGATCCGCTGTTTGGCCAGTCGACGGTGACGAGTGTGCGGGTGGAGGCGGCGCAGTGGTTGCCGCCGCTGGAGCCGCGTGTGATCATGTGCATCGGCCGCAACTATGCGGCGCACGCCGCGGAAGGCGGGGCCGAACCGCCGGAATATCCAATCCTGTTCATGAAGAACCCGCAGGCGGCGACGGGCCACTTGCAGCCGGTGCGGATACCGGAAGTTTGCGTGGACGAGGTGGACTACGAGGGCGAGCTTGCGGTCGTAATCAAAAGGCACGCGCTGAACGTGAAGCGTAAGGAAGCGCTCGATTACGTTTTGGGCTACTGCGCGGCCAACGATATATCGGCGCGGGTTTGGCAGGAAAAGAAAGGCGGCTCGCAGTGGTGCCGCGGGAAAGGGTTCGACACGTTCGCGCCCCTCGGGCCGGTGCTCGTAACAGCAGACGAACTGCCCGACCCGGGGAATCTGAACATTCGCACCACCCTGAACGGCCAAGAAGTCCAGAACAGCAACACGTCGAAGATGATCTTCGACGTACCCGCGCTGATCGAGTTCCTCTCACAGGACACCACATTGCTGCCGGGAACGGTCATCCTCACCGGTACCCCGCACGGCATCGGCTGGGCAAGGTCGCCCAGACTGACATTGAAACCGGGTGATACGGTAACGGTGGAGGTGGAGAAGGTTGGGGAGCTGAGGAGTCCCGTGGAGTAGGAGGAAGTGGAGATTCCGCTATCGCTGTGTGCTTCCTGCTAATGAGATGCCGGGGCTGATACTAATAAGTGCCTCACCCGAGGTGAGCAACAGTACCGCCGGGATTGCCGCGTCGGCCGCCTACCGGCGGCCTCCTCGCAATGACAGGTGGATGGTCGCGCTTTTTTGACTGCCGCCGCTCCGTGTTTGGGCGGGAGCGCGAGCGAACCACGGCACACCTTTTTACTTTTTGTTCTTTTCTTTTTTCTCCTGAACTTCTTTCAGCCCTTGCTGGTAGCCTTCCATATCCTCCAGGCGGAGGGTGGTGAGGTAGAGGATGTTGAAGGGGTACATTTCCGGGGCCATCGAGCGCATGTTGGGGGAGCGGCCGCGGCCTTCGAACCGGAGCGTGTGCTTCCCGGGCTCGAGGACGTGGGTATCGAGGCTGTCGAACACGACGTCCATGCCGTCGGCGAGGAAATCCCTGGGACCGCCGATGGGCTTGCCGTCGATGAACGGCTGATAGAGGCCGGACATCATGGAGTGCGTCAACGCGGCACTGACAACGTAGTGGCCTTTCTGCTCGACTTCAAAATCGATCTCGATGGAAGCTTCGGGGTCGCCGGAGATGTATTGCACGCCGTCTTCTTTGGTGAGAATGCCGGCCGGATCGACGCGTACATCGAGGTTTGCCGCTTCCGTTACCTTATAAGGCGGAATCCGGTCTTTTGCAGGCGGAATGGGGTCGAGGCCGGCGGCAGGAGTCTGATACCAGTAGGCGACGCTGCTCACCCAGTCCCAGCGGTCGAGGAAGCCGCCCAGCTGCTCGAGACTGTCGGTAAAGATGCTGCCCTTGTGCTCGATCTGAACCTTGAGCGATTTCTTGAACGGGACAGGGTCGGGGATATGCCAGCGGTAGGCGGAAACGCGGTCGCCGGCGAAGTAGCCTTCCCACACGGGCACGCCGTAGTAGGGTTTGCAGAACCGGCGGAACCCCCACGCGTCGCAGAAGTAATCTTCGGAGCCTGTGCCGCTGAGCGAGGGATACTCCTCGCCGTCGACGTAGAACCGGTCGTCGCCCTCGCCGAACCAGCCGTTTTCCATCTGGAAAACGTTATATAAGGTTCCGGCATAGTGGCCGCGGCCGGAGGTTTCAAGGATGGTATAGTCGCCCGGTTTGGCCGGGAATTCCTGGCGGTACGAGGCGTGGAAGTAGACCGTGTCTTCAGGCAGCGATTCGTGTTTTTCCCAGTCGACATAATAGTAGAACGAATCGCAATCGTATTGTTCCGACTCGTTGGTGACGGTAATTTTGGCGCTCTTGAAAAACGGCATGCGCCAGTAGGTGACCCGCGCGCGGCCGTTCGAGGAGACCGCGGAGACGGCGGAAGTGTAGTCGTACATCGCGCCGTGGCCAATCCCGAAGAAGTCGGCCAGCGGGACCTGAACGCTGGGTTTCTCCGCGCCGTCCCAGTACGCCCGCAACACGAGCGAGCGGCCGTGGAACGGGTCGTACGAGCCGACGGTGGTCCAGATGTGGTTGACGGAGCCGGGCCCTTCGAGATCGGCGATAACGAGGGTTTCGCCTTTGGGAATGCTGCGCGCGTCGCCGTTTTTGGCGAGGTCTTCGGCGGCGCTGCTCGAACGTTTTGCCGTGAACTCCTGGGCTTGGGTGAGCCGGTCGAGCTGGTCGGACATTGTTTGCGCGTGCGCGGCTGAAAGTAGAACCAGGGATGCTGCTATCCAGGCTAAGCTTTTCATCGGAACCTCCTTCTTTTACGCCGGCACAGATTAGCATTACGAAAACTGTTGATCAATAAAGCCGATGCTTATTGGGCCAGCATCACGTAGAACAGGATGACGGCGGCCGTGATAGCGCCCCCGGCGAGCTTGGCGTGTTTCCAGGGCGTAATGTCGACGTCGCGGGTGTAAGGCTGGACGTAGACCTTCTCGGCGGGTTTGAACTTGCTGATGGCCAGCATGAGCAGCGTGGTCAGCACGAACACGAACGCCAGGAAATGAAGGAAGTGGATGTCGTGTTCGAGGCCGAACGTGCCCTTGATGGCGGTCTGGATCGAGTCGCCGAACATGAACACGAGCAGGTAAAAGAGGATCGGCCCAAGGATGAGGCCCACCTTCGCGGCCAGGGCGCTGACGCGGCGCGTGAGCAGGCCGAGAAGGATTACGGCCAGCATCGGGCCGAAGAAGGTGGCGTTGATTTTCTGGAGATAGTTATAGAGGCTGCCGGAGGTGTCGATCAGGGGGGCCATGAACATCGAGCTTATGGCGAGCACGACGCTGCACAGCCGGCCGGAGAGGACGACCTGCCGGCCGGTGGCGTGTTTGTTGAAGATGACCTGGTAGATGCTCTCGCTGAACAAGGTGGCGGAGCTGTTGAGCACGCTGTTGAACGTGCTCAACACCGCGCCCACCATGACGGCCGCGAAGAATCCGACTAACACGGGCGGCAACACCGTCTTCACCAGCGTGGGGTACGCCATGAGGTACTGGTCGGGGCCGAGTTGGTCCTTGAACATGTGGTAAGCGATAACGCCGGGGAATACGATGATGAGCGGGCCGAGCATTTTGAATACCGCACAGAGCAGTACGCCTTTCTGGCCTTCGGCGAGGCTCTTGGCGCCGAGCGTGCGCTGGATGATCGACTGGTTCGTGCACCAGAAGAAAACCTGGTTGACGATCATGCCGGTGAACAGCACACCGAACGGCAGAAAAGATCCGGGTTCGTTCCCGGTGACGTCGAACTTGTGGCTTTCCTGCGTATAGACTTCGCGGGCCCCTTCGAAGACGCTGCCGTCGCCGACCATTTTCAAGGCAAGCACGGGAATCATCAGCCCCGCAATTAAAAACCCGACGCCGTTGACGGTGTCGGAAATGGCGATGGCTTTCAGGCCGCCGAAGATGGCATAAAGCGAGCCCAGCGTTCCCACACCCCAGACCACGAGCCAGATGGCCTGCTTTTCGGTGATGCCGAAGGTCTTTGAGATGTTGAACAGGCTTTCCATTCCGGTTGCCCCGAACAACAGGACGACGGGGAGGATCGCGAGCACGTAGGAGACGAGGAACAGCGCGGCGGCGATGACGCGGGTGTGGTTGTCGTAGCGGGCGGCGAGATACTGCGGGATGGTCGTGAAGCCGCTCTTAAGGTAGCGGGGAAGGAAGAACAGGGCCATCAGGACGACGGCGATGGCGGCGGTGGTCTCCCAGGCGGTGACGGCGATGGTGTGGTTGAACGCGTCGCCGTTCAAACCAATGAGGTGTTCGGTTGAGAGGTTGGTGAGCAACAGCGAGCCGGCAATCACCCAGGCCGTCAGGCTGCGACCCGCGAGGAAGTACGCATCGGACGTGTCCATCCGATCGCGCCGCGTTTTCCACCAGGAAACCGCAACGACTGCGCCCGTAAAGCCTACGAAAGAAATGGCATTAATTCCGAACAGGCCCGCGTTGTTAAACAAAGTAAGACTCCTTTTCCCTTGTCGCAGCGCATGCAACGATACCTTCGGGATTGCTTCGTCGGCATTCCGCTATCGCTCCATGACTCCTCGCAATGACAGGTGGAGGATCGGGACTGGCTTGCATTGCGACTGACAGGTTTGTGTTCATGCTAGAACTTCCTGCTCCATTCCTTCGGCCAGCGTTCAACAATGACCTTCGTTTCGGTGTAGAACTCGACGGCGTGGCGGCTCTGGCCGTGGAGATCGCCGAAGAAACTGTCGCGCCACCCGCTGAATGGGAAAAAGGCCATCGGCGCGGCGACGCCGATGTTGACGCCGATGTTACCGGCAACGGCTTCGTAGCGGAACTTTTTGGCCGCGGCCCCGTCGCGCGTAAAGATGCAGGCCATATTGCCATAGGCGCGGTCGTTGACCATTTCGATGGCCTGGTCGAACGAATCCGCGTGCATCAGACTGAATACCGGCCCGAAGATTTCGGTTTTCGCGGTCTCGGATTGCGGCGGCACGGCGTCGAGGACGGTGGGGAAAAGGAAGTTGCCTTTCTCGTAGCCGGGCACAGAGCGGCCGCGGCCGTCCAGCAAGATCTTCGCGCCTTCCCGTTCGGCCTGTTCAACCATGCCTTCGATACGGGCCTTGCTTTGGGCGGAGATGACGGGGCCGGTTTGGGTTTTCTCGTCAAGCCCGTAACCGACCACGCGCTCGCGCGACGCCTGCACGAATTTTTCGGTGAACGGCGCGCGGGCCTCGCCGACGGTGATGGCGACGGACAGGGCAAGGCAACGTTGCCCGGCGCAGCCGTAGGCGGAATCGCACAGGACGGGGATGTTGGCATCGAGGTCGGCGTCAGGCATGATGACGATGGGGTTTTTGGCGCCGCCCTGGCATTGGGCGCGCTTGCCGTTTTCGGCGGCCCGGCGGTAGATGTAGCGGGCGGCGGCGGTCGAGCCCACCATGCTGATGGCGCGGACGGCCGGGTGGTCGAGGATGGCGTCGACCGTTTCCTTGCCGCCGTGAACCATCTGCAAGACGCCCGGCGGCAGGCCAAGCTGGTCGATCAGGCCGAACACGAGCTGCTGCGTCATCGGGCATTTTTCGCTGGGCTTGACGATGTAACAGTTGCCGCAGGCAACCGCGTAGGGGAGGAACCACAGCGGGATCATGCCGGGGAAGTTGAACGGGGCGATCATCGCGGCGACGCCGAGCGGTTGCCGGAACATGTGCTCGTCGATGCCGCGGGCGATGTCTTCGTTGTTGTAGCCCTGCATCAGCGTCGGGATGCCGCAACCGCATTCGACGTTTTCGATCCCCCGCCGGAGTTCGCCCACGCCTTCCTTATATGTTTTGCCGCATTCTTCGGTGATGCAGCGCGCAAGCTCGCCGAGGTGGTCTTCGAGCAGGTTTTTGAACTTGAACAGAAACTGCACCCGGTCGACCGCCGGCGTTCGCCGCCAGTCACGAAACGCCGCCAGCCCCGCCTCCGCCGCCTCCGCCACATCACCCGCCGGCGACAACGGGACGCGCGCCAGGACCTCCGCGGTTGCCGGGTTTTTGACCGGCAATGTTTCGGTTGCAGAAGATTTCTTCCATACACCATTGATGTAGTTCTTCAACGTGTCCTGTCCCATAAAATCCTGTTAATCCCGTTATCCTGTCCGATTACAAAAAATACCGTTCCTTGGCGCGCATGGTTTCCCATTCTTTTCTTGCGGCCTGGACGGATTCCATTTCGCTGACTTCGGCGACGTGTACGTCCCACCAACTGTCGTACCCGGGGACGTTTACGTAGCGGTCGTTCTGGATGTAGATCATGGTTGTCCGGTCGGCGGCTTCGGCTTTTTTTATGGCGTCGGCGAAGTCTTCATAAGTCTTGCACCGGATGACGTTGGCCCCGAGGCTTTCGGCGTTTGCGGCGAGGTCCACCGGCAGCTCCTTGACCTCCACCCCGTCCTGGTCGCCCGGCAGCATGCCCTGCTCCGGGTAAACATACCGCGTGGCGAACCCTTCCTGGCCGAGCGACCGGCTGAGCGAGCCGATGCTCTTGTATCCGCAGTTGTCGAAGAGGACGACGATCAGCTTGTGGCCTTCCTGTATGGACGTAACGATTTCGGCGTTTAACATCAGGTAGCCGCCGTCGCCCTGCATGATGTAAACCTGCCGGCCGGGAGCGGCCATTTTGGCGCCGAGCGCGCCGGCAATTTCGTAGCCCATGCAACTGTATCCGTACTCGAGGTGGTAGTTCTTGGGATGGCGGCTGCGCCAGAGCTTATGGAGATCGCCGGGGAGGCTTCCCGACGCGCAGACCATGATGCTGTCGGGCGAGCTGAGTTCGTTGACGGCGCCGACGAGCTCGCCCTGGCTGGTGAGGGGTTTGTTGCGGATCGCATAGATGCGGTCGACCTCTTTTTCCCAGGCATCGTGGAGTTGTTTCGCGTGCTGCTGGTATTCCAGCGCGGTGGCGTAACCTTCAAGCAGCGCCGCCAGCTCTTGGAGCGCGACACGGGCGTCGCCGACCACGGGCAGCGCCGAATGTTTGAACGCGTCGAACTCCGCCACGTTGATGTTGATGAACCGTACACCGGGGTTTTGGAAAGCCGTCTTGCTGGCGGTGGTGAAATCGCTGTACCGGGTGCCGATGCCGATGACGAGATCGGCTTCTTTGGCGACGGGATTCGCAGCGGATGTGCCCGTGACGCCGACGGCGCCGAGGTTGAGCGGGTGGTCGTACCGCAGGCTCCCTTTGCCGGCCATGGTTTCGCCGACGGGGATGCCGGTTTGATCGACGAACTTCTTGAAGATATCCGTGGCGTCGCTGTATATGATGCCGCCGCCGGCGACCATCATAGGCTGCTTGCTTGCCTGGATGAGATCGGCGGCGCGTTTCAGAGCGGCGGCGTCGGGCCGGTTGCGGGGCACGTGCCACACGCGCTTCTCGAACATCTCCTCGGGGTAGTCCCACGCTTCAGCCTGCACATCTTGTGGCAGGGCCAGCGTGACCGCGCCGGTGTCGGCGGGGCTGGTGAGGACGCGCATGACCTCGGGCAGGGACGTGATCAACTGGTCGGGCCGGTTGATCCGGTCCCAGTAGCGGCTGACGGGCTTAAAGCAATCGTTGACCGAGATGTCCTGGCTTCCGGGGGATTCGAGTTGCTGCAACACTGGCGCCACGTTTCTTCGCGCAAAGATGTCGCCGGGCAGGCAAAGCACCGGCAGCCGGTTGACGGTAGCGCCGGCGGCGCCGGTAATCATGTTCGTGGCGCCGGGACCGATCGATGTGATGCAGGCGAACGTTTGCAGGCGGTTTTTCACCTTGGCGTAACCGGCCGCGGCGTGAACCATGGCCTGCTCGTTGCGCGTCTGGTAATAGCGGAAACCCGGGTTCTGCTGCAGGGCCTGGCCGACGCCGGCCACGCAGCCGTGGCCGAATATGCCGAACGCGCCGGCGAAAAACCGCTGTTCGACGCCGTCGCGTTCGCTGTACTGATTCTCCAAAAAAGCAATCAACGCCTGCGCCATGGTCAACTTGCGGGTTCTGTGCATGGTATGCCTCCTGTTCATGGAAGGGAGCTTACTTGTCCGGGTTGGGCGTCATGATGTCGCGCACGATTCGCACCAGTTGTTCGTACGCGTCGATAAACTGGCGTAGCGTGCGCAACGTCGGGCCAAACGTGTCAAACTCATCGGGAGTCAACCCGTCTTCGGCGTAGGCCCGGCGGAAATCGACGAAGTTCTCGCTAAGCTCATCGATGAACGTTTTCGGCACGGGCGTTTCGATGCGCGAGATGCAGGGAACGTCCGAAGCGTTGTACCGGGCCTGCCATTTGAACGGGATGCTGACGATGGCGTCCCCCCCGATGAACTCCGACCAGTGCATATGGTTGCGGTAGGCCGCCGACAGCAGCCGGAGCCGGTAACCGCGCTCCCGGTAGATTTCGTAGGCCTTTTTCATGGCCGCGACGCCCGCCCATTCAAAGCACGCCGGGTTGACGATAATGTCCTCGCGGTCGGCGACGATTTTGAGCCAGTCGTCGAGCCGGCCGCACATGATCGTGCAAACCGGGCTCATCGTTTCGACATCTTTGCCTTCAGCTTCGCGCCGTTTCAGGCCGCGCTCGACGGCCTCGGCGACGGCAACCGCCTGGGGCACGGAAAAACTGACGGTGGCGTTGACACTGACGCCGCGGTAGGTGGCCTCTTCGATGGCCGGAATGCCGGCCTTCGTCACCGGCAGCTTGACCTGCATGTTCGGAGCAAGCGCGCTGAATTGGCACGCCTGCTCGACGAGGCGGTCCGCGTCGCGGTAAAGCTTTGCTTTTGTTTGAATAGAGATTCGGCCCTTCTTGCCTTTCTCGCGCTCGTACACGGGCCGGAGAATTTCGGCGCCCTTGACGGCCATCTCTTCGTTAAGCCGCAGGGCAACCTCGTCGTCGGTGAAAGTGGGGTTTTCCTCGGCAATCTCGCGGATGCGGTCTTGCCACAGGTGCATTTCCTTGTTCAGAACGTACACCACGATACTTGGGTTGGTGGTGGCGCCAACGGCGCCGTGTGCAACCGAAAAGGTGAGTTCCTCGATTGAACAGGAATCGTTCCAAAGGTCGGTGATTGTGGTGACGGCCATTTCGTGCAACGGCCCGATATACTTCTGGCTCATCAGTGCCTCCCCGGGATGGTTGAAGCGCGCTGGGCGGATCCCGCTTCCGGTCCAACGGCCTTCCTCCGCGGTTGATTTTAATACAACGGGAGCCTGTCGTCCAATGTCCGGTAGGTTTCTTTCACCCACGCGTACCGCGGGTCTTCCTGGTTCGCCAGACTCTGCGCGCTGCCCGCCAGTACGTTGAGGTAGTACGTCGTATAACCGGGCGGGCTGGAAACGGGGTGGTGGCCTCCGGGAACCAGCACGGCGCAATTTTCTTCGGGCATGCACACGGCGTCGATGGGCGCGGTGGCGTGCACCGGCGATCGCGACTCCGTATACACCCGTTGGAAGGCATAGCCTTCGGGGCGATCGAATTTGTAGAAGTAGACTTCTTCCAGGTCGGCCTCGACGAGTTTGCCTTCCTGTTCGACGTGGGCGTCGTGCTTGTGCGGCGGATAGCTGCTCCAGTTGCCGCCGGGCGTGTAGACCTCGACGAGCACGAGCCGGTGCACGGGCGAGCCCGGCGGCAGCAGATCGTTTATCTGCCGTGTGACGTGATCCCCGCCGCGCACGCTGACAGCCACGTCTTCGGGCCGGATCAGCCAGGGATCGTGGTCCTGGTTCGTCGGAACCCACGCCACGGCGAACTCGCCGGCATCTTCCGCGTTTACTTCGAGTTCCGTTCCCCGCGGCAGGTACAGCGCGTGCGCCGCGCTTTGAAAAACGTTTTCGCGCCCGCCGATCCCGCGCCACTCGCCGCGGTTCGACCGCACCGTGTAGCAGCCGCTCAAATTGACGAAGGCCAGCTCGTTTTCGCCGGTGTGGAAACCCCAGCGCCGGCCTGCGGTAAGCCGCCGGGCCTGAAATGAAATGAATTCCCACCCGGCTTGTTCCGGCGTGACTGAAAGGATCAGACCCGGGTCGGCAGAATCACCAACGGGCCGCACAAGGAGGTTTTCCGCGCTGTAGTTCATCATATGGAAGCTATCCTAGATCATAAACGGACCCAATTGCCATGCCGCCGCATGTCAATGAACTTCAGCGGATAAAGCCGTGGGCGAGGCCCATGTAGTAGGCGAGGAGGTAGTGGACACCTTCCTGGAGGCGCAGCCCCTTGGTGTTGGAGGTAAGAACATAGGGGTCGTTGCCCCAGTGGAGCCAGTGGCTTTCATCGATGGGAAACACGTACCCGTCGACGCGCCGGCCGGCTTCCGTGCCGCGGCCGAGGTAGTCCGGGAGCAGCTCCATATCCGTTCGGTGCGCGTTGGACATGGGCCACTCGACGCGGTCGAACGGGTACCGCTTCAGCGTATCGACAGCATCCGTGAAGCAAGCCTCTGGCGGTGAGATATCGGTGTCGCCCCAGTGGTCAGAGCGTGTTTTTCCGATGCAGCAGGCGGCGTAAATGAAATTGGTGAACGGGTTTCGCTCGTACTTTTCGAATTGCCAATGCCGGAAGATTGCATGGTAGAACATGCTGAGGAGCTTGGGATCCGTTTCGTACCGGATGAGGTGGTAGTAATTCATGAAGGCCATTTTGTCGTCGGGCTGGCCATGAGAACCGGGCCCGGCGGTATCGCGCGGCTGGGTCATGCCGTTCATTCCGTAGCCGTGGTCGATGGCGAGCTCGAGGTAGATATCGCGGTACTTTGGGTCGCCGGTGACGTGGTGGGCAACGGCGAGGTAGGTGAGCATGCTGTATGAGTTGAGGCCGCGCTCGCAGACCCATTCTTCGTTCTGGTTGAGGTCCTGGGGCGAGAGATGGCCCCACCGGGTTGGTTTTCCGTCGTAATCGACCAGGTTGAATCCGTGGTCGATGATGTGGTCGATGATACGACGGACGACGGCCCGCACCTCGTCTTTTTCGGCTTCGGTTTCGCAGGCGCGATCGAAATAGATGGCGTACCCGAAGAAATGCCCGTCGAGCTCGTCGGAACTCGAATCGTTTTTCCAGTACCACTCGCCGGTTTCGTCAACCGGCCACCGGGGCTGGATAATTTTCCAGAGCGCGTCGGCTTTGTTCCGGCGGATATCGTAGTCGATATCGAACTGGGGGTTCGGATCGAATTCGGAAGTTGGAACTACGGCGCGGGCTATGAAGCCTTTTGGGGCCGGATGGGTTCCGCCCTGGGTGACCTCGCTGAGGAATGCGAGCGCGCGGAAGGCCTTTGCGGCGTCCCGGCGCAGTCTCTCGTCGCCGGTGGCGGCGTAACCGAGCGAGACTGCCGCAAGGTACATGCCCGTATAGTGGCCGTCATTATCGGTGAACACGGGCTTCGCCGTCGATTTATCGCCGGGCGTTTCAAGAACGGCGGGCGCCACATAGCCGTAGGACGTGCGGCGGTGGTATCTTTCAATTTCCTGCTCGAAAACCCGGGCTTTATCGGCAAGAGTTGTCCTCTTGTACGCGATGCACGACACGCCGGCAGGCGTTGCGATCCAGGCGCTGCCATCGGCATCAACAGCGATATCGCGGACGCGATTGTCGAGCAGCCAGCGGCGGCCCTGTCTGAACGCCCAGTTGCCGTCGCCGTAGTGGATGGCGCCGTTGGCCGTGCCGAACCACATGCTCTCGGGACCGGCGGCCATGCAGGTGAAGTCGTTGTAGGGAAGGCCGTCGGCGCCGGTGAACAGGCGCCACTCGCCGTCGGGGAGGCGGTAGCCGGCGCCCTGGGGCGCGCAGAACCAGAGCTTCCCGGAGGCGTCGTAAGCGACTGCGCGGACGTCAACTGGAGCCCATTGAACGTCGCCCTGCCGGGGCAGGGCGAGCCTCCAGCGGCCGCCGTTTTTGATGTAGAGGCCCGAATCAGCGGCCACGGCGGTTTCGCCGTTGTGACGGGCGACTGCGCGGAGGTTCAGGTCATCGCCAGAAACTGAACGCAGTTCGGCGAGGTCTTCTTTGTCGAGCGACGGTTGCGGCGGGAGATCGAGGCCGGGTTGCGGCTGCCATCGGCCGTCTTTGAAAACGGCTGGGCCGTTTTTTGTGACGGCGGCGACTTCGCCGCTGTCGGTTATGGCAATTTGCGAAACCTCCGGAAGCGGGTAGGGGCGGTGGATTTGCTGGTTAAATGGGCCAACCTCAATGGGCAGATGTTCCTGTGCGGGCACGGCGGCGAAGAATAAGAGCGTTGCTGCGAGGGCGGCTTTGAGCATTGGGATCTCCTGCGGTTGTTGCTTCGGGGATGAGTATAGCAGAGGCGGCGGACCTGATAAGACTGAAGAACTAAAGCCCAGGAGCCGTCGTTACTCGAATCCGCCGAACATGCTTTGCCAGAAGAGGGCCTTTGCTGCAAGGGGCTGGCCTTTTGCCGATACGACTTGTTCGCCGGGGCGGAACAGAATGCCTGTCCCCTGTTTCTGGAACCGCACGTGCCCGTCCATGAACAAAACGTTTGACCCGCCCGGGACGTGGTTGTAGGCGGCCGTATTGCCCGCGGACGATTCCTCGTCTTCGGAACGCGCGCCGAACGCGTCATACATGACGGCAAGGTCGCTTTGCGCGGCCGAATTGGCCGCCGGGTTGTTGATATCGGTGATGAAGAAACGCTCGATGCCCTCGCGCAGCTTGTAGTACTTTTCAGGCAGAGGCTCGCCGTTGTCGTCCGTCACGGCCCCGGTTTCACGCTGATCGGCCTTGGCAACGTAATCGATGACTTCCTGAGGAATGTCTTTAAAACCCGGACCGCTTACACGGGCAATGCCGACTTCCTCGCAGCCCTCAACGTCGAGGTCGTTGATGTAATCGATCAGCTTGCCTTCGCTGTTGCTGACGGCGAACCAGTTCCACACCCCGTGCATCATCAGGGCGTCCACCGTTTGGCTCGCCGTCCTGACGGCATAGGGGCAGTAGGTGTAAGACACCGGATGCCCAAGCTTCACGTCGAGGCAGTAACGGTGTTCCTTGCTTTCGGCGACACGCGCGGCAACGGCGGCTATTTCGTCGTCGAAATCGCCGCCGCCCAAAAGGTTATCCGGCACGCTCATCCCCCAGGCCAAAGATCCGCTTCCGCGGGAATCGGATGGGCAAACCGCAATGCCGGGGTCGGACAGGTATTCGGGATAGAGCGCCCGGCTGTCGACGCCGCAGACATACCAGTACGGGTTGCCTTTCGAGCCGTCGATGAACAGGGTGTTTTGCGGGCCGGGAAACATGCCGCCGCGGGATTCGCCGGCGTACATCTTGAAGATGAGCCCCCATTGCTTGAGGTTGCTCGCGCAACTGAACCTGCGCGCCGCTTCGAGCGCCCTGGCGAGGGCCGGGAGTAGAATGGCGGCAAGAATGCCGATGATGGCGATGACGATGAGAAGTTCAAGGAGCGTAAACCCCTTGCGCATGCCTGCATCCTCCCCTGATTCCTCAGTTGCCCCTTTCGATTTAACGATAGCACCGGGGCAAGTGGCTGTCAACCAAGGATTAAAGAACAAAAACGACGTAAACGGCCTAAAGCGCGGCGGCGGCCTTCTCTTGATTATCGGAAGTCAAAAAGAGAAGATACGGTTGCAGGTATTAACGGTGTATTTGTAAAGGCGGGGAAAATGGCTGATCAGAACGGCGGGATGAGTTATGCAAAAAATTACGAGCGGTGCTGCCTGGAGTCGACGAACGCGTTTCAGCGGGCCTTTATCGGTTTGATGACGCGGAAAGCGGCGGAGCTTGGACAGTCGAGCCACAAGATCTGGTCGTTGAAATGGTTGCTGGACACGTATTTCGAGGGCCGGAGCGGGCTGCGCGTTCTGGATTGCGGGGCGTGGAACGGCTGGTTTTTGAGTTACGATGTACCGGCGATTGCGCAACGGGTTGCTTTAGATTTTGACGCTTACTACGCGGAAGACTTGAACCGGTCGGGGATTGATTTCGTGCTGGCAGACATGGAGAAGGGGGCGCTGCCGCTTGCGGGCGATTCGATTGACCTGCTGGCCATGACGAGCACGCTGGAGCATTTGTCCTGCCCGGAACATGTCGCGCGGGAAATTCGGCGGATGCTTAAACCCGGGGGGATTGCCTTTATCACGGTGCCGAATATTCTCAAGTACGGGTTTCACTTCTGGGACGACGTGACGCACAAGCGGCCGTTCAACGAGACCTCGCTGAGATTCCTTTTCGAGACACACGGGCTGGAAACGTTGGAACTTTGCCCGTACAACCACAATCTGTTTATCGCGGGCAACCTGTTTCCGAGGCGCGTGCACCGGTTCATGATGAAGTTCCGGGGAAAGGCGCTGATGTACGTGGGAAGGAAGACGTGATAGACGAGGCTTTGGAGGCCGGCCCGCAGCAAGTGGGTGAACGCGCGCCTTCGCCCGGTAAATCGGCGTGGCGGCACGTGTGGATTGTCGGAGCCGGGGTTTATCTGTTTTTCCTCTGGTGGATTGGATGGAACCGGCTCGCGCCGGTGCTCGCTTCGGTGGACGCGCTGAGCCTGCTGGCGATGGCGGGCGCGATGGTTTTCTCCCTCTGCGTGCGGGTGGTGAAGTGGCGGGTGGTGCTGGGCCCGGATCTGGGTGCGGCGGGGCTTTATTTTCTGGCCAAAGCCGGCGGCGACTGGTCGCCGGGCCGAGTGGGCGAGCTCGCCCCGCTGATGCTTCGCCGTTACCGTTCGGCGCGGTTCGGGGCTTGGATCGTCACGGACCGTTTGCTGGAGATGGCCGCAACGCTTGGCCTTGGCGCGGTGGGCATTGTGGGTTACGGTCTGATCTCGGCGGGCCCGATGCCGCAGGCGCGGCTTTACAACATGCTTTTTTACGTCTGTCTGGCGGTGGCGGTGTTGGTTGCGGCGCCGGCAGTCCTTTTGACCCGGCGCAATTTTTTTATACGGCTCGGCGAGTGGCTTCAAGGGCGGGCGGGGCTTCGCCGGTTGGGCCGGGCGGCTTTGCTGCTGGGAGACGTATCGGTGGAGGTGCGCGGGTTCGGAACCAAACTTCCGATGGCGTCGGCACTGACCGTATTGGCAACGTCGCTGGACATCATCGTGGGCATGCTGCTTTTCCGCAGTTTTGGGTATTCGCTGTCGTTTTTGTTGCTCGCGGTGGTTCAATGCGCGCACGCGCTTGCCAGCACAATCCCCTTTACGCCGAACGCCACGGGCGTGCCTTACCTGGTGGGCGCGGGCGTTTTGTACAAGGCCGCCGGTATTCCGGTGGACGTGCTGGGCGCCGGTGTGGGGGTAAGCGTGGCGGTGACGAACATCGTTTTCTGGAGCGCGTTCGCTGTCGGCGTGCGAGGCGTACGACGGCAAAAAAAACCTGCGGCGGGACAGGATGCGGTTTTCGACCGCCTGGCGGCGGGCGATACTTTGTACGCATACAGCAAGGAGTCGCTCAGCCGGTTGAACGCCCTTGTGCCGGACAAGGGCCGGCTGCTCGATATCGGGTGCGGCGACGGGGCCATCGCGGCCGGGTTGGATGCGGGCAGCGTTGCCGGCTTCGACATTTCGCCGCGTTGCGCGCAGCTCGCGGCCGGGCGCGGCGTTCTGGCCGCGGTTGCCGACGCGCGGGCGCCGTTGCCGTATCTTTCGGAAGCGTTTGACACAGTCTATTGCGTGGATGTGTTGCACCACCTGCCGCGGGAGGCTTGGCCGGGGCTGGTGGTTGAGCTGCGGCGGGTTTTGAAGCCCGCCGGGCGGCTGGCGGTGGTGGAACCGGACGCGCGTTACGCCTTTGTGCGCTGGACGCAGGCGCCGTGGTCGCCGGTACGGGTTGCCCCGTGCGCGGATGAGCCGGCGATCGACCCGGCGGAGTTGGAACCGGTGCTGGCGAAAAGCGGCTTCCGCTTCGAGCGCCGGCCGATCCGGATTGACGGCGAACAGGTATGCCGAAGCGTTTTTCCGCTGTGGCAGCGGCTGTTGAAGGCGCCGTTTGTGATCGCGCTGGCAATGTGGCACGGCAAGCGGCCGAATAAGTTCGCGATACTTTGTGAAAAAGAGAAGAGCGGGATACCCCCCCACAACGCGGACTGAGAGTCCGGGCGGGGGCGTCCCAACAGGTTGATATGAAAATTACGGGCGCGACATTTTTGATAACGGGCGGCTCGCAGGGGGTTGGGCGGAGGCTTGCGGTTTATTTGGGGCGGCACGTTCCGGGGGCGGAAGTGCTGGTCGCGGCCCGCAACGAGGAAAATTTGCGCGAAACGGTCCGGCAGGCGAAGGAAACGGGCGGGAAGTGCGCCTACTATGTTTGCGACTTGCGGGATTCGGCCGCAATCGAGAGGATGGTCGAAACAATCCAAAGCGAAGGGCGGTTTGTGGATGTGCTGGTGAATAACGCGGCGGACGTAACGTCAAAACCGCTTTTGGAAACGTCGATGGAGGAGATTGACAGCCTGGTACGGACGAACGTGAGCGGGCCGCTCCAACTGTGCCGGCTTATCGCGCCGGCGATGATCGAGCGCGGCGGCGGGACGATCGTGAACATATCGTCGCTGGCGGGTTACAAGGCAAACCCGAACCAGACAGTGTACAGCGCGACGAAAACGGCCGTGAACGGCATCTCCGACGCGCTCCGGGCGGAGTTTCGGGATACGCCGGTGCGCGTTATAAATGTCGCGTTGTCTTCGATTGACCTGGATGGCGGAGGGGCGCGGGGAAAAGTGCCGGTGGAGGTGTTCGCGGCGAAACTCGTGCGGGCGATAGAGCACGACGCGCGGGAGCTTTATCTATCGCCGTTGACGAAATGGTTGATGCGGCTTTACAAATTTTATCCGCCCCTATCCGATATCGTGCGGCCGAACCATTAGGCATAAACATTAACAGGAATAGCGGGATGAACAAAAGAGGACAGGAGCTGCGGCGGGTTGCGGCGGAGTGTTTGATGGGGGGCGTTTCATCGAGTTTTCGGGTGAACCCTTTTACGGGCGCGCCCTTCTATGTCGAGCGGGCGGAGGGGCCACACGTGTGGGACGTGGACGGGCGGCGGTACATCGATTTTTTCATGGGTCACGGGGCCTGTCCACTGGGACACAAGCGGCCGGAAATCGTGGCGGCGTTGCGGGAGGCGCTCGAGGCGGGGATGTTCGCGGAGCATGACAGTCACACGAGCGCGGCGCTTGCGGCGAAGATTGTCGAGCACGTGCCGTGCGCGGAGAAGGTGCGGTACACAAACTCGGGAAGCGAGGCGACGCTGCTTTGCCTGCGTCTGGCGCGGGGTTTTACGGGGCGAGACAAGATCGTGCGGATCGACGGGCATTTTCACGGCGTGCACGATTACGTGCTGTGCAACAACTTGGCGCATAAGATTGACCGCGGGAACCCGGGCGACCGCTTGTCAAGAATCGGCGGCTTAACGGCGGGCATTCCTCAAGCTGTCCGGGACACGCTGTACGTGATCCCGTGGAACAACGCGGAGGTGTTCGACCGGTTGGCGCGGGAGAAACGGGATGAAATCGCCGCCATCATCATGAACCCGATCGATTACAACAACGGATGCGTCACCACGAACCGCGAGTATCTGGCGGTCGTAAGGAATATCTGCGACCGGCACGGCATCCTGCTGATCTTCGACGAGGTGCTTTCCGGGTTCCGGACGGGCCTGTCGTGCGCGCAGGGCTACTACGGGGTGGCGCCGGACCTGTGCGCGCTGGCCAAGGCGCTGAGCAACGGGTTTCCGCTGGCGGCGGTGGCGGGGAAGGAGCGGGTGATGGCGAAGATCATGGATGAGCGGGACCCGGTGATTGCGGGAGGGACGTTCTCGGGCAACCTGCTTGGATGCGCGGCCGGTTTGGCGGCGATGGGCATCATGGAAACGCCGGGCTTTTACGAAGGTTGGCATTCGCGGGCGGACGCTTTTTTAAACAGGCTACAGGCGGTGCTGGATGAGGCAGGCGTTCCGGCGCGGGTGCAGTGGCTTGGACCGAACTTTTTCATCTACTTTGGCCTGAGAGAACCCGTGACGGAATACGGCCAGTTTGCCAAAATGGATCGGGAATTGATGGAGCGGTTTTTCCGGGGTTGCATTAAAGAAGGCGTGTATTTCCACACGGATTTTACGGTTTCGGCGCAACATTCGGAGACGGTGCTGGAGGAAGCGCTGGGCGTTTTCAAGCGGGTGGCGCGGGGGCTGTAGCGTGGGGAGGAAAAGCGTGCGGAAAAACTGCGTGCGAAGATAATGCGTGGGGAGGAAAAGCGTGCGGAGGTAAGGCGTGCGGAGGTAAGGCGTGCGGAGGTAAGGTGGGGGGGAGGTAAGGTGGAGCGTATTGGGGGCAGGGTGCGGAATTGGTAACGGGAGCAGGGGCGCGTTGTACCTTAAAGGGGCTTTGTTTTTTTCGGCCTGGTTGCGGGGGCTGGTTGATGGACCGGGCGTGCAGCGGAAGAGATAAGACGTGTTCACTGGGAAAATGACGCGCAAAGGCGCCTCTCCGGCAGGCGGCGCGGCTGTGAAATGGTCGTTGCCCGTGTTCGCGATCCGCCGTCCGGTGACGACGGTGCTGCTCGTCGTAACGCTTGTGGGGCTTGGATGGATCGCGTGGAGCCGGTTGCCGATCGAGTTCACGATCCGGCTCGAATATCCGATGATCCGCTGTCTTATCCCTTATCCGAACGCATCTCCCGATCAGGTTGAAAAGGAAATTGCAATTCCGGCCGAACAGATCTTCCGCACAATTCCCGGGATACGGCAAATCTACTCGTCTTCGGACAGCGGCGGCTGTTACATCATGCTGCGGTTCGAATGGGAGACGGACATGTCTGCGGCAACGGCCGATGTGCGCGACCGGCTGGAGCGCCTGAAACTGCGTCTTCCCCAAGACGTGGACAGGGTTTTCCTGCGGAAGTACTCGACGCAGGACTGGGACATCATGCGGGTCGCGCTGTTCCGCAAGGAAAACCAGGACGAACTGGGGCGTCTTGCGCGGACGACGGTCCGCTCGCGGCTGATGCGCGTGCCGGGTGTGGCGGAGGTGGAAATCTCGGGCCGCGACACGAAAAGCGTTTACGTGGAGTTCGACCAGGCGGCGCTGCGGAGCGTGAACCTGCCGATCTACCAGGTGATCTCGACGCTGCAAACCAGCAGCATCAACGTAACGCTGGGCCGCCTCAACGACGGGGAGAACCGCTACTACGTGCGGGCGATGGGCGAGTTGAACGCCGCGGAGCAGCTCGAAAATCTTATTGTCGGCCCAAACAACATCCGCCTGAAGGACGTGGCGGCGGTGAAGACGTACGCGCCGCCGTTGACGGCCAATTTCGAGATTGACGGCAAACGCGGAGTGTTCATCCGGCTCTTAAAAGAATCGGAAGCAAACACGGTGGCGGTCTGCAACGGCGTGAAGGAAGAGCTAAAAAACCTGATGGCGGAACCCGAGATGCGCGGCGTGGATATGCAGGTGTTCCACGATCAATCCGAGATCATTCATTTTGCGTTGAACGGGCTCTACTACTCGGGCACGTATGGCCTCGCCGTTGCCTTGCTGGTGCTGTTTCTTTTCCTGCGCCGTATCCGGCCGACCTTGTTGATCGCGGTGACGACGCCGATCTCGCTCTTGGCGGCGCTCGTCTACCTTTATTTCCGCGGCGGAAGTCTGAACTGGGTGACGATCGCGTCCATGATCGTGTCGCTGGGCATGCTGGTGGACAACGCCATCGTGGTGATGGAGAACATTCACCGGCATAACCAGATCAGCCCGGACCGGGTGGGAAACGCCATCCGGGGCGGTTCGGAAGTGGCGACGGCCATAACAGCGTCGACGCTGACGACAATCGTGGTGTTCATTCCGGTCTTTTACCTGCAGGCAGGGGAGCTTACGTTTGGCATGCGGGAGTTTGCCGGCCCCGTTAGCGTGTCGTTACTGACAAGCCTGGTGCTTGCGCTGACATTGATCCCGCTGGCAGAAACGCATATGCGCGAACGCCGCCACCACCCCGTCTACAAGCTTTGTTCGCGGATCTCGGCGCGGCGGAAGCGGGACCGGCCGAGCCTTTCGGCGCGCGCGGTGACTCGGACGAGGGAATGGCACCCGGTAAAAGGGCTGATTGCAGGTTACGGGCAATTTGTCGGCCTGATCCTGCGGCGGCGCGTTTACGCGGCGACGGTGGTGGGGATCCTGCTCGCGGCCACCTACTTCGTGCCGTTTCAGCACGTCGGAACAAGGCAGATGCCCGATATGGACTCGCGCGAGGCGGAGGTCCGGGTCCGGTTCGAGCGCAACTACGGATATGAGAAGGCTACGCAAACGTTCGATACGCTGACGGAGATCCTGGAAAGCGAGCGCGAAGAGCTGGGGGTCCGGAACTTATACGTCGATTACGGATCTTGGGGCGGCGTGATTCGCGCGTTTCTTCTGCGGCAATCGGATCTCGAACCGGGCGAGTCGATTCCATACACGACGACGGAAGTGCGGGACATTTTGTCGCAGCAACTTCCGGCGCACGTTCCGGGGGGCAAACTGGACTTTGGCGTGGCGCAAACCAGCGCCATCAGTGCGCAGAGCGTGACACTCGCGGTGCGCGGGTCGGATACGGAACGCGTTGCCGAAGTGGCGGAGCGTTTCAAGACGCTGCTCGAGACCCTTCCGGAGACCAAGGAAGTGCAACTCGACCGCGAGATGCGGCAGGACGAGCTTCAACTCGCTATCGACGGCCCCTTGGCAACCAAATCGGGCATCAGCCCCTATACGGTCGCGCGGACCGTGGATTTCGCGCTGCGCGGGACGCGGTTGCCCTATCTGAAAAAGGGCGGCTTCGAGATTCCCGTTCAGGCGCAGCTTTCGGGCGAGGACCGCAAGACGAAAGCCGACCTCGAAAACCTTACGGTGATCGGGCAGACTGGGCTGGTCCCGCTGAACAACGTGACGCGGATGTCGTACGCGAAAGCGCCGCAGGCGTTGCGGCGCAACAACGGCAAAAGCGTGATCAACGTGACGGCAAGCATGTTCACGCATGATCTTGAGCACATGCAGCAGGAAATACAGGGGCTGGTTGACGCGATGGACCTGCCGCCGGGTTACTCGATCGAAATGGGGCAGGAGATTTCAGAGATGCAGACGACGGTGGAGAACGTGAAGCAGGCGCTGGTGCTTGCGGTGACGCTGGTATACCTCGTGATGGCGGCCCTGTTCGAGTCATTTCTGTTGCCGCTTTCGATTTTAACGACAGTGCCGATGGCGTTTGTCGGCATTTACTGGATGATGTACCTGACGGGCACGCCGATGGACAACGTGTCGTACATCGGTTCGATTTTGATGTGTGGCATCATCGTGAACAACGGCATCGTGATTGTGGACCACATCAACCAGTTGCGGCTTGAGGGGATTGAGCGGGCGGAGGCGATTTGCCTCGCGGGGATGAACCGGTTCCGGCCGGTGATGATGACGGCGCTGACCACGGTGCTGGGTTGCGTGCCCTTGGCGATCGGCACGGGCGGTGGGCGGGACGCACTGAACGGGCTGGGCCGCACGCTGGTGGGGGGCCTGTCGGCAGGTACATTGCTGACGCTTCTGCTCGTGCCGCTTTTCTACTCGTTGATCGACGATTTCAAAAGCTGGGCGACCATGTATGGCGCGGGATTGGGGCGAATATGCCCACGGGCGCGAGGCTCTGTCGCGCGTGACGCGGCCGTTATTTCACCACAAGATTGAGCATTTTGCCGGGAATGTAGATTTCCTTGACGACCTTCTTGCCTTCGATATGGGGAACCACTTTTGGATCGGCTTTACCGGCCGCGGCCACATCTTCCTTTGGCGCGTCTTTGGGAACCTGGAGGACGGTGCGCAGCTTGCCGTTGACCTGCACGGGGACCTCGATGGTGTCGACGACCAGCATGGCCTCGTCGTATTCGGGCCAGGGTTCGTAGGCGAGCGTGCCGGTATGGCCGAGAAGTTCCCACAGCTCCTCGCCGACGTGCGGCGCGAACGCCGACAGGATCAGCACGAACTTTTCAGCCCAGCTCTTTTCGATGGGCCCGGACTTCATGGCGGCGTTGACGAACTCCATCATGCGGGCGATGGCGGTGTTGAACGTGAGGTTCTCGATGCCGCCGGTGACTTCCTTGATCGTGTAGTGGAGCACGCGGAGCATTTCGGGGTCGCCGCCGGACTCGACGATGCGCGGGTGCAGGCTGCCGTCTTCGGAAACGAACAAAGACCAGGCGCGCTTCATGAAACGGTGCACGCCCTGGATGCCCTCGTCCGTCCAAGGTTTTTCGCGTTCGAGCGGGCCCATGAACATCTCGTAGAGGCGCATTGAGTCGGCGCCGTACGACTCGACGACGGCGTCGGGGTTGACCACGTTGTACCGCGATTTGCTCATCTTTTCGACCTGGGATGTGAGGGGGATGTCCTTGCCCTTCACGAAGTACTCGTTGCCGCGTTTTTCAACCTGCTCCGGGTAGTAATACTTGCCGGCGGCGTCCTGGTACGAGTAGGCCAGAATCATGCCCTGGTTGAACAGTCTAATGAAAGGCTCTTTCGTCGAAACGTAGCCGGCGTCGTAAAGCACCTTGTGCCAGAACCGCGAATAGAGCAAGTGGAGCACCGCGTGTTCGGCGCCGCCGACGTAGAGGTCGACGGGCATCCAGTACTTCTCGGCCTCGGGACTCCAGGCGGCCTCATCATTATGCGGATCGCAGAACCGGAGGAAGTACCAGCACGAACCCGCCCACTGCGGCATCGTGTTGGTTTCGCGGACAGCGGGGCGCCCGGTTTCGGGGTCGGTGATGTGGACCCACTCGGTTGCGCGGGCGAGCGGCGGCTCGCCTTCAGCGGTCGGCTTGTACTCGTCAAGCACGGGAAGGGTGACGGGCAGGTCTTTGAGCGGCACGAGCCGTACCGTGCCGTCGTCGAGCTGGAGAACCGGAAACGGCTCGCCCCAGTATCGCTGGCGCGAAAACAGCCAGTCGCGCAGGCGGTAGTTAATGGTGCCCTTGCCGAGGCCGCGCTCTTCGAGCCAGGCGGTGGTTTTCTTCTTGGCTTCGGCCACGTTGAGACCATTGGTCAGCGGGGAATTCACGAGGATTCCGTCGCCGGTGTAAGCCTCTTTCGAGATATCGCCGCCGCTGATGACTTCAATAATGGGCAGGTTGAACTTATGGGCAAACTCGTAATCGCGCGTGTCGTGGGCGGGGACAGCCATGATGGCGCCGTAGCCGTATTCGGCGAGCACGTAGTCGGCCACCCAGATGGGGATTTCCCCACCGTTGACCGGATTAACCGCAAACGCGCCCGTAAACACGCCGGTTTTTTCCCGTTCCTCGCGCATACGGTCTTGGGCGCTGCGTTTTGAGGCTTGCTCGACATAGGCCTCGACGGCGGGACGCTGCTCGGCCGTGGTGATTTCATGCGTGAGCGGGTGCTCGGGAGCAAGCACGCAGTACGTGGCCCCGAAGAGCGTGTCGGGACGGGTGGTGAAGATGGTGAATTCCTTGTTGCTGCCGGCCACCTTGAACACGGCGTCGGCCCCTTCGCTGCGGCCAATCCACTCGCGCTGCATGGCCTTTACGCCCTCGGGCCAGTCCAACTCGTCCAAGTCTTCGAGCAGTTTCTCGGCGTAGTCGGTGATTTTAAGCATCCACTGGCGCATAAGCCGCTTTTCAACCGGATCCCCGGTTTCGACGTACTTGCCGTCTTTAACCTCCTCGTTCGCAAGAACGGTTCCCAGCGCGGGACACCAGTTCACGGCAGCCTCGGTTTGATACGCCAGCCCCTTTTCAAAAAGCACCTCGAAGATCCACTGGGTCCATTTGTAATACTTGGGATCGGTCGTATTGATTTCGCGGTCCCAGTCGTAGGAAAGTCCAAGGGCCTGAATCTGAGCACGAAAAACATCACAGTTCTGATTTGTAATTACAGCGGGGTGCTCCCCGGTCCGCATGGCGTGGCGTTCAGCGGGCAATCCAAAAGCGTCCCAACCCATGGGATGCAGGACGTTAAAGCCTTTCATCCGTTTATAACGCGCAAGAATATCCGTTGCGGTGTAGCCTTCCGGATGGCCGACGTGCAACCCGTCTCCACTTGGATACGGAAACATATCGAGAACGTAGTACTTCGGTTTGGCGACGTCGATGTCGGATTTGAACGTCTTGTTTCGTACCCACCAGTCCTGCCATTTTCTTTCAATCTTGCGAAAATCGTAGGCGCCGCTGCTCATGCAAACTTAATCTCCGGATTGCAGACAAAAAGGGTCTTAAAGAGCCTCAACTATATCACACTCAGGCGGAGGTTTTCTTTTTGCCATCGAGCTGAATTCTGACAAAGTTCAAACTTTTTGATTGACAAAGACAACCATTCGGGATAACTTGATGTAGAGGTAGTGCTGCAATGAGAGTTTACTGGGCCGTATTCAAGAGGATCTCAGCGGTGCTGCCGGTATGGCAGGTCGTGCAGTCTTATTTTGTCAAAGCTGAACAGCAGAAAGGGATTTGTCAAATGAGAAAAAGAGGGTTTACCTTAATTGAACTGTTGGTCGTAATAGCCATCATAGGTATCCTTGCGGCAATTTTGTTGCCGGCCCTTGCACGGGCTCGCGAAGCGGCGCGCCGCGCAAGTTGCGCGAACAATCTGAAACAGATGGGACTGGTTTGCAAGATGTACTCGAACGAGTCCAAGGGTGAATTGTTCCCGCCGATTCAGAGGTGGGAGGACGACGATCCCGATGACGGCATATGCGAGCGGCGTGGCGGTTTCGAAGCGTTCATTGACGGCCCGTCTATCTACCCGGAGTACCTCAGCGACATCAATGTGCTTGTTTGCCCGTCGGACGCGGAGTTTTCGGAGGATATTGCAAAGTTCAAGATGAACAGAGAGCCGGATGGGCAAGTGAACCCGTGCAATTTCCAGGCGGCTTCCTACCAGTACATCGCGTGGGCCCTGACAAAGGAAACGCTGCTGGGACCGAATGCGGCCGCCGTAGAGAACGCCCCGGACATGACTGTCGACACCGTTTTTGGCTACACAAATCCGGAACTGGTCATCTGCTTGGGCGATTTGGATAATGATATCAGCGACTGGGCCAACGATCCCGCCGACAAAGGCAAGTGCTTCGATAGTGATTATGACTCAAATGATACAAATGTCTACCGGATGCGTGAAGGCATTGAACGGTTCTTCATTACGGACATCAACAACCCCGCGGGCTCGACGGTAGCGCAGAGCGAGCTGTTCGTGATGTGGGACGATATCAGCGGCAACACTGCGGGGCTGTTTAACCACGTCCCCGGCGGCGGCAACGTGCTTTACATGGACGGTCACGTTGAGTTCATCAAGTATCCGGGCGACACCCCGATGTCGAAAGCCTATGCCAGCTTCGTAAGCCTGTTCCTGGCGGACGGCTTCTAGAATAAGCTGGCTTTGCACGATGGCTTGTTGCGCGGCCGTCGTTGCGTTCGCTGAAATTGAAATGCGCAGATACGGAGGCGGGCCTCGTGCCCGCCTCCCTTCTCTTTACGGAGGAAGATGGACGTTTTACGTACACCTGACGAGCGTTTTTACAACCTGCCCGATTTCACCTACGCTCCGAATTACGTGGAGGACTTGCCGGGCTGCTCCGGCATCCGCATCCATTACGTGGATGAAGGGCCTGCCGACGCTGGCCCGGTCTGGCTGTGCCTGCACGGGCAGCCGACATGGACCTACCTGTACCGGAAGATGATCCCGGAGTTCCTTGGCGCCGGCCACCGGGTTGTCGCGCCGGATTTCATCGGCTTCGGGCGTTCGGACAAGCCGGCTGACGATGCGGTCTACACGTTCGATTTTCACCGGGAGATGTTGCTGGCGTTCATCGACCGGCTGGACCTGCGCAACATCCGGCTGGTGTGCCAGGACTGGGGCGGCCTGCTGGGCTTGACACTGCCGATGAGCAGGCCCGCCCGTTTTTCGGGGCTGCTCGTAATGAATACAACCCTGGGAACGGGCGACCTGCCCTTGGGCGAAGGTTTTCTGGCCTGGCGGGCCTACTCGCGCAGCCGTCCCGATCTGGATGTCGCCGCGCTTATGCTGCGCAGCGTTGCCGGCCTTACCGAGGATGAGGCGGCCGCATACGCCGCGCCGTTCCCGGACGCGCGGTTCAAGGCCGGCGTGCGCCGTTTCCCGGAAATGGTGCCGGACGCTCCCGACGCGCCGGGCGCCGCGTTGTCGCGCGAGGCCCGCGCGTGGTGGAAAGAGCAGTGGCAGGGAAAGAGCCTGATGGCGATCGGGATGAAGGACCCGGTACTCGGCCCGCCCGTCATGCGGCATCTGCACACGATCATCCGCAACTGCCCACCGCCTATCGAAGTGCCTGAAGCGGGCCATTTTGTCCAGGAACATGGGCGAGAAATAGCCCGCAAAGCTGTAGACGCTTTAGATTGAACACAACCCGGCGCTGGTTCATTTTATGGCGTAAAGGCGGCTTTTGGTGGGGACATAGAGCACGCCGTTGGCGGCGGTTACCGTACCGTTGATCTCGTCGTCGAACTTGGTTGAAAACAGAAGCTTCTTGGCCTTTTCAGCGGCGAAAACGGCAAAGGCGCCGTTGCGGGCGCCAACATAGACTTTGCCGTCTGCCACGAGCGCGGAACTCCAGATGGCGTTGCCCACATCGTGCGTCCAGTACGGCTTTCCGGACTCGGCGTCGACGCAGTGCAGGTTCCCGCGGTCGTCCGTTACGAAAACGAGCCCGCCGGCGATAGCCGGTGTGGCGCAACTGTGGCGTTCGAGCGGGTACGACCAAAGCTCTGCCGACTCGGTGACGTCGCCGGCCTTCGTGGCGTCGATGCATTTCAGCCACGCCTCGTACTTGCCCCACCAGATGTCGCCGCCGCACGTAAAATAGACGCGGTTGTTGTGGAACACGGGCATGCCCATGATGACGCTCGGCCCTTCCCTCGAGTTTCTGACATAGTCGTGCACGTTCTCCTTGGGCGCGCCCGGGTCGCAGTCGAACCGCCAGACTCGTTCAAATTCTCCAACGCCTTCCGGAACATTTTGGCTTAGCGCTCTAAACCCGTAGACAATGCCGTCGCCGCCGGCAAAGAAAATCAAGCGGCGCCCGTCGACTTCCCCGAGCGACGGGGAAGACCACGTGCAGTGAAAGACCCGCGGGCCGATGCCTTCCCCGTCGGTGGCAACGAGCGAACCGTTATTTTTGTTTAGCGCGATAAGGCTTGGCGCCTCGGGCCGGCGTATCTTCTTATGGGTGTTGTCGACGCCGTTGCACGTGTTCACGTACAGCAGATTCCCGTCCAGCAGAATCGAGGCGTGCGGCGAATCGTGCGGATACATCCCCACGCCGGACCGCATGTCGAACAGCCACAAGATGTCCGCGTCGAGCGGTCCCGGCTCGAGGGTTGGCCGGCCGTCGGGCGTCATATGGCGGCCCTCGTCGCGGTACGGCCCGTCGTTGCCGTCGGCCATCCCGTCGAGATCGAGGCAGACCACTTCGCACTTGTTCGTCATGGTATAAACGCGGCCATCTTCCACGGTCGGCGGCGAACTCAACCCGACGCGCGGCCAGTCGAGGTAGTCGTCGCCGCCGGTACGGGGCACGAGAAGCTGCCAGGAGAGGCTGCCGTCTTTCTCGTTGAGGCAAAGGAGGCCGCCGCGGTCGCCTTTTTGGCGCGGGTCGCGCGGGTCGGAATTGTTCGATCCGATAAAAACCTTCCCGTGCGCTACTATGGGCGAACCGTACGAACCGCCGCCCAGGGAAGCCGTCCACAAAACGTGCTCGCCGGTTTCCAAATTGAACGCCGCGGGCAGGCCCGTCTCTCCGGAAACCATGTTCCGCGAGAAACGCTCGCCCCACTGGGGCTGGTCATGGGCAAAGCCGGCCGCGGCAGTCAGGAGCACTGCCGCGATAGCTTGTTGCCTGAGAAATGGAAGCATTAACAACTCCGCATGAGACAATTAAGGGGCCACTGCAGCGGGTAGTTTAGCCTGCGGGAGAAGTTTTGACAAGCCGCGCCGCTCTCGGTTCAAGTCAGTTCGCGCACCTTGATGTCGAGCCGCTGCAGCCATTTGCGGAAGGCGTCGTAGCGGTCGTCGGGCATACCCAGCAGCGCCATCGCGCCGCGCGAGTTGCCCGCCTCGCGGATGGCCCGCACCAGCGTGTTCTTGAGCTGCAGTTCGCCGTGGGCGCGGCAGAACTCGGTCAGGTCGCGAATCTCGGGCAGGTCATCGTCCAGGTCCACCGTTTCAGGTTCGGCCGCCGTTTCGACGGCGGGGGGCGCGTCGGCATCATCTGCCGCGCCGGCCGGATCGGCCTCAGCTTTCAGGGAAAGGCCGAGCAGCCCGCGCACCTGGAGTTCGGTAACCGTGCCTTCTTTGGCAAACACCATCAGCCGGCGCGTCATCGATGCAAGCTGCCTGACGTTGCCGGGCCAGTCGTGTTCGCACATGGCATCGACGGCTTCGGGCGCGAACTCGCAGCGGATGTTGTTTTCTTTCCCGGCGGCCGCGGCGAAGTGTTTCACGAGCGCGGGGATGTCGCTTTTCCGGTAACGGAGAGCCGGAACGGTGAGCGGGATGTCCCAGATGCGGTAGTAGAGGTCGGGCCGGAAATCGCCGGCCTCTTTGGCCGCGGTAAGGTCGCGGTTGGTGGCGCACACGATGCGGACGTCGACTTTGACCGTTTTATCGGAACCGACCGGCCGGATCTCGTTGTTCTCGATCACGCGCAGCACCGCCGTCTGCATGGCGGGCGACATCTCGCCGATCTCGTCGAGAAAGATCGTCCCCGTATCGGCGAGCTGGAACGCGCCCTGCCGGTCGGACTCCGCGTTGGTGAACGATCCTTTCACATGGCCGAACAGCTCGGACTGCAGCACCGTTTCCGAGATGCTGCCGCAGTTGATGGCGACGAACGGTTTTTTGGCGCGGCTGCTGCACGCGTGGATCGCGCGGGCGGCGAGTTCTTTGCCGGCGCCGCTCTCGCCGAGCAGGACGATGTTCATATCTTCGAACCGGGCGGCCTGTTCAATCTGGTCGTACAACTGCTGCATCAGCGGGTGGCTGCCGATCATGCCGTGGAACCCGTTGCGGGCGCGGCCGCGTTTGCCCGTATGCATTTTGAGCATCGCGTCGCGCGCGCGCGTCATCGTCTGCACCTGTTGGCGCAGGCCGGCGTTTTCGGTGGCCCGCTTGACCTCGGCGCGGAGGCGGTCGCGGTCGAACGGCTTGACGATGTAATGGAACGCCCCGGCCTGGATGGCCTCGACGATGAGGTCGACCTCGTTCAGCACGGTGAGCATGATGACGGGCAGGCCGGGCCGGGCCTGTTTGACGCGTTTGAGCACCTCGATACCTTCGCGGCCCTCGACCTCGGCGAAGTCCGGCGGCATCTTGATGTCGAGCAGAACGAGCGCGATTTCCGGCTGTTTTTCGAGAATGGCGAGCGCATCGCGGCCCGTGTACGCGAAATGAAGGCGGTACTCGCGCAACGCGTGTTGCAACCCCGGCTGAAACTCGCCGAGGTCGTCGTCGACTACCAGGATGTCAATCATGCCTGCTTGTTTTCCCTCCGCAACTCGAGTTTTACGGGCAGCCGGATCGCCGCGCGGCACCCGCCGCCGGGTTTCGCATCGAACTCGAACTCGCCGAGGTGTTCGCCCTCGACCACCTGCACGATCATGGGCAACCCTTCGCCCGTGCCGGCGCTCGACGCGCCCCGCGTCAACGCCGATTCGAGTTCGCCGGCCGTCATGCCGCGGCCGTTGTCGGCGAACGCGATTTCAACCCAGCCCCCGCCCTTGTCCAGCGACGAGACTTCCACCACCAGCTCGTCCGCGCCCGAATACTTCACTGCGTTGGCCGCCAGTTCCGTAAAACAGTTTAGCAAACCGCCCGCATCGGCGAAAACCCGCGGCGCCGCGCCGATCCGCGGCTCGATTTTCAGCCCCGCTTCCGCCGCCGCCGGCGCCGCAAGCGCAATCGCCTGCTCGACCAACTCGCCCACGGCCACCTTGTGCCCGTCGAGCGTGGCCTGCACCTCCTGCAGGCCCGCCATCACCTCGTCGATCAGCGCCGGCGCCTGCGCGGCAAGCGCAGCCCGTGCCTGCTCGTCGTCGAGCCGGCCGCGGTTTCGAGCTGCCAGCTCGCTAAGCCGCCCCACCCGCTCCAGCGTCCGCTCCCGAACCTCGGGCAGCGTTTCGCCGACCGTCGCCCCGCCCGACAGCTTCGCGTCGAAGAACTCGGCAATCTCCCCGCGCGCCGCATCGAGCTGATCGAGGTTCAGCAGCACCTGCGCCTTCACGTGCTCGTCGTACTCGTCCACCAGGCTCGGGCAAAACAGTTTCAGGTTGTAAAAACAAACCCGTACCACGCTGTGCCGCACATACGACAGCAGCCGGTCGACCGTGTGGAGGTCCGCCACTGAAATTTCCAATTCCGTCGCCGGTTCTTGCGCCGCGGGCGACGTCTCCACTCCCAGCAGCGCCCGAACCCGCTCCCGGTTCTGCCGCAACAACTCCTTCGCCCGAGCCCGAGATACCGAAGCCGCCCCTCCCCCACTCCGCCCCTCCAGCCGCCGCGCCACACGCGCACGCGCCGCCGCAAACGCCGCCTCCATCTCCGCCCGCACCACCGCCAGTGAATCCCCCTCCAACCCCTCGGGTTTCGTGACATCCCACTCCCAAGCTGGTTTTGAAGCGGCACCGTCGGTCACATGATCATGTCGTACCATATGATTGTCTTCCCCTGTTCACACGCAACATTCAATTGCTAATGAATAAGCACCTATCATGCCATGTGATTGTTCAAGAACAAACGCTGCCGTATTATCCGTAGCCGGTTTTCCAACGCAGAGGCGCGGAGAACGCAGAGGGCCGCAGAGGTAGATTCTGGACATGACCGTCTTTCTCCGCACGACTCAGCGATTTTTCCAGCTCTGCATTTCTTGTCTTTTCCCAACTTGTCCGTTAAATACCGCGCGCGGATAAGGCCCTCCAGCAACGTATAGAGAGTGTCTTGGATCCGCTCTCCCAACACGAACTTGTAATCTCTGGGCAGCTTGTTCAGAAACGGCACATACCACAAAATCAAATCGTATGTGCGCTGAATGATCGATAAATCGTATTCTGTACTCATTGGTTCAAGTCACCCCAAAAAACTCGAGCAGGGGGCTCCGCCCCCTGCACCCCCGAAAAAGTGTAAAGAGAAAAGGGTACATCTCAGTTCGCGCCGCCCGGACGCAACGACACACGGAATCCGATGACGGTGCGCCGGCGGTCCGGCGTGTCGTAGTGGCGATACGCGGAGCGACAGAGACTCGGGCTGCTGTCCCACGAGCCGCCGCGCAACACACGGAACTGCTCCGAAGGCGTCTCCCACGCGCTGCCGTCCGCCGGCGCGCCGGTGTAGCTGTCGTGATACCAGTCCTGGCACCATTCCCAGACATTGCCGTGCATGTCGTAAAGTCCCCAGGCGTTCGCCTGTTTTTGTCCCACCTTGTGCGCGTACTTTTGATCCTTATCCCACGCATTGGCATCATACCAGGCATACCTCCCCAAGTCGCTATCGTCGTTTCCAAAGCAGTACCGCGATGTGCTCCCCGCCCGGCACGCGTACTCCCACTCGGCTTCACTCGGTAGCCGGAATTCGGAACCAAGCTTCTTGCAAAACTCCTGGGCGTCCTCCCAGCTTACGTACACGGCCGGACTGTCTGGTTCGTCTAAAACATGGTCTTTGCCGCTCCACGGCCTGCTCTTCATCGCCTTCTCCCACTGCACCTTGGTTATTTCATACTTGCCCAGCCAGAAACCCCGCGAAATCGTGACCTTGTGTCGCGGTCCCTCGTCATCGTCCCGGCCCTCTTCATTCTCCGGGCTGCCCATCATGAACTCGCCCGGGGGGATCCAGACCATCTCGATGCCGGCGAACGTGCGGGTTTCGCCGGGCCGGGAGCCGGCCTCAGCAACCTTGCGGGCGGCTTCGCGGCGCTCTTGTTCCGCCTGCCTTTCTGCCGCAACGCGCCTCTCCTCGGCTTCTTTACGCGCCGGCGTAACCTCAGCGGCACTGGTAAAGAGAGTTGCCGCTTTTTCGTAGGCGGATTTTACTTTCTGGTAATCCGTTCCAGCCTCCTTAGCGGCCTTGATTTGGGCTGAGGCTTGGGCAAGTTCTTGGGCGGCATATTTCTTAACGTCTTCAGTTTGTGCGCTGGCGGCGGCGGCCTCGGCGGTCTTTGCGGCAGCCTGGGCCGCCTCGTAGGCGGCTTGCCTGCGAGCTGGCGCGGCCTCGGCGGCTTTGGCGAAAAGCTGTGCGGCTTGATCGTATGCGGACTTGGCTCTTGGAAAATCGGAACCGGCGCTCTTGGCGGCATCGAGTTGGGCTTGGGCCTCGGCGAGTTCTTCGGCGGCGTATCGTTTTACATCGTCGGTTTGCGCGGCGGATTGGGCTTGCAGGGCGGCTTTTTCGGCTTCGGCGACGATGGTTTGGCCTTGTTGCCGTGCTTCATCGGCGGCGAGGCTGAATAAGCCTCTGGCTTCTGCGTATTCTTCAGTGGCTTCTGTACGGTCGGCGGTATTTTGCGCGGCCTGTTCGGTTTCGGCGGCCTGGTTGTATCGGACTTTGGCGTATGTTTTTGCCTCGACGGCATCGGCCTCGGCCTTGGCTTTTGCGGCCTCGGATTTGGCCGCATCGAGCGCGGCGACTTCGGCGGAAATCTGCTTGGCCAGGTTCTCGGCCTCGGTGTAGACGGGCGCGGCGGCGTTGTACGCGGCGACGGCCTCGCCGTACTCGCGCAACGTGTCGCGGGCCTCGCCTTGCTTGACGAGTTCGTCGGCTTCGGCGAGTTTTTCGGCGGCGTACGCCTCGGCTCCGGCCGATTTGGCCGCGGCCTGGGCTTTCAACGCGGCCTTCCGCGCCTCGCTGGCGTCGGCGACCGTCGTCGTATCGGCGGGCTCTGTATCGGCAGGCCCTGGCGGTTCCTCGGCTACGGGTTGAACATCCCCAGGCGGTTGTTCTTCCGCTACGGGTTCCGGTTCAGGCGCGGGAGCCGGAGCGGCTTCAGGCGGCGCGGGTTTGGCGACTTCAACCGCAGCCGGCGCTTTAACTTCAATTTGGCCGGTACCCGGCGCTGGAGTCGAGCGGGTAAACATGAGCGCGGCGAATGCCAGCAGCGCGACAGCCGTAGCGGCCAAACCGTAAGCGAAAGCTTTCCGCCGCGGCTTTACAGCGGCATCGAGCGCAACACGGAGTTCGGCGGCGGAGGCATAGCGGTCGGCGGGTTCGGGTTGGAGGCATCGGGTGACGACCCCGTCGAGCGCCTTCGGGATGCCGGGGACGAGTTGCGACGGGGGTTTCGACATGCCCAGCGGGATGCGGCCCGTAAGCAACTGGTAGAGGATCACGCCGAGCGAGTAGAGGTCGGCGCGGGCGTCGAGTTCGCCGAGGTGGACGCTTTGTTCGGGGGCCTGGTAGTAAGCCGTGCCGAGGGCCATGCTCGATTTGGTGAGCCGGCCCGGCGACATCAGTTTGGCCAGGCCGAAATCGAGGATCTTGATCGAGCCGTCGGGCCGCACCATGATGTTCTGCGGTTTCAGGTCACGGTGGACCGTGTACTGGTGGGCGTACTCGAGCGCGCCGCAGATCTGCCGCGTGATTCCGAGCGCCTCGTCGAGCGGGAGCCTGCCCCCGCGCTCGTTCAACAGGCGGTGGAGCGTGACGCCCGGCACGTATTCCATCGTGAAAAACCGGATGCCCCGCTCACGGTCCTCGGCAAGGTCGAACACCGTCACCACCGATTCGTGCCGCAGCTTCTGCGACACCCCCACCTCCGACAAAAACCGGTCCCGCGCCGTCTCGCTGCGCAACAGCGACGGCAGCATCACCTTCAGCGCCTTGTCCTCGCCGCCCAGGTCCCGGTCGCGCACGTGATACACCGCCCCCATGCCGCCAAATCCCAGCGGCTTCACCACCTCGAACCGTCCGGCCACCACGTCGCCCGGCCGGAGAAACACCGCCCGCTGCTCGTCCACCAGTTCCGGCGGCAACTCCACCCCCGACCGGAAAAACTCCCCCAGCAAATCGTCGAACCGCGTCGCACCCCCGCCCGAAGACGCCCCGCCGCCCCCAAACGCCGTCCCGCCCGTCCCCTCGCTGGGTATGTCAGAAGGTCTACTCATTTGGCTTTAAGACAGCCCTTTCGTTTGCGTGGCGGGTTCTCCACGAAACTACCCCTCTTTCGATGTGATAGTGTAGTCACAAATTGCCCCGGAATTGCAAGCAGTTGCGTCATTGCTGCTTATTATGCGCAAAAGCCGGGCCAAGCGGGTAAAGCTGGACAAGATGCCGGAGGCTCAAGAAAACCAAAAAAAAGCCGGGGCGGTTGGATTAACCGCCCCGGCCTGTTACTGCGTGGTTACCGGATGCTGCGCGCCGTGCGCGGACGCATCTTGACCGCCAGCAGCAGCAGGGCCGCTACCAGCATCAGGAGCATCCCGTCGCCGGAGGTCGGCGGGGCCGGCGGCTGAAGGTTTGCCGCGAAGCATGCCGGCGGCTCGCCTTCGCCCTCGCCTTCGCCTTCGCCACCTTCAACTTCAAAGGCCGCGACAAGGCCGAGCGCTTTCAGCGTGGCCGTGGCGTCGCCGTCGACGACGTTGAGTTCGACTACACCGGCGTTGCCCCAGGCCGCGCCCGTCGGGATGCCGATGAAGACGCCTTCGGCGCCCGACATCACTTCCGCCTCGTGGACGAGGAGGTCGATGTCGACTTCCAGGCTGTCTTGGGTCGTCACAACGACAGGGAAGTCTGCCAGAACGCTGCTGTCGAGGTTCCAGTAGTCGACCATGTTGTTGGTAACGGCGATGTTGACCGTGCCGTAGAAGCTTCCGGCCACGGCGTAACCGAGCGGCGGGTCGGCCACGAGGGCCGCCTCGCCGGCGCCCAGGAGCGTCTCGAGGCTGTTGGACGCCTTCAGGATAACGACGCCGGTCTCGCCCGTGCCAAGAACCGACGGCGAGACGGCGGCGATCAGCCGCTGCACGGTGTTGTACGGGTTGGCCAGCGCAAGCATGTTGGGCGCGCCGGCGGGCACGGTGGCGGCGGCGTCCTCACGAAGGACGATTACGCCGTCAAGAGCCCACAGGTCGCCCGGGCCGAGCGTGGTGAAGGGGTTGTCGGGGATGTTGTTGGCATCCAGGTCGGACCCTTCGGGTATCTCGGCGATGGTCAGCGTGACGCTGTCGGCGGAATCTTTGGCCGCATCGACGGCTGCAACGCCAATCGTGTGCTCGCCGAAGACCGCCGCGTCGGGCGTGATCTCGACGATAACAAGCCACGGCGCCGCGGTAGCGGTCCCGACTTCGACATCGTCGAACGTGTACGTGACCGATGCCGTGCCTTCCGGCGCAACGGACGTCAGAGCCAGCAGCACCGGCATTCCGGCCGCGGCCATATACAGCGTCGAGCCGGTCGCGGGCGATGTCAGCGCCACTTCGGTGACGCCCGACACAACCTCGACCGTCCGCACGGCCTCAGGCGCGCGGTTGCCGGCGCCGTCGGTAACGTTGTAGCGCACGTAGTACGTGCCCGTAACGCTGGTGTCGACGGGCAGCCCCGTCGTGACGATGTCGCCGGTGATATCCGCGCCTTCGGCATCGGCTGCGGTGGCGCCGTCATCGGCATATTCCGTGCCCGCCGCAACCTGTACCGGATTGTCGCCGAGGATCGTGATGGTCGGCAACCCGAGCGTGATTGTAGTGGTGAAACTGCCCGGCCACGACCAGTCGCCGAACTCGTTGGATTCCTGCACTTCGAGCGTGTGGCTGCCTTGCGCCAGGTCGGCGCCGGCAGAAAACGCCGTGTCGTACGTGATAACCCACGCGCCGCCGTCCAAGCGGTAACGGTACCGGCCTTCGCCGCCGCCGCCGGACTCCCACGTCCAGGTGGGCGTGGTGTTGTTCGTTTGAGGAACGCCGGTGACGATAGGCGATTGAACCGCATTGGGATCGATCACGATTACATACAAGGTTGACACCGACCAATTGCCTGCGGCGTCCTGTTCCTGCACGTACAGCGTGTACGCGTTCTTTTCCAAGTCGAAATCGGGCGCGTACGAGAGAGCTTGAGAAACGGTCCAATCGTACTCCCCTTCACCGTTAAGCTGATAGCGGAACACGCCGGCACCGTCACCGCCCGATACCCACGACCAGGTGGGCCTGGTATTGCGCGTGGGCGTGACGCCAGTCACCACCGGCGGGATGGGCGGCACGTTGTCCACCAGGATTGTCCACGAACCCGACGCCGACCAGTTGCCGAGGAAATTCTGCTCCTGCACGTAAAGCGTATAGAAGCCGTCCTCCAGGTCGTCAATGGGCCGGAACATCCTGTCCGATGTCAAGGTCCACTGGCCGTCCTCGCCGTTGAGCTGGTAGCGGAACCGGCCGTTGCCGGCGCCGCCGCTCACCCACGTCCAAGCTGGCCTGCGGTTTTGGGTGGCCTCGGGGCCGCTGACAACTGGCGCAGCCCCGCCGGTCTGGCTGATTTGCACCGTGCGTGTGCCCGCCGCCGACCAGTTGCCCGCGTCGTCGCGCTCTTGCACATAAAGCGTGTAAGAACCGTCGGCGAGATCCTCTTCGGGCGTGAACGACGTCTCGGATGTCTCGGCCCAGTCGCCGGCCGTGCCGCCAAGTTGATAGCGGAACACGCCGTTGCCGCCGCCGCCGGACGTCCACGACCAGGTCGGTGTGGCGTCGCCGGTCGTGAGCGGCGCGGTAACCACAGGCGCGTTGGGCGGTGTGGTGTCTACGAACGTGCTGGAACTGCCCGAGTCGGACCAGACGCCCGCCCCGCTTTGCTCCTGCACGTAAAGGGTGTGCAACCCGTCGGCCAGGGGCGTGCCGGGCGTAAACGACGTATCCGCCGTTTCTATCCAGCCATCTCCGGACTCGGAATCTAGCTGGTAGCGGAACGTGCCGGTGGCGCTTCCCGTCCAAGTCCATTCGGGCGTGGGATTGGTGGTTATCGCTGGGCTGCTGACAACAGGCGCGCCCGGAGGCGTCGGCTGCACGTCAACTATCGCGCTGCCCGAAGCCGACCAGTTGCCCGCGTTGTCTCTCTCCTGCACAAACAACGTGTGCGGGCCCACCGGCAAATCGTCGGCGGGAGCGAAAGACTGCGCAGTTGTGGCCGTCCAATCGCCGGCTACGCTGTCGAGTTGGTAACGGTACTGGCCGTTGCCGCCGCCGCCCGAGGTCCACGTCCACGTGGGCTTCTGCGAAGGCGTGACGGCCGGGCCGGTGACATCCGGGGCTCCCGGCGGGGTCGTGTCGATGGTGACAGTGCCGGCGCCGGTCTCGGACCAGTTGCCCGCCTCGTCCCGTTCCTGGACACACAACGTGTGCACGCCCTCGGACAGGGGCGCGTCCGGAGCAACGCTGAACTCGGTGGTTTCCGTCCAGTCGTCCTGCGAGGTTTCGCAGTCGAACAGGTAGCGGAACACGCCGTTTCCGGTCTCGCACCCGGAAGTCCAGGTGAAGGTGGGTTGCGTGTTATTGGTTTCGCCAAGGTCGTCGACAATGGGCGCGCTCGGGGCTGCGGTGTCCACCGTAATGGTGAAACTGCCGGAAGGCGACCAGTTCGCCACGGAGCGCTGTTCCTGCACGTAAAGCGTGTAGGGCCCGTCGGCAGGCACAGGCGTGCTGGGCGACCAGGCGGTGTCGTCGGTTTCAATCCATGCGCCGCTTTCGCTGTCAAGCTGATAGCGGTAGTGGCCGAGACCGCCGCCGGACGTCCAAGTCCACTCCGGCGTGGTGTCGTTGGTCGGAGTGACACCGGTCACGTTCGGCTCGGTGATTGCGTCGTAATCGATCGCGACGGTGGCGCTGCCGCTGGTTGACCAGTTGCCCGCATCGTCTTGCTCCTGGACGTAGAGGGTGTGGGTTTCGTCATCGCCAAAGCCCGGGTCGGCCGGCGTAAACGTCAGCGCAGTCGTTGTTGTCCACGCTTTCTCGGCCTCGCTGTCGAGCTGGATGCGGTAGGTGCCGTTCCCTCCGTTGCCGCCGGACAGCCAGCTCCACGTCGGCTGCGGGTTCTTTGTCAACAACGGCGCGTCCACGGCCGGCGGATTCGGCGCCTGCGTGTCAATAAGGATAGTGTAGCAGAACTCTTCCGACCAGTTGCCGGCAGTATCGCGTTCCTGGACGCATACGGTGTGCTCGCCATCGGGGAGATCTTCAGGCGGCGTGTAGGAGTTGTCCGTAGTGGGCTCGCTCCAGGGCCCGTCGTCCAGCTTGAAGCGCCATGCCGTGTCCAGCCCGGGGGTTTCGCCAGGCGTCCACGACCACGTCGGGGTGGGATCGTTTGTGGGGGTGGGGCCGGTAACCGCTGGCGGCGGCGGCGCTACCGTGTCAAGCTCGATAGTGTCGGAGATTTCTGCCGTATTTACGTTCCCGACTTCGTCCTGGTACTCGACGTAAACGGTTTTGACCCCGTCGCCCGCCTCGAGCAGCCACGATTTGGATGTTCCGTAGGCTTCCCATTGGCTCCAGGCGCTGCCGTCGTTGCTGAACCGCATCTGCGCCACGTCCGTGTAAGTGTCGGTAGCGAAAAGCGTCAGCATAACGTCCTGCGAGTTAATCGCAGGCGCCCCGCCTTCGATAACGATACTTCCGTCGGGCGGGCTCTGGTCGAGGATAATCGAATCCGAAATCGCGCCTTGGGAAGTGTTGCCGGCAGAATCCTTGAGTTCGGCGAAGACATCCTGCGAACCTTCGGTTTCGGTCAACTGGAACGACAGGGGCAGGCCCGCGAACTCTTCCCACGGACCCCAGGTGGTTCCGTCGGAACTCAAGCGAACCTCGTAAAGATCCCCGCCGTCCGGCGTCACCGTAACCGCAACGGTGCGGCTGCCGGTGGCTTCGTCGTCGTCATTGACTACAATCGTGCCAGAAGGATTGGTCGTATCGAGCGTAATTTCGTCGGTAACGGCCGCCCCTTCATTGCCAAGACCGTCTTTGAACTTGGCGTAGACCGTTTTCAGGCCGTCCGCTCCCTCGAGCGTCCAAGGATAGGTTGTGGCATACGGCACTTCCGCGCTGTAGTCCACGCCGTTATTGCTGAACGACATGAAAGCCACGCCGTTGGGATCGAGGGCGTCCAAGGTTAGCGTAACGTCGACACTCGTCGTATATTCGGCATCGCCGTTGACAAGCACCGAGGCGGATTCGGGCCCCGGGCCGGTCTGGTCGACCTCGATGTCGTCCGGCATGGCCGCGCCGGTGTTGCCCGCGCCGTCGATCAAGCGCACATAAACCGTCTTGGTTCCTTCGCCGCCCGGCAGCGTGTACGGGTAAGCAGGGTTAAATGCGGCCGCGGCCGACCAGTCAACGCCGTTGTCGCTGACCTGCATCAACGGCACGCCCGTCAGGTCGGGGTCGGCCGTGATGTCCAGCGTGACATCGAGGCTGCCCGTAGCGGGATCGTCGCCGTTGATGAAGAACGTGCCGGTGGGCAGCACGGTGTCAAGCACGATGTCGTCGGACACCGGAGTCGCGATAGTGTTGCCCAGGCTGTCGCGGAACTCGGCGTAAACCGTGTGCGGCCCGTCGCCTGTCGGCAGCCAGTGCTGCAACGTCGAGCTGAACGCCTGCCAAGGCGACCATGCCAGACTGTCGTTGCGGATACGCATGGAAACGGCCTGGTCGTCTGTGGCGGTCAGTGTAAGCAACACCTCTTCGTTGTTTGTGGCGGCATCGCCGCCGTTAATGGTAACCGAGCAGCTGGTGGGCGGCTCCTTGTCGATTATGTAGGCTTCGCCGGCCGCGTTGCCGTTCCCGGCGCCCGTGCCGCCAAGGGGATTGCCGGCAACATCGAGTATCGTGTCGTTGTCAACCAGGTTGAGCCGAAGGGAACCGCTGCCCGAACCGGTGTTGACGGCCACGTTGCGGGTCGATCCGCTGCCGGTGACCGAGGCAATTGACGCGCCGGTAACTGTCGGATCAAGAGTAAAATCGCCAGCGTCAACGCCGGTCACCGACTCGGTGAAGGTGACTGTCCAGTTGACGGTCAAGGCGTTGGTCGGGCTGGCGTCGGCGCGCACTATTGCACCCGAGGCCGCCGGCGCAGGCGGCGTCGAGTCGAACGTCCGGCTCAGCGTGTTGGACTGAGTATTGTTGTTCCCGGCGTAATCTTCGCAACGTCCGGCGTTTACACGGGCAGAGAATGTGCCCTGGCTCGTCGGCGTCAGCGTAAAGGAGTAGGACGTCCAAGAGCCGCTGGCTCGCGTGAATCCGCTGACCACCGCGTTGGTTGCCGTAATGTCGCCGGACGCAAAATCTTCGCTTTCCTCGCTGAGCGTTACATTCACCGTAATGGGACCGGAAACGTAAGTATCCGAAGTGCTGGACAGCGTCACTGCCGGACCGGCGACGTCGGGCCGCATCGATCCGCCCATGACGACGCCTTGCCGAAACGTGCCCGTGCTGCCGCCGCCGTCGCGGATGTAACCCGTTACCTGCTGATTTGTGGAATCGGGAATCGGCGCCCACCAGCCTTCGGCGCGCATCTGGCCACTGACTTCGGGGTCCCATTCGGGGTTCCCCTGGTAGTCAGGGTTGGCCGGGTCCCACACCGGGATAGGGTTGATGTTGCCGTCGTCGTTGATTACGCCGGACATAAAAACCATGCTGCCGTCGGTGGCCGTATTCAGATCGACCGTCAACGCCGTCTCGTCATTCACTTGGCCCGCCGCACTCTCGCATTCCTGAAACGGGTTCGCTTTGTCCAGGTAGCGAAACGCCATGGCGCCGTACTTCGCGTAACTGGCGGAGTTGGCCAGCGTTATGCTGACCGTCTGAGTGCCCGTGTAGCCGCTGATTGCCGAGTTGATATAGTAGAACATCTGCGTGCGCACGTTGCCCGAGGTGTTCTCGATATCGCCGTTGGGTACGGCCGTCATCGGCTGGCCGGCAAACGTTACGGACGTGACCGACTCGTTAACGGCCGAACTCGTCCGCGTTTGAACAAAGGCCACAATGATTTCCGCGTCTGTGGCGCTGATTGAAAAGGTCGCGCCCGATGAGTTGGTCGCAATCCCGAAATAGCCTGTGGGCGATTCGGCAAAGCGCAGATACTCGATATCCGCCGCGCTCGCCGTTCCCGACAGGAACAGAATGCCGGCCAAGAGCACGGCACTCCATGTCATGCGGTGTAAATTAGACATTTCACTTCTCCTTTTTCCCCCTGTGCCCGATGCCCTGACCCAGAAAATATGGGCGGCGTTAGACAGCAAGGTAACAAACCCAAATCCCAAGACCCGGCAATGTTATAGTACTTTCCGCAGAAAAAATCAAGTAAATTCTAAATCTGGTAAATGCGAAAATTATTGCTAAGACTATGGTGCCGGAAAGTTGACACCCGCCGTGCTTGGGCAAACCCAGTGGTAGGTAAAGCACACAAACAAGCCGGGGCGGTTGGTTAAACCGCCCCGGCCTGTTAATGCGTGGTTACCGGATGCTGCGCGCCGTACGCGGGCGCATCTTGACCGCCAGCAGCAGCAGGGCCGCTACCAGCATCAGGAGCATACCGTCGCCGGAGGTCGGCGGGGCCGGCGGCTGAAGATTCGCCGCGAAGCATGCCGGCGGCTCGCCTTCGCCCTCGCCCTCGCCTTCGCCGCCTTCAACTTCAAAGGCCGCGACGAGGCCGAGCGCTTTCAGCGTGGCCGTGGCGTCGCCGTCGACGACGTTGAGCTCGACTACACCGGCGTTGCCCCAGGCCGCGCCCGTCGGGATGCCGATGAAGACGCCTTCGGCGCCCGACATCACTTCCGCCTCGTGGACGAGGAGGTCGATGTCGACTTCCAGGCTGTCTTGGGTCGTCACAACGACAGGGAAGTCTGCCAGAACGCTGCTGTCGAGGTTCCAGTAGTCGACCATGTTGTTGGTAACGGCGATGTTGACCGTGCCGTAGAAGCTTCCGGCCACGGCGTAACCGAGCGGCGGGTCGGCCACGAGGGCCGCCTCGCCGGCGCCCAGGAGCGTCTCGAGGCTGTTGGACGCCTTCAGGATAACGACGCCGGTCTCGCCCGTGCCAAGAACCGACGGCGAGACGGCGGCGATCAGCCGCTGCACGGTGTTGTACGGGTTGGCCAGCGCAAGCATGTTGGGCGCGCCGGCGGGCACGGTGGCGGCGGCGTCCTCACGAAGGACGATTACGCCGTCAAGAGCCCACAGGTCGCCCGGGCCGAGCGTGGTGAAGGGGTTGTCGGGGATGTTGTTGGCATCCAGGTCGGACCCTTCGGGTATCTCGGCGATGGTCAGCGTGACGCTGTCGGCGGAATCTTTGGCCGCATCGACGGCTGCAACGCCAATCGTGTGCTCGCCGAAGACCGCCGCGTCGGGCGTGATCTCGACGATAACAAGCCACGGCGCCGCGGTAGCGGTCCCGACTTCGACATCGTCGAACGTGTACGTGACCGATGCCGTGCCTTCCGGCGCAACGGACGTCAGAGCCAGCAGCACCGGCATTCCGGCCGCGGCCATATACAGCGTCGAGCCGGTCGCGGGCGATGTCAGCGCCACTTCGGTGACGCCCGACACAACCTCGACCGTCCGCACGGCCTCAGGCGCGCGGTTGCCGGCGCCGTCGGTAACGTTGTAGCGGACGTAGTACGTGCCGATCACGTTCGTGTCGACCGGCAAGCCGGTGGTCACGATGCTGTCGGTGATATCGGCGCCTTCGCCGTCGATGGCCGTAGCGCCGGCGTCATCGTAGGCGGCTCCGGCATTCACCTGCACGGGATTGTCACCCAGGATGGTGATAACCGGCAGCCCCGTCGCAATGGCAATGGTTAAGCTGCCAGGCCACGACCAATCGCCGAACTGGTTGGACTCGCACACCTCGAGGATGTGGGAACCTTCCACGAGGTCGGTATCCGGCGTGAACACCATCCCTTCGGTGATCACCCAGTCGCCGCCGTCGAGACGGTAGCGGTAACGGCCGTTGCCGCCGCCGCCGGACTCCCACGTCCAGGTGGGCGTGGTGTCGTTGGTCGGCGTGACGCCGGAAACGATCGGCGGGTTAACCGCGTTCGGGTCGATAACGATGACATAGAGGGTCGACACCGACCAGTTGCCCGCGGCGTCGGCCTCCTGTGCGTAGAGGGTATGCGCGTTCTTGTCAAGCGGGAGAGACGGCGTGTAGGACAGCTCATTGGTAACGGTCCACGCGTCGTTCGCGCTGTCAAGCTGTACGCGGAACGTGCCGGCGCCGCCGCCGCCCGGCGTCCACGTCCAAGTGGGCTGGGTGTTGCGCGTAGGCGTAACACCGCTCACTATCGGCGGATTCGGCGGCACGGTGTCGACGACTGTGGTCCACGAACCGGATGCGGACCAGTTGCCCAAGCGATCCTGTTCCTGAACGTACAGCGTGTAAGCGCCGTCGGCGAGCTCTTCAATCGGCCTGTGCTGAATGGCCGTGGTGAGCTGCCAATCGCCGCTCTCGCTGTTGAGCTGGTAGCGGAACCGCCCGATTCCTTCGCCGCCACCGCTGACCCATGTCCAGGCCGGACGCGTCTTCGAGGTCACGGCAGGTCCGGACACTACCGGGGGCTCAGGCCCTTCAAGCTGGACCCGGATGCTCCAGGATCCGGATGCGGACCAGTTGCCCGCGTCGTCGGACTCCTGCACGTAGAGCCGGTACACGCCCGCGGCCAGATCTTCGGCCGGCGTGAATTCGGTCGCCGTGGTGACTGTCCAGTCGCCGGTTTCGACGTTCATCTGGTAGCGGAACGTCCCATTCCCGTCGCCGCCGCCGCACGTCCACGACCACGTGGGCCGCGGGTTCGGCGTAACGGCCGGGCCGGTGACCACCGGCGGGTTGGGCGCCGTAAAGTCAACCAGCGTGCTGGAACTGCCCGAAGCCGACCAAACGTCCGCGATGCTCGATTCCTGAACGTAGAGCGTGTGAAGCCCTTCGGCCAAGGGATCGGGCGTAAACGTGGTGTCGGTAGTAGGCGTCCAGTCGCCGGCTTCACTGTCGAACTGGTAGCGGAAGTTGCCGCTTCCGCCGCCGCTGACCCACGACCACGTCGGTTGCGGATTGCTTGTAACCGGCGGGCTCGTGACGACAGGCGCTTCAGGAGCGCCCGGCTGGATACTTACGGTAGCCGAGCCGGAGGCGGACCAGTTGGCCGCATCGTCACGCTCCTGCACGTAAAGCGTATGCATTCCTTCAGCCAGGTCAACCGCCGGGGTGAAGGATTCATTCTGCGTGGTGGTCCAGTCACCGGCCTCGCTGTCAAGCTGATAGCGATAGGTACCGTTCCCGCCGCCGCCGGACACCCACGTCCAAGTGGGCCGGAGCGAACTGGTAATTGCCGGGACCGAAACGACCGGCGCTTCGGGCAACGCCGTGTCGACCGTGACGTCAAATGTACCGGAATCCGACCAGTTGCCGGCCTCGTCCCGCTCCTGGACGCACAGCGTGTGCGTGCCGTCGGCCAAGGGGTCGAGCGGCGTCCAGGCGAGATCCGTGGTTTCGGTCCAGTCTCCGCCAAGCGAGCAGTTAAGCAAGTAGCGGAATGTACCGTTTCCTGGGAACTCGGTGTTGGATGTCCAGGTCCATTCCGGCTGCGGGTTGTTCGTAACTGCCGGCCCGTCAACCGCTGGCGGTCCTGGCGGGGTAAGGTCGACCGTGATGGCGAAACTGCCCGATTGCGACCACATCACCGGCGATAGCTTTTCTTGAACGTAAAGCGTGTACGTGCCTTCGCCCAAGTCTACACCGTGTTCATATGCGGTCTCGATGGTTTCGGTCCAACCGGCCGGATCCTCAGCATCGAACTGATACCGGTACTGTTCCAGGCCGCCGCCGGACGTCCACGTCCATTCCGGCGTGGTGTCGTTTGTCGGCGTAATGCCCGTGACGCTCGGAGCCGTAACGGCGTCGGAGTCAACCTCAATGGGCCAGGATCCGGAGTCGGACCAGTTGCCCGCCGCATCGCGCTCCTGCACATAAAGGGTGTGCGTGGTTTTGTCGGCAAGGAGCGCGTCGGGCGTAAAGGCCAACTGGCTGGTTTCAGTCCACAACCCTTCGGCTTCGCCGTTAAGCTGCACCCTGAACTGGCCGTTTCCGCCACCACCGCCGGTTTCCCAGTTCCAGGTCGGTTGCAGATTTCTCGTAATAACCGGCCCGACCACGAGAGGCGCATTAGGCCCTAAGGTGTCGACTTCCGTGTCGAAACAATCCTCTTCGGACGTGTTGCCGGCGGCATCGCGCTCAATAACGCACAGCGTGTGGACGCCATCGGCCAGCGGCGCAGCCGTATAGCTGGTGTCGCTCGAGAACGCGCTCCAGTCGCCGCCGTCCAGCTGGTACTGCCACGTGGTTTCCGCGGTCAAACCGGGGTCGTTCGAAGTCCACGACCATGTCGGGGCGTCGTCATTGGTCAACGCATCGCCGGTAACCGTCGGCGCCGGCGGATCTTCCGTATCCAGCGTTACCACGTCCGTGGCATCGCCGCCGGAAGACCAGTTGCCCGCGCCGTCCTGGAACTCGACATAGACGGTCCTTTCGCCCTGAACCGGCGGGTCCGGCGGCGTGCCGCCATGCGCCAGCAGCCAGTTCTTAGTCGTGGCATAAGCCTCCGGAGTGCTCCACGCGGCCCCATCATTGCTGAACCGCATCTGCACAACGCCGGAATCCGGCGCGGGGTCGGTAGCGTCGAGCGTAAGCACTACATCGAGACCGTTAACGGCCGTAGCGTCGCCGGCTATAACCACGCTACCTTCCGGAGGAGTTTGATCAAGAGTGATCGTATCGGTGATATCAGCCTCGGACACGTTGCCCGCGCCGTCGCGAAGCTGGGCGTAAACCGTCTTGACGCCATCGCCGGTTGGGACGACCCACGAGATGGCCCCGCCGAATGCCTGCCAGCCGCCCCAGGCGCTGCCGTCGTTGCTGAGCTGGATGTCTGCAACATCGGGATCGGAACTGGTTACAACGACGGAAACCGTGGTGTCGTTGGTGAACGTATCCCCGCCGTTGATCTCCATCGTGCCCGTGGGATGCGCCGTATCAAGGACAATGTCGTCCGTAACGGGCGGATCGGTTTCGTTGCCGAGATTGTCCTCGAACTTGACGTATACGGTGTTGACGCCGTCGGGCCCGGCCAGCGTCCAGTCGTTGTACGTGGTGGCGTAGGCCACGCGCGTCCAGTCAACGCCGTTGTTGCTGATCGACATAAAGTCGACGGTACCGAAGTTGTCGGTAGCGTCGAGTGTCAGGTCGACGGTCATGTCTGTAGTGGTCGCCGCGCCGCCATCTATAACGACGGAACCCTCAGGACCGGTCTGGTCGAGGATAATTGAATCGTTAATTACGACAACGGAAACATTTCCGGCCGCATCGCGCAACCGGGCATACACATATTTCTGCCCGTCGCCCGGATTAAGCGATACGTTCGTGACCGCCGCAAAGGGCATCCAGCTGCCGAAAGTTACGCCGTCCGAACCGAACTGCATGTCGGTAACGCCGGAGTAATCCGAATCCGGCGACACACTGACGGTGACGCTGAGAAAACGCGTTGCGAGCGCGCCGCCGTTGAGCTCGATGCTGCCGGTGGGCGGCGTTTCGTCAAGTTTAATCGAGTCGGTGACCTGCGTGACGTTCAACGCGGCGTCGCGGAACTCGGCGCGGACAGTTTTCTCGCCGTCGCCCGCAATGAGCAGCCAGCCGTTTTTCGTTGTCCCGACCGCTTCCCATGGCGACCACGTCACGCCGTTGCTGAACCGCATCTGGGTGGCGCCGGTCGAGGCCAGTGTGAGATTTACCGTGTCGCTGGTAGTCCACTCGTCGCCGCCGTTGATGACGACCGAGCAGCTCGTCGGCGCAGTCTTGTCGATAGTGTAAACCTCGCCGTTATACACGGTTCCCGTTCCAGTGCCGCCGAGCGGGTTGCCCGCGAGATCCCGTATGGAATCATTGTCTGCAAGGTCAAGCCTGAGCGTGCCGTCGCCGCTGCCGGTGCCGCCGGCCACATTCCAGACGGCGGGGCCGCCGGATACGACGATGCTCGCGTCGGTTACGCCCGTGACGCCGCCACCGGCCACCAGATTAAAATCACCCGCGTCAACGCCCGTAACCGGCTCGGTGAACGTCACCGTCCAGTTAACCAAGGCGGCGTTGGTGGGATTGGCATCCGCCCGGACAATGCCGCCGGTCGGAGCGAGGTCCGGGGGAGTCGTGTCGCTCGGCCTGAGCGCAATGCCTCCGATGACACCGGCAACACCGCCGGCAACCGAAAAACTGCACGCCTGCGGGTTCGCCGGCGAAGCAACGTCCCATACTTCGGACCGATTCTCAGGCGAAGTCGTGGTGCCGACAGCATTCAACTCCGTCGCCGTTGGCGTCGGCGTAATATTGGCGCCGCTCTCTTGAACGCCGCCGAACACCACCCGGCTGTTGGCAACCGTTGCCAACGAGATGGAAGGCGTGTCGCTGGAGAATTTGGCATCATAAGCACCAGAGACCATCGGGTCAGTCTTGTCGACGCCCGCGTAGCCAATAGCAGTCCACACCATTCTGGGTACGGCCCGGGCCCCATTCGTCAGCCGCACTGTCTGCAGCCCCGAAAGACCGCCGGTGTTAGCGAAGTAGAAAATCTGTTCGCACGCATAATGCGGCCCGTTTTTCATTTCGCTGGTGAAGGTGCCCGCGGGGTCCGGCGTGTCCGAAACCCAAGTCATGGCGGACCCGGCAACGGAGGCCGTAGCGCCCCGATGGGTGTAGCTGCCGCCCGTTGATTCCGTGCTTTGGGCAAAAGCCACCACAACGTCAACCCCAGTCATGTCTAGCTGGATGTCCACGTTCCCATTCGCAGCGACGCTGACCAAACCCGAGGAAACCGGCGTCCCCTGAATACTGGGCGCCCCATCTGCATCGACCATCATCAGCATTACGGCAGCCAGCATGCCGAAAGCTAAGACAGTCCTAGGTACTTTAATTAACATGATTATTTCTCCTTTCCCCCTGTGCCAAACACCGCCAGCTATGCCTGCTTTTTGGGCGGTAATAGACACTGAGGCTAACAAACCTATCCCAAGACCCAAGGATGTTATAGTACTTTCCGCAGAAAAAATCAAGTAAATTCTAAAACTGAGAAACAGGTAAATTGTTGACAAGGTTGTGGTGCCGAAAATCTGACACCTGGGGGCGGAAACTGCGTGCGGAGGAACTGCGTGCGAAGATAAAGCGTGCGAAGGAAAAGCGTGCGGAGGAACTGCGTGCGGAGGAACTGCGTGCGGAGGGAAGGCGTGCGGAGGAAAGGCGTGCGAAGGAAAAGCGTGCGGAGATAATGCGTGAGAAGGAAAGGCGTGCGGGGGAGTTGATGGGGAAAGTACTTGAGGTGCGTTCGGGGGGTGTTCAGTGTTAGAATCGTCCTATGAAACTAGAGCGGTTTGAGGATATTGTTGCCTGGCAGGAAGCGCGGAAGCTGACTTGCCTCGTCTACGACCTCACAAAGCGGGCCTCCTTCAGTAAAGACTTTGGCTTGAGGAACCAGATCCAACGTGCAGCCGTTTCGGTAATGGCCAATATCGCCGAAGGGTTTGACCGGAGATCTCGCAAAGAATTCTCCAGCTTCCTCAGTATGGCCCTTGCATCCTGTGCGGAAGTAAGAAGCCACCTGTACGTGGCTCTCGACCAGAAATACATTGGCCAAAGCGATTTCGACGACGCCTACGCGGTCTGCAACCGCACCTCCCGACTTGTTTTCGCGCTTATGAAGTCCTTGCGACCTCCTGCAGCAAATTAGAAGCGCACTTCCCATCTCCGCACGCCTTATCTCTGCACGCAGTTCCTCCGCACGCATTCCCTTCGCACGCATTCCCTCCGCACGCCTTTCCTCCGCACGCCTTTCCTCCGCACGCATTCCCTCCGCACGCCTTCCCTCCGCACGCCTTCCCTCCGCACGCCTTCCCTCCGCACGCCTTTCCTCCGCACGCATTCCCTTCGCACGCATTCCCTCCGCACGCCTTATCTCCGCACGCATTTCCTTCGCACGCAGTTCCTTCGCACGCTTTTCCTCCCCACGCAGTTACTCCGCACGCATTTCCTTCGCACGCTTTATCTTCGCACGCAGTTCCTTCGCACGCTTTTCCTCCCCACGCAGTTCCTTCGCACGCAGTTCCTCCCCACGCAGTTCCTCCGCACGCAGTTCCTTCGCACGCAGTTCCTCCCCACGCAGTTACTCCGTACGCTTTTCCTCCCCACGCTTTTCATCTCCGTCTTCGAGGAGCGCTTTCCGGAACTCCTCGTTACCGATGGTCTCGCGGAAGACTTTTCTTCTGTCCAGGGCGTACTGGAGCCTGATATAGCGGATATCGAGCCAGACGATGAAGAATGTGGCGACCATCAGGATCAGGAAAAGCCCCCAGTAGAGCACGCAAGCGACGGGCGCACCGAGAAAAAACCCGTTGGCGGCGCCGAAATAAGCAAGGAGGGCGCAGGCGGCGATGGTAACCATCCCGGCCCTGCGCCACTGACGTTGAGTTATGGGAAACTGTCCGGGTTTTTTAGCGTTCGGGGACCCAGACTCGTTCTTCGTAGGTTTCACCGGAGGGGGTCCTGACGATGCGGTTTTCATAGTGGCCGTATTCGACCCGCTCGACGCGCTCGACACGTTTGACGCGCGGAGGTTCCTCGACGACGACCGTGTTCTGGCGGCGGACGGTGCGGCTCTCGTCGATTCCGTCGCCGATCAAGGCGCCGCTGAGCGCGCCGACGCCCGCGCCGATCAGGGCGCCTTCGCCGGCGTGTCCGGTGGTGCTTCCGATAAGCGCGCCGGTTCCCGCGCCAATAGCGCCTCCGGTAACTGCTCCGCCTTGAGTGGGCGTCATCGTTGCGCATCCTGCAAGCGTTGCCGCCATCGCGGCCATGGCAAAAATCGAGACACACTTCATCTCATATCCTCCTGCCCGCGCGTCCGGCGCGGAAAAGTTACCACCGATAGCGATAGTACCACATCGTCTTTATTGACGCACTCGAAGTGAGTTTATTCAACGAACCCGTTGGGACGCCCCCCCGCGGCTGGACGGAGGAAGTTCCCTGCAGGTATAGTTGCGTTCGTCATGAGTTTACCTGCACTAAGATATCTTGACGCGGCGCCGGTGGTTCAGGACGGGCAGACGCTGATTTGCGTAAGCGATCCCGAGGGGTACGTCGAAGGACAGTTCACACTTTCCGGCCCGGCGTTTTTCATAGCGGCCTGCCTGGACGGGGCCGCTGCCGTGGAAGATATAAGCCGGGCGTTCCGGAAGCAGTTCGGCGCGGGCGTGGCCGATTCGGATATTCTAAAGGTAGTCGATTTTCTGGACAAAGCGGGCCTGCTTCTTTCAGAACGTTTTTTCGAGTTGCAAGCGTCGGTTCAGCGCGATTTTGCCGGGCGGGACACGCGGCCGGCGTGGCTTGCGGGGAAATCCTACCCGGCCGACCCCGGCGAACTGGGGCTTTTTTGCCACAAGATCCTGGCCGCGGCAGAAGCAGGCACTGACGGAGGCAGACGCGTTTCCTGTCTGGTTGCTCCGCATATCGATTTTCATCGGGGCGCCGCCGGATACGCAGCCGCTTACGGATTTGCCCAACTGACCCGGCCGGGGCTTGTTTTCATCTTCGGGGTTGCCCATGGCCGCGCCGACACCCCGTATATCCTGACGCGCAAGCATTTCGAGACCCCCCTGGGCACACTCAAAACCGCCGTTGACGTGGTCGACCGGCTGGCCGAAGTCTGCCCGTGGGACCCGTTCAACTCGGAGATCGCCCACCGGACGGAACATTCAATCGAGTTTCAGGCCGTGATGCTGGCCCACCTTTTCGGTCCCGACCTCGAGGACCTGCGGATTGTGCCCGTTCTCTGCGGGCCTCTGGGAGAGGACGCCCCGCCGGCGAAGCCCGAGTCCGTCCCCGGCGTGGCTGAATTCCTGGCCGCATGCCGGGAAGAAGCGACAAAGGCGGACGCGCTGGTGGTGGCGGGCGCGGACCTGGCCCACGTCGGCCGCCGGTTCGGCGACGACTTCGACATTGACGAGTCGGTTATACAAGCCGTTGAACGGCGCGACCGCGAAGACTTGGCGCATGCGCTCCGCGGCGACGCGGCCGGTTTTTATCAAGCCGTGGTGAAGGACGAAAACGCGCGGAAAGTCTGCGGCCTGGGCTGCATCCACGCCGCGCTCAGCACAATCGATGGCAGAACCAGCGAGGGCGAACTGGTTCACTACGGTTGCGCCGAAGACCCCGCGGGCGGTATTGTGTCTTTCGCTGCAATTGTCCTTTAGCTTAGTGCACATGTTCACAAATACGGCTATGTATGGAAAAGCAATGCCCGTCGCAGTAGGCCGACTTCGCCGAAGTCGGCCTCAACGTCCGCGGCCCAGGTTAACCATATAGCCCGATGCGCGGTTTAGGCCACGATAGCGAGGCGCCCTTGGTGAACGATGCGCGGAAACGTCCAGACGCTCTGCCCGGAAAGGCCGACTTCGGCGAAGTCGGCCTACTGCGGCGTTCGTCTTTTTCTTTTGTGACTATATTTAGTTCTGAATGTGGATTGGGTTGGGTTGGCGGATGCATGATCGGGTGCCTCGCCGCTTTTCTACTCCTCGTGGCCGTAATAGTCGGATTCGGGTTGTGGGGGATAAGCATAATGGAATCAACAAAGGTGGAGGTGGCCGGACAACTCGAGCTGGATGTGACCGAAGCCCGCGACGAAGGGCGGATTTCACCGGAGGAAGCTTCGGCTTTCCTTGCGCTGGCGGTGACCCTGAAGGCGCCTGAAACTCAGCCGTTTGCGGCGTTTGCGGTGATCGGACTGTTTGAGAACCTGCTGGAATCCGACGGCGACGAACGCGCCCAACTGCTGGAAGCTGCGAATGACCTGAACAAGTTCCTGAGCCGGGAGGAAAGCCCCGGAATGGTGGAGTTGATAGAGTTCGTGCAAGAGCATCCGACCTTGAGCGAAATGGAAGACTTTGAGTATTCCGCAGACAAAAATGACGGCGAACACTCAGCGACAAAACGTGTTCACTTTCGCTGGGACGCCCAGCGGTAGCCGCAGAGCGCCCCAACGCACTTACTGTAGCTTTTCTCTCACATCCCCCGCAACCCGCGTCGGGATACCCAGATGCCGGCAAGTGGCGATAAGCTCTTCAAGAATGTCGCCGTAGCCGATGGTGATGTGGTTGGACATGTGCGACGCCATAAGCTGGTCGCGGCCGTAACCGGGGATGTACACGTTGGCGATGGGCCATTCGGGGTTGGTGTTGTCGAGCCGCTCTTTGAGTTCCTTTTCGGGCAGTTCGACGACTTCGCCCGTCCCGCAGTCCATGCCGATTTCGCCAAACCGCTCGTAGAACCGGGCCCACGTAATTGTCCCGGGTTTCGATACGCCGGAGCAGGTGGCGCCGCCAAGCGGGAAGTACATGGCCGACTGGCGGTAGCAGGTGGTCTTGTTCCACCCGCCGAAATGCGCGGGCGGGACGGCCCCGGAGATGAGCATCACCCAGATGAACCTGCCGTCGTAGTCGCGTCCCCACCGGACGTCGTGAAGGGTAGTCTCGGTGGGCATATTCTTCCGGCGGTAAATGTCGTGCATGATAACCTGCGGAATGCCGGAGCCCATGTCGCCCTCGTTGAAATGCGGGATGGCCCGGCCCTTGGCGATGACCTTTCCGGATTCGGGGTCGACGACTTTCGGCCGCTCCTGGTTGTTGAGCATGCCTTCGACAAGGTCCGACGCCGGGCACTGGCGAATCAGGCCGATCTGGTAGGGAATGCCGACCGCGCTCAGGCCGAACCGTTTCACCGTGCGGCACGCCGCCGAATACATTTTCATCTGGGTGAGCACCTGTTCGTGGACAAGGTCGGTGCGCATGTCCGAACCCCACATGAACGTCGTCCCTTTTTTGACAAGCCAGTTGAGATGCCCTTGGGCCTCCTCATCGCTGACAAGGTCCATCTCCGCAAGAAGATCGGACTGATTGAGGTACTCGACGGGCATGCCGATTGAGGCAAGTTTGGCGGGGTTGATTACGGCATTGAGCATGCCCATGCAGCCGGGATCGAACTGCCCCATGATGCGTTTCTCGCGCAGAATCTCCCCGGCAAGATCCTTGCCCAGCCTATTGGCGGCAGCCGAAACTTTGAACTTGCCGGCATCGGTCACGTGCGATTCGTCGTGCTCGACGCGGCCCCTCTGCACCCACGTCCGCAGCTTTTTCATGAACACGGGATCTTTGACAAAATTTTCGCTCCACAACCGGCTGTGTTCCACGCCAAGACGTTCCAGCGAGCCCGCGTGGTTCAGCAGGGCGACCAGGCCGGGCCACGTCCCGTCGAAATTGCCAAGGAGCAGGATCGGCCCCTTGTGCGTCTGAAGCGGGCCGCAAACGTGGTGCGAATAGGCCCAGCAACTGAGCACGATCACCACGGGCGCTTTCGGATCGAGCTTCGCAAAAACCGCCGCCCCTTCAGATTGGCGCGTGAGAAAACCGTGCTTGCGTTTCCGGTCGTACTTTGTGACTACCTCGGGGTCGGCGCCGGCCTTTTTAAAAGCGGCCTTAAGGGCCTTTAGTGTTTCTTCCTGTTTTGGCCAACATTCCACGCCCGCGCTGTCGCGGTAGTCGCCGTTGGATATAAGGTAAACTTTCTTGTTCTTCTGGCGTTTCATGGGACATCTCCTGGTGGAAATTTTCAAAGACTTCTCTAGGATAGCACATCTGGCTGTAAAAGCCACAAAAGCGTCAACACGAAGAGCGCGCAAAGCAAAACTGGGGTGGCATGGCGCTGTCAGGACTTTCAGGATGAACGGGACGCGGAGGATTGTTCCAGCTTTATGTGGCCCTTTTGCATTGGGCGCATTGCACTGTTTTGGTGAAAGGATATGCGATGGCGAAGAGCGTTGCGGTAATCGGCGCTTCGAGATCACGGGCGAAATTTGGCAACAAAGCGGTCCGGGCGTACTGGGCGGCCGGATGGATCGTGTATCCGGTAAACCCGCACGCGGCTGAAATCGAGGGTCTTCCCGTTTACGCCCGGCTCGAGGAGATACCGGACCGGATCGACCGGGTGTCCGTGTATCTGCCGCCGGAGTTGTCCGAGCAGATTCTGGACGAAATCGAGGCAGTTGAACCTGAGGATGTCTATTTCAACCCCGGCGCCGCAGCGCCCGCACTGGTCCGGAAAGCCCGCGCCCGTGGGATTCGCGCGCATCTGGCGTGCAGCATAGTCGCGGTCGGCCAGCGGCCCGACGCCTTTCCGGAAGACTAAGCCAAATCACTGAACGGTGGGCACCTGAAAATCGTTAACCAATCCGGCTTCGCCTGACACGCCGCCCGACGAAAACGCCGAAAGCCAGCACGGCTGAAGCGAGCGCCATATAAGCCCAGCGGGACAACGGAAGTTCCCCGTAGCTTGCCGGGTCAATGGGGTTATAACCCCACTGCAGCTCGGTTTCATTGCTCATCCCGTCGCCGTCCCAGTCATTCTGTCCGTCGGGGATGCCGTCGGGGACCGCCACACCGTCATCGCCCGTGGCATCGGCCACGTCGGGATTGAACGGGTTCTGAACGCCTTCCTGGGCCGGATCAAGGTCCCGCAGCTCATCTTCATCGGGTAAACCGTCGCCGTCCGTGTCCAGCCAACGGTCGAATTCTGTACGAACGAATGCTACCGACAAAGCCGGGCATGTAACCTCCAGGTTCTGCGCCAGGTCTTCGACCCCCCGGCTCAGCGCAACGGGAAATCCGCTGTCATCCGCTGCCGCGGAACTCTCGCTGTACAGAAACCGTTCGGCATACACGCGCCTGTTGCTCTGCGGGTTGAAAACGACGGTCGCGGGCGTTTCGCCTCGATTCACGACGCAAAAAGCCCAGTCCCCTTTTGGAGTTAGCGCGGCCAATACGCGCACGTCGGGGCCCGAAGTCGTGTTCAGAATCTGGGAACCAGCCGGGATGTATCGGGAAAGCAGCGACCATGGATAGAACCAGGGGCGCAGGGCGTATCCGGCGGCTGCGTTGTCCCACATTCCCCAGGAAAAACCTTCGATCGATTGATCGTCGAGCCACCACGCCATTACGGAATCCGAACCCGCATTGGCTGCCTGGACAGCGTAGTCCGTAACATGCAAGCCGTAAAAGTACTCGTCAATGGAATCGTTGCCTTCCGCGGTAAACCCGCCGTAATAGAGCCCGGCCTCGCCCACAACAAACGGTTTGCCGGCCGCTTGCGGGTCTTCGGCGGCCGCGTAATTCCACATCTGCGCGAAATAATTCGTTAACAAGCCTGCGCGCAACACGCTTTCCTCGGCGTAGCAGTGAACATCGTACGCACCGATACTCCCTTGAAGATCGTCCACCGAGTCATACAGCCATTGTTCGCCGCCATGGGAAGAATCCGGGGCTGCCAACTTCACTTTCTGGTCAAGCCCCCGCTGATTGAGCAGGGTCGCCAGTTGCTGGAAGCCGGTTTTCCACCGCGCGTAATCGCCGACTGTCCAGTTAGGCTCGTTCACCATAGTTAGATAGCGGATGCACGTGTACCCGCGATTGTTCACAAGATAATCGACGTAGGTCGCGATACCTTCTGCATACCTGGGATCTTCCGTCGTGTTAATCGGGGGCACAATGGGAACATCGTTCCAAACCGCTTCGCAGCCCCAGTCCGCCAGAAAAACCGTGGCTCCGACTTCCTGGCAAACGTCCAACAGTCTGTAAAGGGCGTTCATCTGCGAGTTGTCCCAGTCATACGTATCGGGCGCCTTTAAACACCAGCGCAGTAGCATCATCACCCGCACCGATGGCAACCGCATCCAGCGCACACGATCCGCGGGAGTCGAAAAACTAGCGTCGGAAACGGAGCCATAATTCAGAGGGCTCCAGTTTGCGCCAAAACCAAGGAACTCGTCGCAAGCCACGGACTCCGGGTCCAACGTCACCTCTACTTGAGCCGAAGCGCGAAAAATCGCAACGGTAAAAAAGGCAACAAACACCGTCAAAAACAAGCAAGACGTCTTCATTGAAAAGAGTTCTCCTTAAGAAAACAGGTTGAGGGACAACGAGAAACGCAAAAAAGAAAGGAACTACAGAACACTCTACTTCTACCTCAAAAACCCGACAGCCACTTCTGTTCCCCAAGTTTTTTGAGCAACTACATGCCCAATACTACCCCAGTCGTTTTTCAATGTCAACGCAAAAACCGGGTTCTGCGGCCCCGGCATGCCGCGGCCGAACTTCCCCGCTAACCATATCGTGCTTTCTTGGCGGCTTTTGCGAGCCATGCGCATTGTTGGGCGAGGCGGCGCATCCACTCCATGGCGTCGAGGCCCGCGAGGGTTGTGTTTTTGAACTGGGCAATCTGGTAGGAGACGGTCGTGACGTGTTTGACGCCGACGGCGTAGGGAAGCGCGGTTTGCTCATGGTGGCTCAGGGCGCGGAACGTCTGGTAATTGTCGAGGAGGATGTTTGTCCGCTTCTGGAGTCTCTCGGTTTTGTTTGTGGTTCTGATGCAGAGGTTCGAGATGGCATAGGACATGTCTTCGAGAAAACATCCGTCGCCGGCGAATTCCAAGTCAACGACCGCAATAAGATCCTGGCCCTTAAACAACAAATTTCCGCCGTGCCAATCGCCATGTATGAGTCCGGTTTCGAATTTGTTGCGTGCTTCCCAGTTCAGTTCGCTTGCGGCGGTGTGGAGGAACAGGGCGATTTCGTTGCAGCACTTTGTGGCTTCGGACTCCGAACCCTGTTCTTTTGCGGCTTCGTAGAGTTTTCCAAACGCGGCTCTTGGCACTTCGCTGAACCGCCACATCCGGGTGTCGCGCGGGGGACGGGGGAATTCGTGGCACACCTGGTGAAACCTTCCCAAGGCCGCGGCCGAGACGGCGAGCGTTTCCCCGGAGACTTCCATGGGTTCGGCATCGACAAACTCTTGCAGCTCCAAAGCCCAGGAATCGAGATCGACAATACTTTTTCCGTCCTTTCCCCGTTGAATTCGGGCGACGGGTATGCCGTTTTGGTCGAGGTGGTCGGACAGGCGGTGTTGAAAACGCAGGGCGTCGAGCACGACGGGGTCGCTTTTGTACGTTTTGACGAGAAACTTGCCGGCGGAGGTTTCGACCATGAGTTTGCGATGGCGGTGCTGGTGCGCTTTGGGGAAGTAATGCGGCACTTGCACCTCGCCCACGTCGTAGTACCGGCGGATCACCTCCGCTACGGTTTCCAGCCCTTTGGAGTTTTCGTTCACTGAATCGTCAGAACCTTCTCCGACTCGAGGTGTTCCATCAAGTCTTCTTTCTTGAACCAGGTAGGCTTAAGCTCCCTGCTGCCGTAGAGCTTTTCAGCCTGGTCGGTGTGGTGGGGCGATTGCGGATCGGCGCTTTGCCCCCACGAAACGAGCGTGTAAGATTCGACGCCGTCCGGATGCAGAAACGCAATAAGCATCGTGCCCGACCCGTTGTTGGCGATGAATTTGCCGGGCTGGTCTTTGGACTCGCGGACCCCCACGTCGCGGACCGTTTCCGTCTCATTGTCACCCCTGCCGAACGCGGCGCCGTCGCAGGGGAAGTAGCGCCCGCTGCGTCCAATGAGGTTAATCTCGCCCCACGCAATATCCCACTTGCCGTATTTTTCCTTCAACTCGGCCACCGTCTCGCTGAACAGGTTCAAAAGCTTTGCTCTGTCCTCGTCGGACAACGCCTTCATTTCAGCTATGGCGCCGACGTCGATCTGCTTCTGGCACTTCAGGCGCCAGAACTTCACCAACGGGCACGCGGTGCGGTCAGCAATGAACTGTCCGTCCCAGTTGAGAACGGCGTTGACCGCGCGGGCGAACTCCTGGTCGGCCATGCGGTCGCGGCCGACTGTCGACACAGCGTTCTGCAGGGCCGTCTGCCAGGGTTGCGCCATCAGGTCGTAGACGTTCGTCATGTAGTCGATGGCTTCTTCTTTGGTGATGCTCTCGTCGGCGCTCAAGAGTTGGAGGAGCCTGTCGCCTCGGGGCGAGGTGTCGTCCCAGGAGACGTTGTAAATGTAAGAAGGATACTTGCCGGGCGTCATGGGCGAGTTTTTCATCATGACGGCGGGGCTTACGTTGCAGTTCTGGAAATACCCCTGCGGGGGGTTTTTCACCTGGACGAGGTCGGCGATGTCGTGAATGCCCTTCCACCGGGTTTCTTCGGTCCCGCCGGGCACGGGAGCGTTCCAGTTGTAGCCTTCGGGCCGGATAGGCGTCCGGCCGGTGCGGACATACTGGATGTTCCCCTGCCTGTCGGCGAAGCTAAGGTTCTGTTCCATCATCTGGTTCATTGCGAGGGCCTGGTAAAACTGCTCGCAGTTGTCGGCGGTCGCCATGCGGTACATTTGTTCGAACAGATCGACTTCATCGAAGTAGGCTGTCGCGCCGCAATAGGCGATGCCCTTTTCGAAGTCGGGCTCTTCGACGACCGGCCCGTAGAGCGAGTACAGCGCCGGTTTTTCCTGGGCTTCTTCTCCCTTGACCTTGATGGTAAACATCGTTAATTCGAAATCGCGCCACTCGCCTTCGTACTCGTATTGCAGCTTGTTTTCGGGGTTCAGCTTGACCATGTATACGTCGGAAGTGTCGGGCCCGCCGGTTGTGCAGGCCCAGGCAACGTCCGCGTTGTGGCCGAGCGCCGGAATAGGCGAGCCCACAAGCCAATAGCCGCACATGTCTTCGCCGGCGGCGTGAACGCGCGCTTCATGAAACACGGCCATGCCTTCCCAGGTAAGATGGGGGTCGGTCATGAGGATGGAACAACCCTCGGCCGACCGCGAAGGGGAAACGGCAAACGCGTTGGAGCCGAATTCGGGCGCGTCTTTCTTGTTGTGCAGGTCGTCCATGATGGTTCCTATCGGCCATTTCATGATCATGGCGCGGCCGATAGCGGCGCACTGCCACCCGTAGAGGCGAATGGCAAACTCGGGTTTCTTCTCCGGGTGCTCGTTAACATACGCCTGCACGCCCTTCATGAAGTTATCGCCAAGCTCGCGGATGTGCGTGGGCGCCTTCTCCCAGTACGTGCGGCAAATCTCCGCGTTACGGAACACCTGCATGATGTAGTCCTGCTCGATGTATTCTGGCCCAAAGGCTTCCGCCATGGTACCCACGGCGGTCCGGACATTCTTATAGATGTCTTCCAGCCGGTCTTCGGCCTGCGCATAGCCAACTGCATAGGCTGCGGTTGCCATATCGTCGGCAAAGATATGGGGGACGCCCCAGGTATCGCGATAGATCACGGGCTGCTGTTTGGCGGATGCCGGCTGAACCGCAGGCGGCTGTTCCGGGACCGCGGATTCGGCGGGCTGCGCAACAGGGCGCGCTTTGGGCTGTGCAGGGGCTTCTATTTTGCCGCACCCGCAAAGGAACGCTACAAGTATGGTAAGAGACAAAAACGCGTGGACCTTCATGCTTTACCTCCAATCCTGTCAGGCATCTGGTAACGCCGGTGCTTGTTTGAATCATACAGGAGTCTGCAGGTTCAACAAAACTCGGAAAGTCAAAGAGACGTATACGAACGATAGTTTTTTTCTGCTTCTCCCTTCTCAGCTTTTACGATTCGTTTCGTCTCTTTGATGTTTGACTTTGGTTTGGGGTGTTTGGTCCAATACAAAAACTGGCCGGGAGGTAGTTGTGAGCGAGACAGCCGAAAGACGAGATTTGTGGCGTGCGGCAGCTTTTGGTTTGTGGGAGGTGTTTTTTTTCGCGGGAATGTTTCCGGAGGCGGCCTTCCGGCTTCTTCGTGCGGCGGGGGCCGTGTTGCCGCAACGGGCTTTGATCAATTCGCCCTACATGCTCACTATCGGGCTCGCCGGCTATTTCGCGGCTTTCGCTTACCACCAATGCCGGCGCCAAGGCCTGACTCCGGGAAAAAGCGCCGATATGACCCTCCAGTATGCGGTGGTGGCGGTGGTGGCTTTCCTGCCCGTGGATTTCTGGGGCGTGCTGCATGTGGCGGGAAACGCACTGATCCAAAACAAGGCTACAATTTACATTTCCACGGCGGCCAAGCTTGTGGGGTGGGTGTATCTTTCCGTGCTGGTTTGCAGGTATTACCTGGGCAACGAAAATGTTTTTGTGACCATGCCGTCCCTGTTTCCGAGCACACGCCGTTACCATGGCTGATACAACCGATACGGCGGCTGATAAAGCCGGAATGCCCACCTGTTAGCCGTTGAAACGGTCATTTTTATTTGTAATCCAGCTTACATATTTTTTGGGCAAACCATGGGCGTGATGCATCTTTAGACTAAAAAAACCGCGGTTGACCTTGGGGGCATTATCCTCTAAGATATTGTGGCGTAGTCGGTTATGCGTTTATTTTTGCATGTCGTCATTGGCTACGGGTCCTATTGCGTTAGAGTTGCAGATAGCGTTACACTAAAGCCGAAGTTCCTGAAAGGGGGCTTCAGGCGGAAAATGCATAATGAACCGCTTGATGTTATTAGGCTTCCTGCTTGCCACAGCGACGGCTTCCGGTGGAACGTTGCAGCTTGGCGAGCCTACAGTTGAAAACGATAGTATAATAGTGCCCGTGTTGCTTGGCGGCGAGTTGAGCGGCGGAGTTGGGGCAATGGATTTTCGGTTCCGGTACAATGCGGAAGCATTGCAGCCGGTGTCCGTAGCCCCCGGGAACGCTGCGTTGAGTGCCGATAAGCGCGTGATGAGCAACATGCAATCCCCGGGCGAGTATTCGGTCGTTATGATGGGTTTTAACCAGACGGCTTGCGGTCCGGGCGAGGCAGTGCGCATCGTCTTGCAGCGATTACAGAGTTCCGACAAGAACTGGGGCCTCGAGCTGGTCGAACCGACCATGTCAAGCATCGACGGCTACGCCATCGAGACCCGGGTCTTGCCTGCGGCCATTGAACCGGGCGGTTCGGAACAGCCGGAAAGCGAAGAAAACGAGCGCAATATTGCGCCGGCTGTACAGCCTTCCACCGAAGAGGCAAGTACAGCGGTTTCGGCAGGGGCGCCGGTTTCCGGCAGCGTGTCGTATGGGGCCGTGGGCGGCAGTTCGGCGGCGGAAGATGCGCCAAGTTCCGCTGCGGCCGAAAGATTGAACGTGGCACTGAATTCCGTTCGTAACGTTCGCCGGGAAATCGCCACCCCACCCGATGCGCCTGGGATGCCGGCGGAAGGCGCGGCTGAGTCCAAGGCGTCGAACGAAACCGAGGGCGAAACAACGGGCAGCAAGGCGGCAGCAAAAGGCGGCCGTTCCGAAACAGCGAGTACAATCAGGCCTCAGTTGCCGGCGGGCAATGAAGGCTTGCAAAAAAATACAGTTGAACCTCAGTCGACAGCAAACGTTGCGGTAACACCGCCGGCCACGGCCGGGGAAAGCGGGAAACTGCTTTTTTACGCCGTGGTAGGGATAGTGGCGTTTGCGTTGGCCGGCGCGGTTTATTTGCGGCGGTCGCGGCTGGTTGGCTAAGAGCTTCCCCCGAAGAGAGGATGCCTAATCCTCTGCGGATCTCTAACGCACGTTAGAGTGACGCACCTCACCGGAGATGCCGGGCGCCCCCTCCCGGCATCTCCACCCCCATTTTTCCGGCGCCCTTTTCAGATGCTTCGGCTTTCAACTGCTAAACCCCGAACTAAAACTCCAAGCCTCCCGCCGCACAACCTACGCTACTTCATTGCGGTCTTTGGAGCCCCATCCTCCCGCAGCCAGTACTCCAGCATCAAAATCGCCCAAAGGTGGTGTCCATAGTCTTCACGGCGCGCAACGTGGTGGTCGAGCAGCATCCTCGCCGCACCGGGTTCGATGAATCGGGCGCTCCGGCTGTCTGTCCCCAGCACGGCCTCTTCGAACGGCGCCCGCAGGTCTTCGCGGAACCACCGCTGAATCGGCACGGCAAACCCCCGCTTCCTCTGCCTCAGCAGTTCGATTGGCAGGATGCCCGTCATTGCCCGCTTCGCCACGCGCTTCGACACCCCGCGGTCCAACTTGAGCGAGAACGGCAGCGTCGCTGCGAACTCGACAAGCCGGTAGTCCAGCAACGGCACGCGCGCCTCGAGCGAGTTCGCCATGCTCATCCGGTCGACCTTCGTGAGGATGTCGTCGGGCAGGTACATGGTTGTATCCTGGTGAAGCATCCAGTTGTCCGGATCGTCCGGCCCGGCCTCGGCGTGCTCGGCAAACCGGTCGATGAAGGGCGCGCGCAGGCTCTGCGCAAACTCCGGCTGGTACAGGCGCATTTTCAGGCCGGGCGAAAAGCACGTCTGGCGCCGCCGGAACGATTCGCGGTGGTTCAAGCCGGCGTCGCTGACGAACCGCGCCAGCTTCCGCACGCGCGGGTTCACCGGCGCCGCCGCGAGCACCGTCCCCGCCAGGCTGCGTAACGGCGCCGGCACCGCCCGAAGCACCGCTACGTGACGGTTCATGCGCACCCACGTGTACCCGGCGAACGATTCGTCGCCGCCGTCGCCTGATAAGGCCACCGTCACTTCCTGCCGCGCCACCGACGACACCAGCCACGTCGGGACGGCCGACGAGTCGGCAAACGGCTCGCCAAAATAAGGGCCCAGTTGTTGAGCCAGGCCGGATATGCCCGGGTTCAGGATCTCTTCGGTGTGGTCGGTCTCGAAGCGTTCGGCCGCAATTCTGGCCCACCGCAGTTCGTCGGCATCGGCGTCATTGAACCCGATTGAAAAAGTCTTGACCGGCGCGCCGCTGCACTCGCCCAGCAGGGCCACCACCGAGCTCGAGTCAAGCCCGCCGCTCAAAAAGGCCCCCAGCGGCACGTCGCTCACCCGGCGCAGCCGCACGCTGTCTCGGGCAAGTTCAAGATAGCGTTCGGCGGCCGAATCCAGCGTCCAGGCGCTGTCCGGCTCGAACCGAAGCCGCCAGTAGCGTTCGGTGCGCACGGCGCCCCGCTCGAACACCAGCTTGTGCGCGGGCGGCAGCTTCCGCACGTTTTCGTATATCGTGTCGGGCGCGGGGATGTATAAAAACGAGAAGTACGCATCCAGCGCCGCCGGATTGACCGCATCACGCGCCATGCCCGACCGCATCAGCGCCCCGAGTTCCGACGCAAACACCAGCGCCCCGTCCGCAACCGCATAGAACAGCGGCTTGATGCCCAACCGGTCGCGCGCGATCAGCAGGCGGTCCCGGGTAGCGTCGTAAAGGGCAAACGCGAACATCCCGTTGAAGAGGCCGAGCGCGTCGTCGCCGTGCTGTTCGTACGCGTGCACGATGACTTCGGTGTCGGAATTCGTTTTGAACACGTGGCCATGTTTCTGCAACTCGGCCCGCAACTCCCGGTGATTGTAAATTTCCCCGTTGAAAATCACGCGGACCGAGCCGTCTTCGTTGGCCATCGGCTGACGGCCGCCGGCAATATCGATGATGCTCAGCCGCCGCATCGCCAACGCCACATGTCCGCCATCCCACAGCCCGGCGTCGTCGGGCCCGCGGTGGGCCATCGCATCGTTCATGCGCTTTACGGCTTCCAGATCCGCCCGTTCCCCGCGCCCGGTGCAACAGATGCCGCAGATGCCGCACATGACGCTACGCCCCCTTCCCGCGCGCCAGAAGCTCGCCGTACAGGCGCCGGTACGCGTCCACCATGGCCTCGACGCTGTATCGCTGCGCGACTTCCGCGGCGGCCCGCCGCCCGGTCGCCCGCCCGCCCTCGGGATCGTCGAGCACGGAGGCAACAGCCTCGGCAAAATCCGCGGCGTTGCGCGTGGCAACGAGCCGGCCAGTCTCGCCGTCACGGATCAACTCGCAGATGCCGCCTACCGACGTTGCCACTACCGGCTTGCCCGCGGCCATGGATTCGAGCACCGCGTTGGGGAAACCCTCGACGCGCGAACAAAGCACCGAGACGTCCATCAGGGCGTAGAGGTCGGGCAGCTCGCTTGTGGTGCTGACGCGCGTGAAGCATTCTCGGGCACCGCCCTTGTCAATCAGTTTCTCGATGGCGCCCGCCCGCGGCCCGTCGCCCACCATCAGGAAATGCACGTCCGCCCGGCGCCGGAGCAGTTCGTAGGCCGCCGCCACAAAAAGCTCGTGGTCTTTAACCGGGCTGAAGTTGGCCACCATACCCACGACGTGCCGGTGAAACGGAATCTTGTACCGCAACCGCAGCACGCGCTCGTTTGGCGATGCGGCAAACTCGTCAGGGCAGATGCCGTTGGGTATGACGCGAAACAGGCCGGGATCGGCCGACTCCTGTTTCGCGGCGAAATCGGCCACGGCGGCGGAATTGGCTACAACCGCATCCACCAGTCTGTTTGCCCGCTGTTGCATCCAAACGTGGCGGCGTTTCTTCCAGGTCGCCAACTGGCGGCGGCTCGACACCACCACCGGCGCCCCGGCGTCCCGCGCCGCCCGGTTGGCGAAGTAGTCGAAACCGAACAGGAACGTGTGCAGGATGTCCGGTTTGTGCATCCGTAGATACTGCCGCAGCCGCCCGCGGAACCGGAAGTCCCACCCGCTGCTTGCCGGAATCACGCGCAGTTTTGCCCCGGCGCGCCGGACGTCCCCGGCCAGGGCCCCTTCGAGCCGTGTGCAGACCACGCTCACATCAAATTCGCTCACCAGTTCGCGGACAAGCAGGCAAAGCTGCCGTTCCGTGCCGCCCACGCCGAGCGAAGGGATGACGTAACAAATCCGCGTCATGCCGCCTCCCGCAGGAGTTCAAGCAGCCGCGGAGCGGCGCGGTTTAAAGAATACTCCGCGACAACCGTCTCGCGCCCCGCTTGCCCGAGCCGCGCCCGCAACTCCGGATCGCGCAGCCGCTCGATGGCATCGAGCCAGTCTTCCGTGGACTCGGCGAGAAGGCCGTTCTCGCCGTCGCGGATGATGTCGAGCGCGGCCCCGAACGGCGAGGCAACGCACGGGATGCCGCACGACATGTACTGCAGCGCCTTCAACGCGCATTTGCCCCGCATCCACTCGACCGGCGGCTGCGGCATGATGCCCACGCTGAACCGCTGTAGTTCGCTCACTTCCCGGTGAAGCGCCCACGGCCGCGTCTCGTACGCCGGCACGCGGTGAAGCCACGGGACGCGGCTTTTGTCCGCGCCCACCAGGCACAGGTGAACGTCCTCGGGCAGCTTCACGAGCGCATGCGCCGCCGGCTGAAGACATACCGTCGTGCTCGGGTTGCCAACCCAGCCCACCCGGTAACAATCCGGCGCCGAAGCCGCGGGCACAAAACGGTCCGTGTCGACGACTGTCGGGAAAAGTTCAACGCGCGGGCACACCTCGCGCGCCGCATCCGCCAGCCAACGGTTGCCCGCCAGCACAAGATCCGCCGACTTCATCAGCCCCAGAACCTGCCCGCGGTCTTCGATTCTGCTCCAGATGCCGCCCAACGGGTGGGGCGGATTCAGGTGGACCGCGTCGTCAATGTCGTAAACCAGCCGCCGAGCTTTCCGCCGCAGTAGTTCGCCCAGCCCACGGACGTACGCCGTCATCACCGCTTTCTGCACGAAGACCACGTCGTACCGGCCCACGCCAAGGATTTGCGCTATCCGCCTCGGCGTCTCGCGCAAGTGGTACCACAGCGGCCGCCCCTCGCGCTCCGGGCCGGTGAACCGCGCGAACTCTTTCGCCCCCATCGGCGCCCGAACCGTGCAGTCGACCCCATTCTCGCTCAGATAAGGCAGAAACTGCGCCACCCGCAACCGCGGGCTCGCCGCAATATCCGGATAAAGTGTCAAAAACAGAACACGCAATGATCGTTTTACGTCCCTTTTTTGTCTTTTGGGTCCTTTTCGTCCTTTTGGGCACCGGCAAAAAAAGAAAACCTGTTAATTCACCAACTCCCCCATCCGCTCCACGACGCTCTCCGCCGCGATTGCCCGCATGCAAGCCGCCCCACCAGGCTCGACGGCGCCGCCGGCTTTCAGGCAAATTCCCGGCTCGAAAGATTTCCTGCTGCGGTTCCAACACCCGCGGCACTCGACCCCGCTCCGCACCACGTGAAACCGCGGCTCGTTCCGCACGAGTATCTCAGGATCCGTCGGGCCGAACAAGGCCAGCACCGGCGTGCCCGCCGCGAGCGCCAGGTGCATCAGTCCCGAATCCGCCGTCACCGCCAGCCGCGCCGCGTGCAGAATACACGCCGCCTCGCGCACCGTCGTCCGGCCCGCAAACGAAATCCCCACCCCCGTCTGTTCTCCCTCATGGCCAAGCTCGACCACCGCGTATCCCATATCCTGCGCCGCACGGCATACGGCCCGCCACCGCCCCGTATCCCACCGCTTGGTGGTCCACGACGCGCCCGGTGCGACCGCAATGAAAGACCCTTCGATCTCGTCGAGTTGCGGAGCGTGCCAATCCTGGTAGTAAAGGGCCGGGCGCAACCGCGGCAGCGGCACGCGCGCCAGCCGGGCGTAATGCGCCAACCGGTACACGTCCCGCGGCCCGCTCCGTAGGTCAATAAGCTTGTCCGGGATACCTGCCGCGGGATCGACCGGCTGCGCATACGGGTTATCCCGCAGCAGGTCGGGATAATTACAAAGCACCGTCACGCGGCACCGGGCATGCCGCGCGCAAATCGCCTGGTACACCGGCAGGGCCATGATTTCATCCCCCAGCCGCCACTGCAGCCGCACGCGGATCTCGCATTGCGCCCGCCGAACGGTCTTAAACCCCCAGCGAAAAGCGCAAAGCACCCGCCGGCCCCGTCCCCCCGCATCAGGCTCGATCTGCGCTCCCATGCCCCGCATTGTACCCCCCGCAACGCTCGAAAACCACGCCTTTCTCTCCGCACGCTTTTCCTCCGCACGCTTTTCCTCCGCACGCTTTTTCTTCGCACGCTTTTCCTTCGCACGCTTTTCCTCCGCACCCCTTTCTCTCCGCACGCTTTCTCTTCGCACGCTTTTCCTCCGCACGCCTTTCCTTCGCACGCAGTTCCTCCACACGCCTTTCTCTCCGCACGCTTTTCCTCCCCACGCCTTTCTCTCCGCACGCTTTTCCTCCGCACGCCTTTCCTCCGCACGCTTTTCCTTCGCACGCTTTTCCTTCGCACGCTTTTCCTTCGCACGCTTTTCCTTCGCACGCTTTTCCTTCGCACGCTTTTCCTCCACACGCATTTTCTCCTCCCCGTTTGCGGCGGTGCGCCGCCCGGTGGTATCATCCCCTAGTGCACGGTTCCCGCCTGGATTGGCGCGATTTTGCGCCGGTGTTACCCTGGATTTTGCGGTGGGCAACTACGTAAGGAGACCGAGGTGGCTCAGGAGCGGTCGGAGGCGGTGGTGTTGCGGGGGGTGGACTTCAGCGAGACCAGCCGGATTATGACGCTGCTGTTGCCGGTACGCGGCAGGACCGCCATGATGGCCAAGGGCGCGCGCAGAAAAAAAAGCGCGTTCGGCGGGGCGCTGGACACGTTCAACCGCATCGAAGCCGTTTACTACTGGAAGGACGGGCGGGACATCCAGCTCCTGGGCGAGGCAAGCGTGCTGGATTCGTACAGCCGCATTAAGCGCGACCTGGAAAAAGCAACGTACGGCACGTTCCCGCTCGAGCTGGCGTACCGCGTTGCCCACGAAAACGAGCCGTCGGAAGAACTGTTTGGCGCGCTCGTGCGCGGGCTCGAAAGCCTTGCCCGGTGGGAGGGCAGCGCCCGCGCGCACGCATGCTGGCAAGTGGTACAATTGCTGATAACCGCCGGGTTCGAACCCTCGCTGGACGTGTGCGCCGAATGCGGCCGGCCCGTCGGCGCGGCGCCAGGGTTCGCTTGGCACGGCGGCGTAACGTGCAGCCGGTGCCGTGCGGATCGGAGGCTGACGGCGCGGGAGGCGGAAGCGTTGCGGAAGATGGCGGCAAGCCGCGCGTCTTGCCCCGAGATTGCCGATTCGGGCAGCCTGTTCGGTTTGCTGCGGGCGTATGCCTCGCGGCAGTTAGAGACAGATTTCCGCAGCGCGCGCGTGATTGACGATATTTTCGGGCGATGACCCGGTTTTTCGCTAAAGAGTATGGCAACTCCTAAAGAACGCATAAGAAACTTCTGTATCGTGGCGCATATCGACCACGGCAAGTCGACGCTTGCCGATCGGTTGATCGAACTCACGGGCACCGTCACGCCGCGCCAGATGAAACAGCAGACGCTCGATACCATGGACATCGAGCGCGAGCGCGGCATTACGATTAAGGCCGTGGCGGTCCGCATGAAGTACAAGGCCGACGACGGCCACGAGTACGAGCTAAACCTGATCGATACGCCCGGACACGTCGATTTCTCTTACGAAGTCTCCCGAAGCCTCGCCGCGTGCGAAGGAGCCCTGCTGCTGATCGATGCCGCGCAGGGCGTCGAGGCCCAAACGCTCGCCAACGCCTACAAGGCCATCGAGGCCGATCTCGAAATTATCCCCGTTATCAACAAAATCGACCTCCCCAGCGCCGACATCGAATCCGCCAAGAGGCAAATCGAAGACATCGTCGGGCTGGACGCGTCCGACGCCATTCTCACCAGCGCTAAAGAGGGCCGCGGAGCCAAAGAAGTGCTCGAAGCCATCGTAAAGCGCGTGCCCCCGCCAAAGGGTGACCGCCGCGCGCCGCCGCGCGCCCTGATTTTCGACGCCATTTACAATTCTTACCGCGGCGTGATCGTGTTTGTGCGCGTCGTGGACGGCACCCTCCGCACGGGCGCCAAAGTCCTGATGATGTCGACCAACCAGAAGTACGAGATTGCCGAACTGGGCGTGCTGACGCCCGGAATGATGCCCACCGCCAAGCTCGAGTCGGGCGAAGTCGGCTATGTCGTATGCAATATCAAGACACTCCAGAACACCAAGATCGGCGACACCATCACCGACGTCCAGAGTCCTGCCAAAAACCCCCTGCCCGGTTACAAAAACATACAGCCGGTGGTTTTCTGCGGCATGTACCCCGCCGTGGCCACGGATTTCGAAGAACTGCGAGACGCCCTCGAGCGCCTCCAACTCAACGATTCGTCGTTTGTGTTCCAACCGGACAGCTCCGACGCGCTCGGGCTGGGTTTCCGGCTGGGTTTCCTCGGGTTGCTCCACATGGAGATCATCCAGGAACGGCTCGAACGCGAGTTCAACCTCACGCTGGTTTCGACCGTCCCGAACGTCGCCTACCACGTCATCAAAACCAACGGCGAACAGCTATCCATCGAAAAAGCCTCGGAAGTGCCCCCGCCCGGCGAGATCGATGTGATCGAAGAACCCTACATCGAGGCCGACATTCTCTGCCCCACCGAATACCTCAGCGCCGTCATCGACCTGTGCAAGAAAAAGCGCGGCCTCCACGTCCGCGTCGATTATGTCGACGCCAACCGGTGCATGGCCGTCTACCAGATGCCGCTCGCCGAGGTGGTGCTCGATTTCTATGACCGCCTGAAAACCCTGACGCGCGGCTACGGCTCGCTCGAATACCGGCTTGTCGGATACCGCCCCGGCAACCTCGTCAAGCTTGATCTGCTCCTCAACGGCGACCCCGTCGACGCCCTGTCCAGCATCGTGCACCGCGACCGGGCCGTCGTGCTCGGACGAAAGCTCGCTTCGCGCCTGCGAAAGGCCATCCCGCGCCAGCAGTTCGAGGTGGCCATTCAGGCCGCCATCGGCAGCCGCATTATCGTGCGCGAAACCGTAAAGCCCATGCGGAAAAACGTCACCGCAAAGTGCTATGGCGGCGATATCACCCGAAAACGTAAGTTGCTTGAAAGACAAAAAGAAGGCAAGCGCCGGATGAAACAGATCGGGCTTGTCGAAGTCCCGCAGGAGGCGTTTATGGCGTTGCTCCGCGTGGATGAGGACGATTAACTGAGCGCACCGGAACAAAATACGGAACAAGCCCGCGAGCAACAACCGCAACCTGCGCCGCCGCTTTGGAGGCGCCTGGTCGAGGGCGTTGTCGGCCCGCTTACCCTCCGGAACGGGTTGAGCTGGCTCGGCTTGACATTGCTCGTGTTCATCATATGGTGGCTGCTGTTCCAGCCCTTCGTCATCCCAACCGACTCGATGTATCCCACCTTGAACGGCGACGAACGAATCCTGCGCGGCGACCGCATCTTCGTAAATAAGCTCATCTACGGCCCGCGGATACCGTTCACGAACATTCGGCTCTGGCGGTTCAAAGAACCGCAGCGATGGGACATCGTAGTGTTCAGACCCGTAGGAAAAGATGCTGACCACCCCGTCCTGATCAAGCGCGTGGTGGGCCTGCCCGGCGAACGCATCCAGATTAAAGACGGCGAGGTGTGGGTGAACGGCGAGCCCATCGAACCGCCGGGACACCTGCGCGATGTGTTGCACTATACACGTTATCTCGGCGACGTTGAGGACGACCTCATGCGCCTCGCCATCGCCCTGACCGCCAATTCAGAACCGCCAGACGAGGATTTCAAAAATTTGTCCCGGTCGAGCTTGATAAAGATGGACAAAAAACAGCTTAGCAGCATGTACAAGCGCGTACCGGATTGGATAAAAGACGCTGCCAGGGCGCAGGTCGACCAGCAGGTGCCCAATCCGCTGATATACGGCGTCCGCCCAGAAGACGAGTACTCCGTCGTGCCGGAAGATTCCTACCTGGTGTTGGGCGACAACAGCCCCCACAGCGCCGACGGACGCGTGTTCGGATGGGTTCCAAACGGCAACATCCTCGGCCGGGCAACCTGCGCGTTCTGGCCCATCGGCCGCGCCCAGGATTTCACCGGTTTCTGGCACGCATGGCCGGGAAAAACCATCCTCTACGGAACCCCCGTCCTGATCGTCCTGATCGAGGTTTTCGCCCACGTCCGCCGCAAACGCAAGCAACGCCGCCAAGCTTAATTGGCCGTTCCATTCGCGGATATTTTTTCCGATGGCGGTAGCGAGTCTTTAACCTGAGGAGTTGGCAATGATCAAACAATTGGCGCATGTCTGTCTGACCGCAAAAGATCTCGCGGCTACGGAAGACTTCTATTGCGGGGCCTTGGGCCTCGAGAAGCTTTTCAACTTCTGCCGCGACGGAAAAACCATCGGGTTCTACTTGAAAGTGACGAAAGACACTTTTATAGAAGTCTTTGCGCTCGACGCCTCGGGCTCAGCTTCCGCCGTCGCTCCGGAAGGCCCTATCGGCCACCTCTGTTTCGAGGTCGATGATATTGACGAAGTAGTGGCGCGCCTGAAGGCGCTCGGATACGAAGCCGGACAAAAGTCGTTTGGGCCCGATAACAGTTGGCAAGCCTGGACGGCCGACCCCTCAGGCGTCAGAATCGAGTTTCACCAGTACACGCCGGAAAGCACCCAGTTGACCGGAAACGACTGCATTCTGGAATGACTGACACCCCGAATCAAACCGGCACAAAGCTTAATCCTCCTTAAGCTTAATCTCCCAGATCGTCGGGCCGTCGAAAGCTTCAAGGATGTTGAGCCGGAGGTTCTTGACCGTCAGGGGCTTGAACCTCGCGCGGCCGTTGTGACCGACCGTTTTGCCTTCGTAGAAGGTTTCCCATTTCTGGCCGTCGTCGCTTTTCTGTAGCTCGAACTTCTGGATGCGTTCCGGGAAGGCCTCGCTGATCAGCACTTCGCTTATGCGTTTCGGCTTGCTCAGGTTGACCTGGATCCAAGCCTGGCTCGTGCCGGGGTCGGTGGCCCACCGGGTTTCCGGGTCGTCGTCGAACGCGTGCGCAGGCACGAACATCTTGTTGTCCATGTAAACGTTCGACGCCGCGTACTCCCCTTCCACGACTTGCGATGGAAACGAGAGCGGATCAATGTCTTCTGCCGCGCCCTCGATTTGCAGCGCCACGATCGTGTCGGGCTCTTTGCGCGCCTCGGGCTCGACTTGGATGTACACGCCGTTGTCGTCCTGCCTTACGGCCGCCTGGCCCCCCGTCATGACGGCCTGCCCGATAATTTTCCGGCCCAACGGCGGCAGGACAATTTGGCCATCCTTGGCCTTTTCCCAGTCGAGCACGTGAACATAAACGCGGTCGAGCTTGCACGTGGTCGCGCCCCAGGCACACGGCACGTAAGGCCCGCCCCGCGAACCGTAAATCGTAATGCCGTACTCATCGAGCCAGTCGCCGATCTCGGCCAGCCGTTCCGCCTGCCGGGGCTCGATCCGCCCGTCGGGCATCGGGCCGACGTTCAGCAGCAGGTTGCCGTCGCCGCCCACGGTCCTTACGAGCACGTCGATACATTCGTCGAGCGACTTCAGCTTGTCGTTCGGCTTCCAGGCCCACTGCCTGCAGATGGTCATGCACGTTTCCCAGGGCCGCTTGCGGTTAAACGCCCCCACGCGCTGCTCGGGCGTGTCGTGGTCCGCGGGCAGGCCGGCGCGGTTGTTGATGATGATGCCGGGCTGCAACTGGCGGATCATAAGCAGCAGCCGCTCCGAATCCCAGTCCTGCGCCGTCCCGCCAAGGCCATCGAACCAGATGATGTCGATCTTGCCGTAGTTTGTGCACAGCTCCCGCAACTGGCCATGCAGATACTGGATGTAACGCCCGTGGAACTCGGTTCGGTAGTCCGGGTGGTGCCAGTCCACCGGCGAATAGTAGTAGCCTACCTTGAGTCCGGCGTCACGGAATGCGTCCGCCAACTCGCCCACCACGTCCCGTTTGAACGGGCTGTTGGCGATTTTGTATTCGGTAAGCGCCGAGTCGAACATGCAGAACCCGTCGTGATGTTTCGAGGTAAACACGAGATACTTCATCCCCGCGTCCTTCGCGATCTGCGCCCACTCCGCCGCGTCGAACTTTACCGGGTTGAACTCCTTGTACAGGTTGTCGTACACGTCCACGGGGATCTCGCCCGTACCCTCTCTGCCGCGCCGCTCGCCGCCCCGGGACCAGCCGATCTCCGTCCCTTTCAGGCTGACCGGCCCCCAATGCACGAACATCCCGAACCGCGCCGCCCGCCACCAGTCCATGTGTTCGTAAGGCAGCGCAGAATGTGCCGGGAACACCGCGAGAAAAAGAACCACTGCAAGACTACAGAGCATACCAGTTTTCATGACACCTCTCCGTATTTGCGCCTATGCCGCGTCTACTTTAGCGGCCGGCAGACAAGAGTTCAATAGGAACCTGTGTGCGATAAAAGCCAGTCCAACCGGAACAGGGCCAGCGTGACCGTTTCGTAAGGGCTTTTTTTGCCGCACTCGTACAGGCACGCGACCGTCTTGTCGGGCAAGACGGCGAGATCCGAATATGCGGCCGGGCCCGCGTGAAGCGATTTCGCCACGGGCCACGTCTTGCACTCGTCGGAACTCAGCCTGATCGTCATGTTTTCGCGCCTTTTGCTCGCGGGATTCGAGAACAGCACGCGCGACTCGTCGTAACGCACCGCACTCGCCTGACAAACCGGCTCGATCAGCGCGGGCTCGTCCCTGACAGCCGACCACGTCACCCCGCCGTCGCTGCTGGTGGCCACCGCACGGCGGTTCGTCCGCCGGTAGTTGCGCATGTTGAGGTAAATTTCGCCGTTATTAAGCTCGACGGCGATGCACTCGTTCGTGCGCCCGTCCAGCACCCCGCCGATATGCCACGTCGCCCCCGCATCGTCCGAATAGATCACGTGCGAGTGCCAATCCTCAAAATCCGGCCCCGTCGAGTGGTCGCACGGAATCACGATCCGCCCCGAATCGAGCTGAATCCCGTGCCCCGGCCCCGTGGCGTACCACCGCCAATCCGGCCGCCGCGTGCTCGCCGAAATCTCCGTGAGCGCCGCCCACGTCACCCCGTCGTCCGTGCTCCGCGTCAGCCACACCGTCCGCGGCGGCGCGTTCCCCTGCACGATATCCCGTTCCGGCCCGTCCCCCTTGTTTTGCGTAAGCGGCAGCAGAATCGTCCCCGACGCCCTATCCACCACCGGGCACGGGTTCCCGCACACGTCCGGCCCGGCGTCGGCCACCACCTCCATCGCCGACCACGTCCGGCCCCCGTCCGTGCTTCGCCGCACCACCGTGTCGATATCGCCCGTATCGCTGAGGCTGTTCTTCCTCGCCTCGCAGAACGCCAGCAACGTCCCCTCGTTCGTGACAATCAGCGCCGGGATCCGGTACCCATGATATCCGCCTTCCCCCGCCCGAAACAGCACCTGCTTGCTCAACTCCTCACCACCAGTTGCCGTACAAACAAAAAACAGCGCCCCTGAAAAAATCACGCAAGCCCGTCTTCCCATAAGTCCTATTCGTCCTGTTTGTCTTATTCGGCCCATCGCCGATCTCCGTCAGAACCGCTCTTCAACCGCCCCATCTTCGCACACCACCCCCAAAAATACCATTCCGCCTGCCCCAACTCGCGCCCACCCGGCGACGAGCCCTCTCTTTGCGGTATGATAGGCGTATGCAGAACGGCCAACAGGTGAACGCGCTTGTGGTGCTCGGGCCGACGGCCTCGGGCAAGACGCGGCTCGGCGTCCGGCTGGCGCGCGAGTGGCGCGGCGAGGTGGTTTCGGCGGATTCGCGGCAGGTGTACCGCGGGCTGGACATCGGTTCGGGGAAAGACCTCGCCGAGTACACCGTCGGCGGCGAAACCGTGCCGTACCACCTCATCGACGTCGTCGGCCTCGACCATGAGTTCAGCGTGTTCGACTACCAGAAACAGTTCTATGGGACGTTCGACTCGCTCCAGGCGCGCGGGGTGTTGCCCGTAGTGGTCGGCGGCACAGCCTTATACCTCGAGGCCGTGTTGCGACGCTACCGGATGGTCGAGACGCCCGAGAACCCGCAACTGCGCGCCGAGCTGGCCGAAGAAACCGACGAGGCCCTCGCCGAGCGCCTCCTCCGCCTCAAAGGCCGCCTCCACAACGTCACCGATCTTGAAACGCGCGAGCGCACGGTCCGCGCCATCGAGATCGCCGAATATTCGGCCACGCATGAGCCCGAACCCGCGCCCGATATCCGCCCCCTCATCCTCGGCACGTTGTGGGACCGGGCCGTCCTCCGCCAGCGCATCCGCGTCCGCCTCGTCGACCGCCTCGACCACGGGCTGATTGAAGAGGTCGAAAATCTTCACGCCGGCGGCGTGTCCTGGGAACGGCTCGAACAACTCGGCCTCGAGTACCGCTATGTCGCCGAGTACCTCCAGCGGAAAATCCGCAACCGGAACGACCTCGTTCAGAAACTTTCCTCGGCCATAGTTCAGTTCGCCAGAAGCCAGGACAAATGGTTCCGCCGGATGCAACGCCAGGGCGCCGAGATCCACTGGATTCCGCAGGCCGATTTCGACGCCGCCACCGCCGTCGCCGAACCAATCCTCTCCCGTTCCGGCTACAAACGCATCGAGGCCCGCGATGGCCGTTGACGCCCGCCGCTACCTCGACAAACGCGCCGACCTCGACGCGCGCCCCCTCCGCTACAATAAAACCGTCGGCCTCGACGGCCTCGACACCGTTGTTGCAATCCCCGCGATCGAGGAACAGGCGCATTTGTTCAAAACGCTCGACTTCCTCGCCCAGAACCCGCCCGATCAATTCGCCCGCACCCTCGTCATCTGCGTCGTCAATAACCGCCGCCCCGCGCTCGCCGCCCCCGATTCGGTGCGCGACAATCAGGAAACCCTCGCCCAGTTGCGCAAGGCTACGGACGCCGGCCCCCTGCGCCTTGCATACATCGATGCCTCCTCGCCCGGGTTCGAGCTACCCGACAAGGCCGGCGTCGGCCTCGCCCGCAAGATCGGCCTCGATTGGGGTTTAGCCGTCCTCTCGGAGAGTAGCGGCGGTGCCCTCGTCTGCCTGGACGCCGACACCCGCGTCGAGCCCGACTACCTTGGGGTGGTCCGCGCCGCCTTTGCCCGGCCCGGCGCCTGGGCCGCCGTTATCGATTACGCCCACGACGAACCCGAAACACACGCCGAGGCCGCGGCCGTCCTCTGTTACGAGCTTTTTCTCCGCTACCACGTGCTGGGCCTCGAATACGCCGGCTCGCCCTACGCGTTCCCGACCATCGGCTCGACGATGGCCTGCACCACCGCCGCCTACGTGGCCGTCGCCGGCATGAACCAGCGCCAGGCCGGCGAGGATTTCTACTTCTTGCAGCAACTGGCGAAAACCGGCCCCGTCCGGCGCATCGACGAAACGACCGTGCACCCCTCCCCGCGGCCGTCCTGGCGCGTCCCGTTCGGCACCGGCCAGCGCGTCCGCAGGTTTATCGCAAACAGCCGCGACGAATACCGCCTCTACGACCCACGCTGCTAACGCATCCTGAAACAATGGCTGCAATCCGTCGCGGACGGCTTGGATCAGACCCCCGGCAACCTGCTCGAGCGAGCACAAGGCATCAGCCCCGCCCTCAGCGATTTCCTCGATCAAGCCGGGTTCCCCCGCGTGTGGCCCGGCATCAAAAACACGGCGCCCGACGCTGCCCGGAGCCTCGCACAATTCCACAGGTGGTTCGACGGATTTAAAACCATAAAACTGTTGCACTACCTGCGCGATAACGGTTATCCTGAAGTTGAAATGTTCGAGGCAATCCGGCGGATGCTGGAATGGAACGGCCGGACCCTGTTAGATATCGAATGGGAGGACGCCCGGGATGACATGCAGGCGCAAAAGACGTTGCTTGCGTTCCTGCGGCAGACTGAGGCCGGGGTGGAGGAAATAACCGAATAGGGTATCCTGTTTGCGACACCAGCGGCCTTTTGGAGCGGCTGACATGAAAAATTCTTCAAAAAAAATCGGTAGTCTCCTCGTGTTGCTCGTAGTGGGAGCCGTCTCCTGTCCTCAACAGGATTATCTTTCCATCGAAGTCGACGGCATCATGCGTACGTGCCAGCTTTTTGTTCCGCAACTCGAGTACGACTATCCCATCCCGCTGGTGATCGCGCTCCATCCCCTGTTCCTTGACAGCCGGCAGATGCGGCAGATGACCCGGTTCGACGCTATTGCCGAGCGCGAAGGGTTTGTCGTGGCCTATCCGGACGGCATTGCCCGGCAGTGGGACGTGATGTTCGGCGGAACGCAGGACGCCAAGTTCATCACCACGCTTATTGACGTGTTGATTAACAACTACAACGTCGATCCCGACCGCGTCTATGTCACCGGCGCCTCGAACGGCGGGATGATGTGCCACCAGTTGGCCTGCTGCGCCGCGGAAAAAATTGCGGCGATCGCACCCGTCATGGGAACCCCGCCGCTGCCCGTTTTCTTCAACTGCGATTGTGAAGAAAAAATACCCGTCATGATCATTCACGGCACCGCAGACGCCATCGTGCCGTACGACGGCCTGCCAATAGATTTCGGCTTTTCCTCGGCGCCCGCCGCCGCATTGTTCTGGGCGGAAAACAACGGGTGCGGCCTGGAATCGACGGTCACCCGCCTCGCCGATGTCGCTCCAAACGACGGCACTACCGTCGACCTGATTAAATTCGACTGCGACTTCGAGTGCCCCGTCCTCTTGTATCGCGTCAACGGCGGCGGCCACACTTGGCCCGGAAACGTCGATTTCCTGCCCCAACTGACTTGGGGAAGAGTATCCATGGACATCGACGCCACAAGCCTGATCTGGAACTTCTTCCGCACGAAGCGGCGAAATCCCTGACCCTGCCCACGCTGAACCCCCAGTTGCGCAAGATAAAACCCGTTTGACCAATGGCCGCATACTCGTGTACCATTTTTAAAGGGCTTCTCGAAGGAAACATACCAGATGTGGGGGTTGGTCCCTGTTTCGGGAAACTCGGAACTATTGAGAGAGCAAAAAAAGGTGACCCTTATATGAGTACGGCTAAAGTCGTTATCGACGGAAAAGAAGCGGAATGTGCCCTTCTTGTGGGAACAGAAGCCGAAGTCGGCGTTAACATAAGCGGGCTTCGCAACGATTTAGGCGTAGTGACATACGACCCCGGATTTGTCAGCACCGCCGCATGCACCAGCGCGATAACCTATATCGACGGCGAGCGCGGCATCCTGCGGTACCGCGGCTACGCCATCGAAGACCTTGTTACGGCAAAGTTCCCCGCGGTCGCATTCCTGCTGATTTACGGCCATTTCCCATCGCGGCAGGAGCTGCTGGACTGGCGGCGCAAACTCACACTGAACAGTTACATCCACGAAGACATGCTGAAGTTTTTCGAGGGTTTCCCGCCCTCGGCCCACCCCATGGCCATCCTGTCCGCCATGGTTGCGTCCCTTTCCGCCTATTACACCGACTTCGACAAGGAAGAAGATATCGACCTCAACATTGTGCGGCTCCTTGCCCAGGCGAAGACCATCGCCGCGTACTCGTACAAGAAATCCATAGGCCAGCCGCGCATCTACCCCCGCACCGAATTCAGCTACATGGCCAATTTCCTCCGCATGATGTTTGCCACACCCGCCGAAGAATACGTCGTCTCCCCGGTGGTGGAAGAGGCGCTGAACCTGCTCCTGATCGTCCACGCCGACCACGAACAAAATTGCAGCACCAGCACCGTCCGCGTCGTCGGCAGCAGCCGTGCCAACCTTTTCGCCTCGGTGTCGGCCGGCATCTGCGCGTTATGGGGACCGCTCCACGGCGGCGCCAACCAGGCCGTAATCGAAATGCTCCAAACCATCCAGGCCCAAGGCGGCGATCACAAAGGCTTCATGGACCGCGTCAAAAAGAAGGAAGTCCGCCTGATGGGTTTCGGCCACCGCGTCTACAAAAGCTACGACCCACGCGCCAAAATCCTCAAAAAGGCCATGGACAAACTCCTCAGCCAGCTCGGCATTAACGATCCTCTCGTCGAACTCGCCAAAAACATCGAGGAAGAAGCCCTGCGAGACAACTACTTCGTCGAGCGAAAACTCTATCCCAACGTCGACTTCTACAGCGGGATCCTTTACCGCGCCATCGGCATTCCCACAAACATGTTCACCGTCATGTTCGCCCTCGGCCGCATCCCCGGCTGGATCGCCCACTGGCGAGAAATGCACATGAGCCAGGATCAGCGTATCAGCCGGCCACGCCAGATCTATGTCGGACCAAGCCTCCGGCCCGCGCCCCAATTCGACGAAGAAGGGTTCCCCATCGAATCCGTCTGACAGAGGCGCCCTCGCGGTATTCTGAAGGAAACGACCCGCCCGCGAGCGCCCACCTGTCATTGCGAGCCCCGCACCACTTCCCGCGGCGATGCCCCGAAAAAAACGAAGCGTTCGGTGGGGTCGCGCTCCCGCGCGACCGGGCGGTGAAGGTGGCGGTGGTTTACCCGGCGTTTCTTAGCAGGGGGCGGTGGAGCGATAGCGGAACACCGACGTCCGACCGTCCCCGGTCGGCGCAATCCCGGCGGTAACAACCGCGGCAAAACCGCCACACGGCAACTTTGCAGTGCGCATTGTGCGCTTCGCACGCTTTCCTATCTGCCGGATATCTCCACCTGCCGCTTCTCCCGCGCCGCCTTGTAAGCGTATTCCATCAGCTCGGTAAGCTGAGTGCCCTCTTCCAGTCCGAACGGAATGGAACCGTCTTCCAGGACGGCCTTGACCCAGATTTCGATCGGTTCCGGCATCCTGTCCGGAAGTTCTTCGGGCGTTACCCACTTCTCCCCATCCAGCTTATTCGACCGAATTCGCACGCTCTGTTCTTCCCATCCGCCGACGGTGAGGCTGCCTTCCGTGCCGGACAACTCCAGGCTGAACGGGCTGTGGGTGGACATGAAACTGGTTTCGGCCACGCCGATGCAGCCGTTTTCGAATTCCACCGTCGACACCGCGTTGTCCTCCACCTCGTGGCCCGTCATAAACGTGAACGTCGATTGAATTCGCACCGGCCGCCCCCCGATATGCCGGATCAGATACATCGGGTGCGCGCCGAGATCCATCATCGCCCCGCCCCCGCACGTCTCCTTGTCCCAGAAGTGCGGCGGCAGCCAACCCGCCGAACCCGCGTTATGTGCGACCCGCGCCCGGACAAACGTCAGCTCGCCCAGCAGGCCGTCGTCCACCGCTTTTTTCGCGTAAAGCACCTCCGGCCGGGTGCGTAGCGGAAACGAAATGCAGAACTTCACCCCCGCCGCCTTTACGGCTTCCGACACCAGGTTGCACTCGCCCACCGTCTGCGCCATGACCTTTTCGGTGAAGATATGCTTTCCTGCGCGCGCCGCGGCCATCATGATGTCGGCGTGCATGCTTGTGGGCGCGTTAATGGCCACGCCGTCGACATCATCACGCTTCAGCACAGCCTCCAGTTCTCCCACAAAAGGCGCGCCAAGCTTTTCCGCCCATGCCCGGCCCCGCTCGGGTTGTTCATCCCACACGGCGGCAATTCTCACTTCGGGCATCTCCATAAGATGTCTTGCATAACCCTCGGCATGAGCATGCCACCCGCTCAACATAGCAACGTTCAGCATCTTTTTCCCTTCCGCCGTCGTTTCGGCTGATCGCGCTTTTGTTGCGCCGATCACGGTGGCCGCCGCGGCAAGGCCGCCCCTCTGCAGAAATGACCGCCGGTTCATGAGCTTGTCCTATTTCTTGTCCATATATTTCGGATTGTACTCGCCCCTCTCGGCAAAGCCGCCCAGTTCCGGCCGCATGTGCGAAACCCTGGGATAGCTGTCGAAAACTTCGCTGCCGCGGGTCCGCGGATCTCCCTGCTCTTTAAGCAGGCCCATGAGCTTTTTGCCGAGCGCGGCCTGGGTTTCGGCGAATTCAGGCTTGCCGGCCAGATTGTTCAGACACCCGGGATCGGCCTTGATGTCGAACAACTCTTCCGCCGGCCGCTTTTCGAACGAGTGCGCGAACAACTCGGGAATCTCGTCGCGGTGGTCCATCATGTAAGTCTTTGTGGGCGACCCGTCAATGTCGTGGTAGCCTTCCGGAACGCCCACCGGCCACCTGTCCGGTTTAAAGTTTCGGATGTACAGGTACTGCGCGGTCCGGATCGAGCGCGCCGGGTAGCCCAGGTTGTCATACCGCGCGTGTGTGTGCCGTTCGCGCCCGGTCAACACGTAGCCCGGGTTCGCGCCCGCGGCCCCTTCCAGAAAACTGCGCCCGACCATCCCCGGCGCGGCCGGCAACCCCGCCGCATCGAGAAACGTCGGCGCCAAATCGGTAAACGCAATCATGTCATCGGATTGAGCCCCCTGTTTCAGCCGTTCCGGCCAGCGTGCCGCCATCGGCACATGAACGCCGCAGTCGTACAACGTCGCTTTCGCTCCGGGGAACGGCATCCCGTTGTCCCCCGTCACGACGACGAGCGTGTTGTCCAGCTCGCCGGCCTGTTCGAGCCGGTCCAGCATCAGCCCGAGGTGGCGGTCGAACCACTCCACCTCGTACAGGTAGTCAAGAAGGTCGCTGCGCACGGTCGGGCTGTCGGGCAGGAAAGGAGGCACCTGGGCGTCTTCGAGCTTCTTGCCCGACCGCAACCCCGAACCCTCGTCGTAAACCCGGTGCGGCTCTTTCGCTCCGTACCAATAGCAGAAAGGCGCGCCCTCCGGCCGGTCTTTCAGGAACAGCTCAAAATTCGCCGCATAATCTTCGGCCGATATGCCCTTGGCCGGAGGTTTTGTCTGCGCTTTTCGATATTCGGGCCCGGCCGGCGGCCGTTTCCAGCCCCCGCGTTGCCAATCGCCCGGCGCCCAGCCTTTGCCGCCGCAACCGACATGGTAACCGGCCTGTTCGAGCAGGTCCGTATACACGGTAAACTTGTTTGGGAAGATGCTCGCGTGCGTTCCCGCCTCTTCAATCTGCCAGATGTTCTGCCCCGTCAGAAGTGAAGCGCGGTTCGGCGAGCACTGCGGCGCCGAAACGAACGAATTGGTGAACAGTACCCCCTCTTTCGCCACCCGGTCGAACGCCGGCGTGCGGATACCCGTCGCCCCATACGCCGACGCGTGCGGATACGACCAGTCATCGGCAATCGCAAAAAGTATGTTGGCCCGCTTGCCCGGTTTTGCCCGCGCACCCAGTGTCATAAAAGCGGCCGATGCCCCTGCCAGAAAACTACGGCGGCTGAAAGTTGCCATTTTCGCGCCCTCCTTAGTCGTTCCGCTGAATCTATCACGCCCACAACCCGCAAGCAAACCGCTGAGCGAAAAACAGGGACTGACACCCCTTTTGGCAGTTCAAAAGGGGTGTCTGTCCCTGCTTTTCGCGGCCCCACTTTTCGCGGCCCCACTTTCCGCGGCCCACTTTCCGCGGCCTTTTTTCGCCGTCCTGCTTTTCGCGGCCCCCTTGAGTTCAACACCACTAAGAGTGGCGCGGTTCAGCCTGCTTCAGCAGGCCCCTCTTTGCACCCGCCTTCAGAGGCTGTCTCATAATTTTTATTGACATTTAAGTATTTATATGTTATTCTTGCCTTGAAACAGGAGGCGAAATGAATGGCCAGAGAAATAGAAGCCAATTATGAGCAGACGTTTATGCTACC